>LDZS01002032.1_pt1 | contig 80894 bp, 82 predicted proteins | sample 615471 | NCBI WGS metagenome assembly LDZS01 (sample SAMN03408295, study PRJNA278302) | terrestrial metagenome | isolation source: oil reservoir sample K3 | place: USA: Alaska, North Slope, Kuparuk formation | collected 2013
AGAAAAGAACGAGGTAATAGTAAAGCTTTGAGGTGATAAAAATGAAAGGAAGTGCTTTAGCATTTATGGCCCTTGCATGGGGCATAATAATAATCTGGATGTACTTGGCAGTAAGCAAATTGCTCAAGGCAGGGCAAAAATCTTAAATCCTTTTTCTTTCCTTTTAATATTTAGAGGAGGTGTTTTTTGTGAAAAGTCCAGATCTTCTTAAAGAAACTGCAGAGATTTTAGAAGAAGTTGAGGAAAGGATTAGAAACTTAACTTCACTCTCACCGAGGAAAAAACAAAATGCTTTAAACAAAATAAGAGAGGCAAAGGAGAATTTTAGAAATATGGCAGGTGAGGTTGTTATTGATAATGATGAGCTAGCCAGTTTCTTTTTAAAACGTGCAACTAAATTGAAAAACAGCACAAATGATAAAACAATAGAAAAACTTGGTGAAAAAACTTATATAAAGGATGTAGAAGCCATGTATAAATATTCCAAGGCTGCCCCATACGATTTTGCAGGATATATGAAATACGTAAATAGGGCATATAAAGCCTATGTGTGGGGAATGGTAAGCTTCTTTGTTGTAACAGCATTCTTGCCGTTGGAATTCAAGATAACCTCCCTAATCCTGCTCATTCCAATAATACTCTCTCTATTAAGCCTGAGAAAGAGAGGTTATAGCGGCCTTATGTTAGCATTTGCTGCAATCCCCATACCCCTAATAACTGGTGCTCTAGCTCTCAGAGCATATATGGAGGTTTTTATAACTCCCAATGCGCTTCAAGAAGCTGCACAAGGCTTAGGGGTCTCTACAAGTACTGCCCAACTCATTGCAGGTATAATGGTACTCTTTGGAATTGCAGAGATAGCGCTCTTAAGCTACGCCATTTACATGCTCTACAAACACAGACATGCTTTCCTTTAGTAGAGTGCTTCATTCCCTTTTTCTTCTGTTCTTATCCTTATTGCTTCATAAACCGGTAGAACGAATATTTTGCCATCCCCAGGGATGCCCCTTTTTGCATTCTGTATTATTGCATTAACAACCTTCTCAACATCTTCATCCTTAACAACAATCTCAATTTTCATCTTTGGCATGAGTTCATAAGGAGGCACTCCTCCCTGCACCCCCCTACCTTTAACTGGGTAGGCTGTCATGGGGACTATACCCATTTGTTTTAGGGCTTTATGAACCCTATCAAACTCCTCTTCCCTAATAATTGCTTCAATTTTTTTCATAAATTCCACCAAATATAATAGGACAGAAGAAAAGATAAACTTTTCTAAATCAAATGTACTTCAATGCCTTTTCAAGTCTCTTCTTTGGAATTCTGGTTTCTTTTGCCAATTTTGCCAAATCAGCATTTTTAAGGTCCTCAACACTTTTGATTCCGGCTTTCTTAAGTTTTTCAACTGTCTTCGGCTCGATTCCTTTTATGGCTAAGAGCTTTTTCTCAAATTCTTTCTCCTCCTTTGTTGCTTCTTCAAGCCGTTGGTTAGCCTTACTGGTTTCCCACTTCGCCTCTAAGTTCTGAGCACTTGCGATGCTTATGCTCTCTCCTGCCTCTTCTGCCTCTACTGGAACCTCAGGCGGCTCTATATATTCAGGAACACTTGGAGGCTCTTCGCTCACGTAAACTTCAACATCTATGGGATGGAATGGATTGTCTGTCTCTTCGATTTCTTCCAGGAAGGTTATTTCCTTAAGTTCGCCCCCCTTGAAGTACTCGTCCAATGCATTTGCCAAGCGATGGAAGTAGTTTGCATGCTCCAAAAGGCGCTTCTTCCCATACTCTTTTGCCTGGCCTGTAGTAATAAGGAAGGGCCAATCACTGCTTTCAATAAGGAGTAGTTCTCTTCCAAGTTGTTCTAAAACCCTATCCCCGAATTTATCCTCATGCAGGTATTTGCTTGCAAGAGAGACCATTCTCCTCTCCGCGAGGTGTATGTAACCCCACATCCACTCAACTTCAGGATTCCACCATGTGTAATGGGTCCCGTACATCCCCCATGACCCTTCTGGAAGCTCTATTTCATATCTTTCTCCATGATAATTCTCTAAGAACCTTGAGATTGTTGTAGTCTCTACGTCTTCTTCTGCCATTAGCTCCAGCACTCTTCCAAGCCATTTGACACCCTCAAACCACCAATGGCCAAAGAGCTCCGTGTCGTAAGGCGCTACAACTATGCCCTTTTCTCCATGTTCTCTTTCGTATTCTTCCAAGAGGGATTTAACCAGGCTTACGAAATGTCTCGCATGCTCTTCTACTCTTTCCAAAGCCTTCTCCGGGACATAAGGTTCTTTTTCTCCTAAGCCAACAGTCTTGGATGTAATTCTCCAATATTGGCCACCACTTTTCTCTGCTTTTTTGTGGAACTCCCTATACCAAAAGTCCCCAGGATAGCCTATATCGGCACTCCATACTTGAAGACCGGTTTCCCTGTTTCTAGCGAACACAGCTATGTTTGTTCCCTTTATGAAATAAGGCCTCAGTGTGGACTTCTTGGTTTTTGCGGGGAGAATCTTTCCATAGCCAAAACTTGCTGGTCCCTCATCTATCAAATGGCTCTCAACAAAGAAGAACTTCAGTCCATGCTTCTCCAGGAACTTCTCGAGTCCTTTTCTCCATACAACTTCTCCACTGCTTGGACTTTGCCAAAGTCCCTCCGGTCTGTATGCACATTCAGGGAGCCATATTCCTTGTGGCCTTCTTCCGAAATGTTTCTCGTAAGTAAGGACACCATTAATAATCTGCCCTTCAATTGCCTCATCTCTCTCCAAAAGAGGCAGATATCCGTGGGTTGCGCCAGATGTGGTTACCTCTATGTAGCCCTCGTCTTGAAGTCTTTTAAGAACCCCTAATATGTCGCCGTTTATGCTTTTCCAGTATTCATAAACGTTGGTGAAGTATTCAAGCATGTAGGAGATCGCGCGCTTGAGCTTCTCATCGTCGTATTTCTCCAGGTCCTCATGCATGGCCTTAAGCTTCCTTTCCATGTATTTCTCAAATTCCTTCTTCATGTACTCGTCCGCGAGCTGTTCGGCTAATATCGGAGTAACACCGATTACCAGCTGGAATTTTACTCCTTTTTTCCTGAGTCTTTCGAACTCCATCAAAAGGGGAATGTAGGTCTCGGAGATAGCTTCAAAGACCCACTCCTCTCCAAAAGGCCATTTGCCATGCTTCCTCACATAGGGAATATGGGTATGTAGCATAAATGTAAAATATCCTCTAGTCATAAAATACCACCTCTATGCCGTAATTCTGTAGAGCTTTATTAACTTTTGAGTATTTAACAATTTCGGAATGAATACGTCTTTTATGTCTCAAAAATGGTTTATGGTGGTGAAATGGCCTCAATCAAAAAGGCTTAAAAATAGAGAATAATCGAACGAGGGCTCCTTAGCTTTGTTTGCGCTTTTTCCAGAGAAAAACCGCTAAAATTATCATTATACCCGCAAGCAGTAAGAGGGTAATTACCTCTTTGTAGCCTTATGAGCCTGGAATAACGCTTCCATTTCTTCAGCAAAGTCCAAGAATGGTATGGTGTCCCCTTGTTCTTTAGTGAGGTTCTTATATGTTGTTTGAAGAGTTTTATTTTTTCTCACAGTTTAGCCCATAAAGGGTCAATATAGAAGAGCATTTAAAGTTTTTTGTCCGCTCAAACGAAAGCCCAGCATCTTTTCAGAGCCTTACTTTAAATTCTCCAAGGCCACACATGCATCGCAACATAGTTTAAAAACTGTCAGGATAAGCATTTTTAGGTGAGAAACATGAAACAAGAAATGAGCAGTGTTGACATTAAGTACATAGTGGAAGAGCTGAAGTCCTTAGAAGGGGCTAGAGTGGACAAGATATACCACGATGGCAACCAAATCAGAATAAAATTTCACATAACCGGAGAGGGAAGAAAAGACTTGATTATCGAAGCTGGGAAGAGAATTCACCTAACCACCTATATAAAGGAAGCCCCCCAACAGCCATCTTCCTTCACAATGCTGCTTAGAAAATACTTGAGCGGTTTGAGGCTTGAAAGCATAGAACAGTACAACTTTGATAGGATAGTGAAGCTCAAAATAGGGGATTACACACTAATAGCCGAACTTTTTAGGAAGGGCAACGTTGTTCTCGTTGATAAAGACAATATTATAATCTCCGCAATGAGGTATGAAGAGTTCAAAGATAGAGTAATAAAGCCCAAACACGAATACAAACTTCCTCCGGCGAGAGAAAACCCCGTTGATATTTCCTGGGAGAAATTTAAAGAGCTTATTTCTTCTCAGGAAGTTGAGACAGTTAGAGCTCTGGCAAGAAGCCTCAACATGGGCGGTTTGTATGCGGAGGAAATTCTTCTAAAGGCCGGAATAGAAAAAACAAAGAAAGCCAACGAGTTGAGCGAGGAGGAACTTAAGAATATTTTTGACAAAATGAAGGAAGTATTCAATTCCCCGAAGAAGCCAAACATAGTGTACAAAGATGACACGCCCATAGATGTTCTTCCCATTGAGCTTAAATGGTATGAGGGTTATGAGAAAAAGTTCTTCGAAACTTTCAGCGGAGCCTTGGATGAGTATTTTGGAAAAATAACTATTGAAGGAGCAAAACTAGAGAGAACCAAGAAGCTTCAGGAGAAGAAGAAAGGGTTGGAAATTACTCTTAAAAAACAAGAAGAAATGATAAAGGGCTTCGAAAAACAAATGCAGGAAAACCAAGAAATTGGCGACCTAATTTATGCTAACTTCACATTTGTGGAGAACCTCCTTAGAGAGCTTTCAAAGGCTGTTGAGAACCTTGGATGGGAAGAATTCAAGAAAAGAATAGAAGAAGGCAAAAAATCAGACAACAAAGTAGCCCAGATGATAAAAAACGTCGATCCAAAAGAAAAAGCAGTGACAATCGAGCTGGAAGGCAAAAAAGTTAAACTATACCTGAACAAGAGCATAGGCGAAAACGCTGAGATTTACTATGAGATAGCCAAAAAAGCCAAGCACAAGCTTGAGGGAGCGAGAAAGGCTTATGAAGACACATTAAAGAAAATCCAAGAGATAGAAAAGCTAATAGAAGAGGAGGAGAAAAAAGAGCTTAGCGTGAGGAAGCTTGAAAAAAGAAAGAAGAAGTGGTTTGAAAAGTTTAGGTGGTTCTTAAGTAGCGAAGGATTCCTAATAATAGCGGGAAAAGATGCCACAACAAATGAAATTGTAGTTAAAAGATATATGAGTGAAAACGACCTCTATTGTCATGCTGACATTTACGGGGCTCCTCATGTAGTGATAAAAGATGGTAAAAAAGCTGGAGAAAAGACAATATTTGAGGCCTGTCAATTTGCCGTTTCAATGTCAAGAGCTTGGAAAGAGGGATTATACTCCGGAGATGCTTACTGGACAGACCCAAACCAAGTTACAAAAAAAGCCCCAAGTGGAGAATATCTTGGCAAAGGAGCATTCATGGTTTATGGAAAGAGGAACTGGATGCATGGTTTACCTGTAAAGCTCGCTGTTGGAATAGTGCAATACGAAGGAGAGGAACTACCCATGTGTGGGCCATTGGAAGCGGTAAAAGCACATGCTGACAAATACATTATTATTCGTCCAGGGAGAATGAAAAAGAGTGAATTTGCAAAAAGATTAACGAAAATTCTAGAAAGGTGGGGATACAAAGTTGATCTTGATGAGCTCATGCAAATCCTTCCTCCAGGCAACAGCGAAATTGTGGAGGTGATTGAATGATAACACTCTATGCCATAGCCCAAAGGGAACTTGCAAAAGACCTGCTTTTTGAGATAGATGATGAAGTTGTTACCTTATCTGTTAAGGGGATTATGATAGCCAAGAGTGCTTCAAAAGCATACAACTTCTCTTTTGTAGAAGTTACAGATAATGAGTTTGTTCTAGCAGTTCAAATGAAGGGATATGTGATCTACTTGGGACTTGAAAGTGATGAGATAATAGATGAAGATGCATATCCTGAACTAGTAAGAGCCTTAATAAATCACCTCTTGTCTAGTCTCCATAACTTGGTTAGAGAAGCCGAAAAAGGATATCAAGGAAAGGCCGACTTGCTTTTGGATGACAATATGAGTGCGGAAATGAAGGAGTTCTTCTATGAACTGCTTCTCAAACATCAGCGGGATTTACCCATTCACGAACAGGTTGATGTGGCATGAGCAAAGGATTTTAAATCCTAGAAACGAGGAGACAAACATGAAAGAGACAAACTACTATTCATACGCTGTTGGCGAGCTTCCAGAAGGATGTAAACTTTGTGTCAAGGGCGCAAAATTAGTATTATTTACCACCGGGATATGTCCTAGAGAGTGCTTTTATTGTCCTCTTAGTCCCTGGAGGAGAGAAGACGTTAGTTATGCAAATGAACGACCGATAAAAAATGTTAATGATATCATAGAAGAAGCAAAAATCCAAGAAGCGTTGGGAGCGGGTGTTACTGGAGGAGATCCACTCTCAAGAATAGATAGAACCGTCAAATACATTAAAACACTGAAAGAAAACTTTGGAAAGAGATTTCATATTCATTTATATACAACCGGCCTTCTTGCAACAGAAGAGAACTTGGAAAGACTCTACAACGCTGGTCTTGACGAAATTCGGTTTCATCCAGATATCTTCAATCCAAACTCTAACATCTTTCAAAAGGAAATCGAAAACATAAAAGGTGCCTTCGACTTTGAATGGGATGTTGGAGGAGAAGTTCCTGCGGTTCCGGGACAAGAAGAGAGAATAAAGTGGTATGCCAAATTTTTAGATAAGCATGAAGCAAAATTCCTAAACATAAATGAGCTTGAATTTAGTGAAACTAACCTCGATGCCCTTCTCTCAAGAGGATTTAAAACAGTAAGTGATGAGAGTTCTGCAATAAAAGGAAGTCTCAAATCTGGACTGACGATTCTGGAATGGGGCGAAAAGAATACGTCTTTGAATTATCATCTCTGTACGGCCAAACTTAAGGATGCAATACAACTCAAAAACCGACTTAAAAGAATGGCAGAAAACGTCGCCAGACCTTACATGGAAATAACTCAAGATGGGACACTTAAATTTGCAGTGGCTGAGTATGAGAACCTCATGGAGCTCTATGATCTTCTCGTAAATGATGCAGAGGTTCCAGAAGAATGGCTCTATCTAAATCTGAAAAAAAGAAGGATTGAAATGCCTATAGAAGTTGCAGAAGAACTTGCCGATGCAATAGAGGGAGATGTAAAGTTCTACATAGTTGAGGAGTATCCGACGTGGGATAGGATAGAGGTTGAGAGGATTCCTCTGCCTTAAATCTTGTAAGAATGAGTTTGGCCAGTAGTTCAGCTTAGAGTTTATTTTCCTTGCTTCTTCTTTAAGGATTCTATGAGCCAAAAAGAGTCAAAAACTGACGAATCTTACCCCGTCCTGATGATTGCCTTTGGAACGAGAACTCCAGAAGATAGTACCACTAAAGCCATGATAAGAACTATATCAATTAAAAATGGTAAAAAATTTGAAAGGGTGTGCTAATTCACCTTAAAATACAGGATAGGAACTGTGGCTATATCCGTGCTTTCTGCTCTCCAGACATGATGAGTTGTTTGCACGTCTGAGTCAAGAGAGAGATCAAAATCAAATGCTTGAATATTATCATATTCAAATCCAACGTCAATAAAGAGCCCAATTAGCGAAGCTTTTTGGGCTGCGATTGCACTTATTTTTCCCATCTTCTCCAAGTAATCAATGAACTTTAGGACGTCCACTGCAAAATCATTTGTAGTTATATCGGATATATGGAATGCATAATACCCCGTACTTCCAGAAGATAAATAAACTCCTTCATCTATCCAGCTGTCGACTGGTGGAGTTTGAGCGTCTGTGGGTTTTGATGTTCCCCCAGATATTGTACGAGGGTAAAAGTCCTTTACATAGACATACTCCTCAAACCACATCCAACCGTCGCTGTAAACACGCCATTTTTCATAGCGGTATTGAACAGTCATCCAGATATAATATGGGCTGCCCTTGGGGAAGTTAGCGTAATGAGAACCACCCTCGTTCTTTTGGATTATATTATATGAAGCCAGCCTCGTCCATTCACTGTCCACAAAGGCATTAATGCTAAATCCTACTTTTTTATCGGTCGAATATGCATAAGAGATATAGCCTTTAGTTGAACTATCCGGAATCACCTGCGCTACTATAGTGGGCGCTCCCCACTCCTCAGAGGCCACCAGTGTGCGGGTGTAGTAGCCCAATGGTTGCACACCATCTGTCTGTACAGATGCAGTTTTTACAACGTTCTTTAACCTTTTGAACTTTGGAGTTATTGCTTTAGATTGGGGCATTTTGTCCCAGTTGAAGTTAACACTCTCAACAGAGACTCTTCCATCTTTTGTGACTATTGTTAGGAGGATTAACGGCTGTGAAAGCCTTTTGTTCTTCATGTACTCCTCCTGCCAAGCTTTCCTCAAGTCTCCGAGATTTAGCAAAATTCTGCCGTCGCCTTTAATGTCATATTCTCCAATCTGTTTAAAGCCTTCTGGATACAAGGCTGAAACAAAAACGTGTGCCTCTCCTGCATTTTGAATGTTTACACTTTCCAAAGTCTTAAAATACGGTATTTGTGCGTCATTTGCCATTACGAAAAAACCAGAAAAAAATTAAACCCATCAATAACGTTGCAATTACTGTTGCTTTTTTCATAGCATCCCCAATAACTATAGTATAAAGTAACTATATTAAGTTTTCGATTCATTCAGCATTTCTTTAGAGAGATGCTTAATTTTTCGCTTATATGTTGATTGCTCACTCATGATAAGTATTTGGAAAAAACTTCTAACCTAAAATTGAAACTTTAAGAACGAAGTTAGAAAAAAGAGGGCTTCAGCCCTCTACTTTCTCAATTCCTATCTTTGCCTCCACTTCTGGCCACTCAACTACGTAGCCCTTTGGTTCTCCAAAGTTAACTTCTACAGCCCTTGTTTCCCCCTTTATGTAATTGAGCATCTCTTTGAGGAGCTCTTTGTTTTCCTCGGTTGTCTCAACGTAAATCATTATCCTATCATTTACATCTAGATCCAGTTGCTTTCTCATCTCCTGAATTCTCCTTACAAACTCTCTCGCCAAGCCTTCCGTCATTAATTCCCTGGTGAGGGTCTTGTCAATAAAGACTTTTCCATGATCAAATTCTTCCCCTATTAAGAACTCTGGAAGCTCTTCTTCCACGATTATGTGTTCTCTCTCGATGGTAAACTCCTTATCTCCTAATTCCACCTTGAGCTTTCCTTGCATAAGTCTTTCATAAAGTTCTTTGTCATTCTGCTCATTTATCCACTTTGCAACTATCTTTGCATCTCCCTTGAAGTGAGGCCCAATTTTAGCAAAATTAGGCTTTACCTTTATTTCCCTCTCAACTTTTGCCACTTTGACCTCCTTAGCATTCAATTGATCTCTTAGAAGCCGATTAAGTCTCTCTACAGCTTTTTTGGTTATCTCATCTTCAGTTTCTACTATTACTTGCTTCACAGGGTAACGAAGTTTTATTCTAGCTTTTTGTCTTGCTGCTGAGCCAGATTCTACTATCTTCCTAACTATTTCCATCTCTTTTTCAAGGTCTCCGTCCACCCAGTTTTCATCTTTTTTCGGCCAGTCTTCTAGATGTACACTTTCTTTATTGCTAAATGGTCTTATTAGGTTTTGATAAATTTCTTCAGCTATGTATGGCGTAAAGGGAGCCATTAACCTGAGCAAGACATCAAATACTTTCCAAAGAGTCCAGTAAGCTGCCAATTTATCAGGATCGTCTCTTTCAACCCATAGTCTTTTTCTTATGACTCTAACGTACCATCTACTGAGATCCTCTATAACGAAGTCTTCTATTCCTCTAGTCGCTCTTGTTAGATAGAAACTCTCTAGGCCATCTTCCACAGTGCTGATTAAAGTATTAATCCTCGAAAGTATCCACTTGTCTTCCTCTCTAAATGGAAGCTCCTTGGGATTAAGTTTGGTAGGGTCAAAGTTATCCAGACTCATATATGTTGAGCTCAGGATGTAGACGTTCCATAGTATGTTGAGCATTCTCTTAACTTGAGCCAGACCTTTCCAGCTGAATCTAAGGTTCTCCCATGGAGTAGTTGCCCAAAGCATATAGAATCTAAACGGATCTCTACCTTCTTTTTGAATAACTTCCTCGGGCCTTATTATATTCCCAAGGCTCTTGCTCATCTTGTCTCCTTTTTCATCTAGTACATAGCCATGCATTGCTACTTTTCTGTAGGGAACTGTGTCAAAAGCCACAACTGAAGCAGCTTGCTGGGAGTAGAACCACTTTGTAACCTGATCTTCTCCTTCTACAATGAAGTCTGCTGGCCAGAGTCTCTCAAATAGATCGTTTCTCCTTGGGTAGTCTAAAGACGCCCAACTTGCTATTCCACTATCAAACCATACATCGAGTACATCTTTAACACGTTTCATTTCCTTGTTGTTTACTTTTATAACAAATGTATCAACGTATGGTCTGTGAAGATCTTCTGGCCCGAGTTTTTCTTCTATGACTCTAAGCTTTTCGTCATAACTCTCTGGAAGTTCTATCCTCTCACCATCAACTTCAATGGCTACTGAAAGCTCAACAAGTTCTTTAAAGGTACCTACTATATATATCTCTCCATCTTCACTACTCCATATTGGGAGGGGTATTCCCCAATACCTTTGCCTTGAGACACACCAATCACCTGAGTGCATGACACCATTGTCGTACCTTATCTTTACCCAATCGGGATACCACGTGACTTTTTTGTCATTTTCTTCTATTATTTTGTCCTTAACTTTGCTTATCTTAAGGAACCATTGATCAGTGGCCTTAAATATGAGAGGTGTTTTACAACGCCAGCAGTGCGGATATTTGTGTTCTATTGTTTCTGCTTTGAGGAGAAGGCCCTTTTTTCTTAAGTATTCTATTATCTCTGGATCAGCGTTTTTAACGAATTTACCCTTCCATTTTCCTTCATAATACCTTCCTTCATCATCAAGGGGTGAATAAATTGGAAGTCCGTACTGTTTTCCTATTTCAAAGTCTTCTTCACCATGGCCCGGAGCTGTGTGAACCAGTCCAGTACCCTCTCCAAGAGTTACATGTTCACCGAGTATCAATCTATGGGCCCACTTGTATTTCTCTCTAAATTCTTTCTGTCTTGGGTATTCCTCTAAGAATGGATGCACATAGCGGAGCCCTTCCAGTTCTTCACCCTTGAATTCTTCCACTATCTCGCCTTTAGCTCCAGTTTCTTCTAGAACTCTCTCAACAAGTGCTTTTGCTACTATCCAATACTCTTCTTTCCCTTCATGGTATACTTTCACCTTTGCATACTCATATTCCGGATGAACTGTAACGGCCAAGTTGGCTGGAAGAGTCCATGGCGTAGTTGTCCATATTAAAACATATTCATCCTCTCTCCCCTCTACTGGGAATTTTACATAGATACTAGGATCTTCTCTTATTTTGTACTCTCCTCTAACCTCATGCTCAGCTAGAGCGGTCTCACATCTGGGACACCAGTGAAGAACTCTCTGATCCCTCTCTAAGAGCCCTTTTTCCCATGCCTTTTTTAAAGTAAACCAAGCTGATTCTATGTACTCATTTTTGATTGTCATGTAAGGGTTATCCCAGTCCATCCAAACTCCGAGCATTTTAAACTGCTCTGTCATGAGTTTAAGGTTAGTTAACGCAAACTCCCTACACTTCTTTATGAAGTTTTCAACACCAACTTTCTCTTCTATATCTTTCTTGTACTTCAATCCTAGGGCCTGCTCAACTTTAACCTCTATTGGAAGGCCATGCATATCAAACCCTGGTTGTCTCCTAACGTTGTACCCTTGCATGCTTCTGAAACGTATGACCATGTCCTTTACTATTTTGTTCCATGCAGTACCTAAATGAATGGCACCACTTACATATGGGGGCCCATCAAGGAAATAATAATCAGGGCCAGTTTCTCGAGCTTTTTTTACTTTATTGTAGATGTCATTTTCCTTCCAGAACTTTTCCATTTTCTCTTCTAAGACCTGTGGATTATATTCTTTCATCTCTGGCTCTTTTATCATATCAAAAACCTCCTACAGTTTATAGAATAGATTAGGTTAGTAGAATAGCCCAAGGAATCATGGGCAAAATGCAAAGCGAAGGATAAAACACTCCCCCCTCATGGGTATCGGTCAAAATTGTGGAGTTTTGTTTATAAATCTTTTGGCAAAGTGGACGACGAGATTTAGGTATTGTAGAAATCAAACATTCTTCTCTTGCCTTGATGAATGCTAAAAGAACAAAGGAAAGAGGAAGTCAATCTTTCTCCTGCTTCTCTTTTGTGAACTCTTTTGAGCTTTCTTTAATGGATTGGTGCACCATATAACACCAACACCAAAAATACATCGTTATTAATCTTTATTATATTTTTGTTCCTAAAAACTAGAAATAAAAAGAACAACCTTTATAAATTTCTATAAGATACAAATCTACACATTACTACAGTGGTGAAAATAATGAATGAACTCCTTTATCTTTTGGTATCATTTGGAGTTATCATCGGATTCATCAGACTAAAGATAAACATAGGAGTATCAATATTTCTAGGATCTCTTCTTCTGGGAGTTCTTTTTGGCCTAGGCCCTAAAAACCTTCTCACTTCTCTTTATATTTCCTCAACTGAATGGTCTACAGTGCGGCTTATCATAATTATAGTTTCTATAATGGCCTTAACTGGCATCTTTTCTCAAATAGGATACTTAAAACTAATGGAAAAGGCCACAAAAGATCTTTTCCCAGATGAAAAATACTCTCTAGCCGCCCTTCCCGCTTTAATAGGGTTACTACCAATGCCCGCTGGAGCCTTAGTTTCTGCCCCCATGATAGAAACCATCGCCGATAAACTTAAAGTCCCACCAGAGAGAAAAACCATCATCAATTACTGGTTTAGACACATATGGGAACACTCTTGGCCCATGTATCAAGCGATAATAATTACATCGGCCATTTTAGACATAACTGTTAGAGAGTTTAGCACCAAGATGTTTTCATTGACACTAGTTATGATCCTAGTTGGATACCTCTTTTTCCTGCGACCAATAAAATCACAAAAAGACAAAAATAAAAATACAAAAGAAGGACTAAAGCTATTTCTTAAAAGCACCTACCCCATTATGGTAATAATCCTCGTCTCCATTGTTTTAGGTTATGACATGGTCTATGGTGCCTTTATTGGATTCTTATCTGCTTTAATACCTCACTTTAATAAGATAAACCATAAAGAAGTCGTGAAATATGCACTTCAACCAAAAATAATATTTCTTCTGCTTTCCGTTATGTATTTCAAGAAGCTCCTAGAGGTTACTGGAGCTGTTGAAGCCCTACCCAGAACAATTATAGAATTAAATCTACCTGTGGTACTTGTAATAGCATTAACTCCATTTTTGATAGGATTAATGACAGGAATTAGCTTCGCTTATGTTGGTATGGCGTTCCCCCTCTTGCTTCCTTTCTTCACAGGTTTTGATAGAATAGCCCTTGCTTACTTAAGCGGATACATGGGGATGCTCTTTAGCCCGGTTCACCTATGTTTAGTATTTTCTGCAGAATATTACAATGCAGATCTGGGTAAAGTTTACAGAGCAATGCTGATCCCAGGGTTAGTTCTTTTCCTTTTGGGAGTGGTTTATATCTCTTTCCTCCTCTAAACATCAAAAATAGTTTTTTTAAATTCTTTGAACCTCTTCTTCAATTTTCCTTAAATCTCCCATATTAAAGGAGTATTAAAGGTTTAAAGGATATGCCTATATACAAAAACAGTAAGGATTATATAAAATAAATAACTTAACATTAAACGGGGAATTACATGAACTCCACTTTGCTCCTCCTTGGCCAATCATTCAGTCTCTCTGCAAAAATAGTGGGAGCTTTATTTCTCGCTTATGTTTATTGGAAGCACAAACGAAAGCCTGCCCTCTATTGGTCTCTTTCCTGGGTTGCCGCCGCTTCTTCGATATTCTCTGATATTACTGGGAATATATACTTGCTTTCGCTATCAGAAGCCTTCTGGGCAATGTTTCTGTTCTATGGTCTTATTGTCCTCTTGGAGGAGGAGAGTATTGGAAGTAAACAACTGAGAATATTATCTACAATTCCACCAATAATAAGTATTTATGGGATTCTGTTAGGAAGTTTAGATTACTCTTCAGATTGGTTCGTGGTTCTCGGCCTCCCCTATGCAGTTTCTGCCCTATTCATAATGTTTTCGGGAGCTATAATAACCTATGTACGGAAAATCTATAATCATCGAGCGCTCTATCTGGGAGGTGTTCTGTTGATATATGGCTTTCATGAGCTTGATTTCCCAATGATGAGAAGGGTAGATTGGTTCGCCCCTATAGGCTTCACCCTTGGAGCCATTTTTAGTATTGTTTCTGCTTATGTGATGATAAAGTTCGTCTTTGCGGAAGAATTTATAAAGCCTGAGAAACCCTCTGTAAAGACATACATCCATCCCGGCGTTTTGTTGATTAGCCCCACTCAGTATTCCTCAATGAAGGATGAGTTGAAAGACATCCCCGTGCTAGCATTTGTTAGGGACTCAAAAATCCCAAAGACATGGAATACATTTTTTGTATCGACTGTAGAGGTAAGAAACTCCATATCCCCAACTAACTTGGCATTCATAATCGATACCTCTGTCAGATACCTCAAAGAAGCCAAAAACAAAGGGTTTGGAGGAGCTATTATTATAGACTGTCCGGAGTACCTAAAAGCATACAACGGATTTGAATCATTGGCAAAATTCTTTGCTTCATTAAAAGATTTCACGATTTTATTTGGGGGAACTCTTATATTAGTGATTGAAAAAGAGGCTTGGAATGAAAGAGAGCTACAAATCCTAAAACGAATACTTGCATGATTCCAAAAGTTTATAACTTTAAATTCAATCATTCCAAAAGGTGGAAAAATGGGAATCGAAAACATAATAGCAAAAGTGGCCTCAATTGGGTCGGACCTAAGTACGCGAAATGCAGTTAGAATGGCCCTATCTCTAATAAGCGAAGATGAAGAGCTCACCGATCAAATTTACGTTGAGATAAAAAACAAGGCATACAAAGAAGACTTCTTAAGAGTATCCATTGAAAAACGTGCTGTCTTCATTCCCCAATGTCTAAGGAATGTAAAGGAATGCCCTGCTGAATTTGGCGAGTACGGTTGGGAATGCACAAAATGTGGGAAATGTCCAATTGGAGATATAATAGAGCATGGAGAGAAGCTTGGATATAAGCAATTCTACATAGTTCCTGGAGGAAGTTTGGTAAAGAAAGTCCTCAAGGAGAAAGTTCCAAAGGGTGAAATAAAAGCAGCAATTGGAATAGCATGCTGGCCCGAACTGGCCGAGGCCAGTGAAAAACTTTCTATCTTAAAGATCCCCCTCCAAGCTGTTCCCCTACTAAGAGCAGGATGTATAAACACGATAGTTGATACCAAAAGGGTCAAAGAAGTTCTGGAAATTGGAACTAGCCTAAAAGTACAAAAACCACTAACTTCCCCCGATGCAAGTCCACAGATTAGCTTTTAACCAATATCCTTTCTTATTTCATTCCATATTGCAACCAGAATTAGTATTGCCCCTAAATACCCTCTTGAACTCATTACTTCCCCTATAGTCAAAAATGAAGAAATATGCCCAAATATAGGTTCGGCTGAATAAATCAATGCTGCTTTATGTGCTTTTGTTTCTTTTTGATACTTTATCTGAAAAGTAAAGCCAATTATTGTTGCTAAAGCTGCAGTGTAAAGTATTCCAACCCATGGTACTGTTTCTCTTGGGAAAGCGAACCCCTCCACAATTAGAGCATAAATTAATGAAAATACAAAATTCCAGAATATCTGCCAGAATGCCAAGCTTAAATAATCCTTCTCCTTGAACTTATGGACCAAGACTATCTGAAATGCAAATGAAATTGCACAAAGAACTGTTAACAAATCTCCATAATTAAAGCGGAGTACTGTACCCGATATCAAATATAAGCCGATTATAGCAACACCCAGAGAGAGAAAATCCTTACCCTTCAACTTATCTCCAAGGAGCACATAGGCTACGAATGGGGTAAAAACAACATAGAGAGAGGTTATAAATGCAGAATTCGATGCAGAGGTATACTTCAACCCAATAATTTGAGAAGCATGTCCCAAAAACAGGGTAGACCCTAAGACAAAACCCCCAAAAAGCGTTTCTTTTTTCAGAACTTTTTTACCAAAAAATAGCAACATAAGAAGGAAAGCAACACCAAAGCGATATGCCAAGAAAAGAACCGGGGAGAGATATTCAAGACTAATCTTCATGGCCGGAAAGGTAAGCCCCCATATGGCTGTAATTCCTAGGAGAATCAGTTCCGCTTTTTTCATGTCTCCTTCTACAAGAATTGGATTTTTAAGTGTTTCCTTCAGAAATTAGTTTGAACGCTCTAATTTGCGTAATCTTTATATAAAAAGAAGACATAGAGTATTTTTGGTGATATCATGAGTGAGAATAAACCCCAAAACATTCAACAAGAAATTTTCGAGAGAGTCTGGATTTTGATAACGCCTGATAAATGCAGTGGCTGCAGGCTATGTGAAATAACATGTTCTTTAGAACATGAAGGAATTATCTGGCCGGAAGCATCAAGAATAAGAGTTTTTGAGATCTTACCTGGCGTTGATGTACCCCAAACTTGTGTCCAATGCCCTGATTATCCATGTGTAAACGCCTGTCCGGTTGGTGCCTTAAGTGTGGATGAAAAAACAGGCGCGGTTCTTGTTGATGAAGAGAAATGTACAGAGTGTGGTGCATGCATCACAGCATGTCCAGGAAAAGTTCCGAGAATTCCAACAGACAAAGGGAGCGTAGTTATATGTGATCTCTGTGGAGGAGAACCCAGTTGTGTTGAAGTCTGCCACGAGGCTGGTCATGATGCTCTAAAACTAGTTAAAGGAAACTACAGATCTGTTTTCAAGACCTTTGCAAAAGAACCCATAGAGAAAAGCTTTGAGATTGCAAGAAAAATGTACGGAGAAGAATTTTTAAGGTGATGAAAAATGAATGGTTATACCGGAAAGCTTCTTGACATCGATTTAACAAAGGAGAAGATAAAGGAGATTAAACTTGATGAAGAGATCCTTAAGAAGTTCTATGGAGGCAGAGGATTAGGTACATACCTTCTCTGGAAAGAGCTCGGAGATAGATGGGAGACTGTTGAGCCTCTCGATGAGGAGAACTTGCTCTTGATTCTAAGTGGACCTCTAACCGGCTACTATCCAGGCATGAAGACTGCTGTTGTCTCCAAATCTCCAGAGAGTAACGGTGTTGTAGGGAGTGTTCTAAGTAGTGAGGTCGCTTTAGAACTTAAAACCTCAGGCTATGATGGAGTTATAATCCGGGGCAAAGCTAAAAGCCCAGTATATCTTCTTGTCCACAACGATACCGTGGAGATAAGGGACGCAAGCAAATACTGGGGTATGGGAGGAACTGAACTCTACAATAACCTTCTTAAAGAAGTTCACGAAGAGATAAAAAAGAAAGAAATGCTGAAAGGAATCCCAAAAGAGCCTGCAATGATGTATATAGGACAGGCTGGAGAGAACCAAGTGCGTATTGCTGCTATAATGACAAAACTTATGCATGCGGCTGGCTATGGCGGTTATGGAGCCGTTATGGGAAGCAAGAATCTTAAAGCCATCCTCGTAAAAGGAAGCAAAGCCCTTCCAGAAGTTTATGACAAAGAAAAAGTAAAGATGCTCTTAAGGGAGTTCTGGAGAAAATCGTTCTCATCAACCACATTTAGAGAATGGGGGACTGGTGCTGGAGGTTATAGTGTCGGCCATGACCGCTCAAGTGAACCTATAAGAAACTGGCAAGAAGAGTATCACGATAACAACGAGATAAGCGTAGTCAATTTCGAGGATAGGGCTTGGATAAAGAAATATTGGGCCGACTATGGATGTCCGATTAATTGTATGAAGATTTCATACCTTCGTTACGGTCCATACAAGGGAGCAATTACAGATGCACCTGACTATGAACTCCAAGCATACCTGGGGACTAATCTTGGAATATTCGAGCCAGAAAAAATCGTTTATCTATCATATCTTGTGGATGAACTCGGACTAGATGGTATAAACGCTGGAAATACTTTAGGATTTGTGGCTGAGCTTTATCAGAGGGGAATTCTAACGAAAGATGATATTGGTTTTGAACTTAACTGGGGAGACGAAAAAGCTTTTGCAAAACTTTTGCACTTAATAGCCAACAAAGAAGGAATTGGAGAGCTATTAGCAGATGGAACATATAGGGCTGCATTAAAAATCTCCAAAACAAAAGGGACAGATGTCACAAAATACGCTGTACATGTGAAAGGAATAGGTATCGGAGCACATGGAATAAGAAGCGATCTTGATTACACAAAAGACATCAGTTATGCAGTCTCAGTTCAAGGTGGAGATCACACTTCGACAGCAGCCTTACCAACTAAAAGTTATGAAGGCGAGATGGTCAATGCTTTCTATGACTCAGCTGTAATATGTTTCTTCGTCACACAACCCGGCTTCGAGAATATCCTAGAGTTTGGAAACGCAGTAACTGGTTTCAAGATAAAACCTGAGCAGTGGTTCAATGAAATCGGGATGAGAGTAATACATCTCCAAAGGATCCTTCTCCTCCTAGGGGGCCCGGATGTTTACTGGGATCCAAGAAAAGACGATGATAATCCCTCAAGATTCTACGAACCATTGCCAAGTGGGCCCGTTAAAGGAAAAGCACCCAGCAAGGAGGAGATAAAAGCAAAAGTGAAGCAGTATTACGAGGAGATTGGCTATGACGAAAATGGCCTTCCAAAAGAGGAAGTTCTCGAAGAACTTGGCTTAAAAGATGCAAAAAGAGAACTTCAAAGAATTAAAAAGCGGTTAAACCTCTAACTTTTTCTTTTAAACTTTAGGTTTTGACGAACTTTTTAAAGTTTTGTGACCAAAAAATACATGGTGACACCTATGGTCGAATATAAAGATATGACAATTAAAGTAGTAGGAGAAAGGGTTTCTCCAACAAAAATGAAGGTCAAAGCTGGAGACTTTGAGATAGTGATAGATAAGGTCGGTGGGGAAGCTCCGAGTCCAATAGACTACGTCCTTGCTGCTCTTGCGGGATGTACAAACATCGTTGCAACACTTGTAGCCAAAGACATGGGAATAAACATTGAAGATTTGAACATAGAAGTTGAGGGTGTCTTTAACCCCGGAAAACTCTATGGCCAAGGCGATCAAAGAGCTGGATACAAGGAGATTAGAGTTAAAGTCAAGGTAAAAACCGATGCTGATGAAGAGACTCTCAAGAAATGGCTTGAACAGGTGGAAGAACGCTGCCCAGTTAGCGATAATTTAGCGAACCCAACGCCAACAAAAGTTGAATTTGAAAAATGCTGAAGATTTTTAAATCCTCTTTCTTATTCTTTTCAGGTGAGATTAATGTGGCATGAAAAACTCAGACAAGGCTTTCTTGAAAATGATAAAATCATGATCGAACTGGGTGTTGGAGGAGAATGCGGTGAGTGGCTCCCTAGTTTAGCTTTATATGACAAAGAAAAAGATATTTGGTATTATTTCGACAATAACATTCCTCCCGGGGCTACAGAAGAAGAAGCTGTGGAAAATGCTATAAAATTTCTGGAGAAGCTCATTATAGGCCTCGAAAAACCTAAGATAAAAAGTTCTCCACTAAAAGAAGCCCCTGAAGAGGTGTACAAGAAGGTGGAGGTATTTTTGGAGGAACTTAAGAATGAAGGTGAAGATTAGGCTCTACGGAGAACTTGCATTAAAACACGGAGCAGAGATTGAACTAAAAGTCCAGGATGGGACCACCGTAGGGGAAATTCTCAAAAATATAGGGATAAGCGATGCTGAACATCATCTACTTGTAAATGAAAAACGCGTTTCAAAAGAGTATCAACTCAAAGACGGAGATTATCTAAAACTCCTCCCAGTTGTTTACGGGGGCTGTTTATCTTAATCCAATATCCTCTCCAAAAGTAATCGTTAGGTACAGCTCCACCATACCGTTTTCAATATTTTCTATAATCTTCTCTTCAAGTCTCTTTATTTCTTCATCAGAAATGTATTCTCCCTCTTCCAAAACTTTTATTTTCATATTTTCTCTATCAAGTATAACGGTTTTTTCCTCCACTATAATGGGGACATACCTTATTTTAATCCCATAAAGTTCTTCTGCATAGCTTGCTTTTCGATGTACTTCTTCCAAATATGCTTTTAGCTTTTCCATAAGATCACCGCAACTCTTAATACCTCCCTCTCCTTTAAACCTTTAAGGTGGTATAATGTATCAGAAGTTTGGTTATCATTTTCATGGATATCAACCGGGAGATATTATATATATTCACGATGGCTCTGGATGGGATCCAATAAAGTATTCAGAACGTTTAAGCCCTGTTTCTTTGAAAATAAGAGATATAGAAGTAAAATCCAGAAACTGGACAAGAACCGTTATTAAAGCTTATGAGTACACAAGTGATGCTCTAGATTCTTTAAAATCTGGCTGTGTAAGCGTAGATTTTGAACCTTTCACTTTGTACATGATACTGAGATATAAACCCAAAATATATGGTGAGATTGTGGGTCTGCTCACAAACAAAGTAGAAACAGTACCTACAACACTTTTCCATCCAATACTCCCTCATCTGAGCAATTTTGAACAGGAAATACTAGCAAAGGCTTCTTTTGATTTTTACGAACCCTTCATTAAGGAGAAGAAAGTTGTGGGTTACTGGCTCCCTGAAAACGTCGTGACTAAAAAAACCGCTAAAATTGTGGCTGATTCAACAGAAAAAGAAATAGTTTTCCTACTTGACGAAAGACAGTTTGTAGGCCTCCATTATCCGCAGGCAAAATTTTCATGCAACACATACAAGTGCGATGATAAAATTGGATATGTGTTTGGGAGAGATCACCAGCTAAGTGACGCATTTGCATTTAATACTCTAGATGTTGAGGGCCTTGTACGGGCTGTTGTTGAAGGCAGAATCGATGTTTTCAAAGAAAACTCCAAAATTCCTTATTTAGTGTATCTCGCAAGTGACCTCGAGGCACTATTGAGTAATCCTCAGCAATTAGATAAATTCCTTAACTGGGTTTCAAAGCTTGAGGAAAGGGGAGTTGAAACAATAAATACGGTAGAATTTGTTAGAAAGAAGAAAAACGGTGAATATCTCTGTCTGGAAGGAGAATGCAGTGAACACTTTAGAGTTAATGTAAAAGATTATTCAAGCTGGAGTGATTATTATGACTTAAGCATAGATGGGAGAACAAGCGACATAAGATGGATGGGAGTTAGAAGAGAGGACGGTAAGGTCATCAATAGAATTTACAATGGACAAAAACTTTCCCAGCTATGGAAGTATGCATTTACAAAGCTGTTTAGAGAACTAAATCGGAGTATACGTTTCGGTGTTATCGACATGGTCCACAAATACCTACCGAATGCAAGTATAGAAAGTATAAAGGAATTTTTGGTGAGATATTCCAGAATATTTTTCAGGGAGCACTACGAATATTTTGAAATGGATACCACGGTAGAGTACGTAATGGAACCTCTGAAAGGCCTCGACCCAACCTTAGCTCTGAGGCTGGGAAGGATATATTACATAATGCTTCTAGCAAACCACTCAGATCCAAGATTCTGGGAAAATATAGATACTAGAGTGACCTTTGAAAACGTCTCCGCAATCAGCAAAGCCCTAATAGAGCTCATGAAAGTTTATATAGACGAAAATATGCACGAAAGGGCTAATTACATCCTTCTTGAATATATGAAACTCCTTGCTTTCCCACAGCTTTATTACGATTATGAACTCTTCAAAATGCCAAGCCTAGAAGGATGGGAAACCACAGAAAAAGCATGGTTCGACAGCTTGAAAAGTGAAGTTCCAAACTGTGATTACAACGTGATAACAAGAGCTGCTCTTTATGTTGGAAATGAAGATCTTCCTGAAGACCTAAAAGGGGCTTTAGAAGTGCTTTACGATTTAAAGAAAGCTGTAGCTGATACTGGACACATTTCTGGAGAGATGCATGGCGAGTGGGAAAATAAAGAGTGGTGCGAACATCGGGCCAAAGTTTAGGCCTTTACATTCCACTTTTCTTTGCTTAAAAAGAGATATGCTTCATCCTCCAGCTCACGAGGCACGAAGTTTATTAAAATATCTGCATTTTTTACGCTCTCTCTAATATTCTTACCCAATGAAACCTGATTTTTAACAAAGAGATTTTCAATGACCTCTACCACATCTTCCTCAACACCTTTCTCTGAATACAGTCTTTTCCCTCTTACCCATACTTTTTGGTTTTTCCCATAAAAATCCAAAGCTCTATCAGTAAGAAATTCCGGGCCGGGTTTTAGTTTTGTCCTTGGCCGTTTTATCCTGTCAACCTCAATCATGATGAAAGCTTTATCTTTATACCCCCAGTTCGAATCAAAAACTTCAAAGCCTTCTTTTTTCAAGCTCTTTTCGAGGCCTTTTGCACTTCTCTCAAGCTGAGGAATGAGAACATCGTCTATGAGCTCGGGTTTTGGAAAGAGAATAACAATTAAGTTTGTACCTTTCTCTCTAAGCAAGACTTTATAATCTCCAATTTTCTTTTTTGAAGGGAAGAAAAACTCGAGTTTTGGATTTTCTTTAAATTCCATTGCCTTAAAGTAAAACACTCCAAACTTTTCCCAGCCCAATGCAGAGGCAACGTTCCTTCTAGGATCTACAGGATCTATAACCACCAATGGTTTTTCTCCTTCTCTTTCTACGGTTTTGTATGCTATTTCTGGCTCTTTCTTAAGCCACCCTTCCAAGTCTATTATTTTAATCTTCCCTAAAAATTCAATGTTTTCTATCAAATCCAAAAAAGAGCCATGTTTTATTACCAAAAGTTCAGTCAGATATCCAGAAAATCCTCTTACGTAAACCTCACTACCATAGGCATTTGCCCCTTTTAAAAATCGCTTTAATAACCTAACCTCATCGTTTTTGCCGTTTAAATGCTCAATTACCCACTTTGTATGAAGTATTGATCTATCAACAGCAGTTCTAACCTCTTTCCAGCTCTTCACATTATAACAGGGGACAATATCAATATCAAAACCTCTATAGATGGCCCTTACATAGGGATGCTCAGCATAAGCAACTTCATAATTTTCAAGATGATTCCCAATGGCTTTTGCAAGCTCCAATCCTCTTTTTCTCAATTCTTCTAGAGAATACTCAAGAGGAAAGGCTAAAAAAAGATCAATATCATGGTCTCCAGAAAGATAAGTATCTTTGGGTATTGAACCCACAAGATGAAGAGTAACCTCACTCTCAACTGTTTCTATTTTGGCTTTTGCAATATCCAATATTTCACGTGTTACTTCATTAACTAATTTCCTTTCCTCTTTGGAGGGTTTTATTCTTCCCAAAACTTCTTCTAACAGCTTCATCAAAACTCCACCTAATCTTGCAATTCAAATCTTGCAAGAGTCTCATATATAGGGCCCTTTGGTGTAAGAGTGCTCTTTTTAAGTTCTATTGCCTCAACTTTAAACTTTCCAAACTCTTCATTAGATAGCTCCTTTAATGCCAACATAAGTCCCACTTTGTCTTTTACGAACTTTACTCTACCTATTGTTATATGAGAGACAAAGTTCTTCTCTCGTTTAAACCCGAGTTTGAAAAGGGCATTGTCTATTTCCTCTGCCATCTTCTTTATTTCCTCATCGTTATCCACTCCAGCCCAGATGACCCTTACGTAGTTGTAATTCGGAAACACTCCTATTCCTTTTGCATCCACCTCATGCTTTTTGCGCTTCTTTGCTATAGATTCGAGAATTCGTTTAATATCTTCAGCTTGTTCCTCAGTTATCTCTCCCAAAAATTTCAATGTGATGTGGAGGTTTTCCGGTTCTACAAACTTGATTTTCGCAGACTTCGTCCTATCTATCTTCTCCTGAATCTCAACTAATTTCTTTCTAACTTCATCATTAATTTCAATGGCTATAAACGCCCTCATCTCTAACCACCACGGGGAATTCTTCCCACGGGAAAACTATCCATTTATCCGTTCTAAATACATAAAAATCCGGTACAACTGAAGTCCAAGGTTTCATGGCGAGGCAAGCCACTTTAATGTCCTTTGCACCTTTTTTCTTTACTTCATCGATGACAACCTGAAGAGTCTTCCCGGTATCGCTAACATCATCAACTATAACTACTCTTTTTCCTTCCAAACTCCCATGAATGGGGATTGTTATTTTGGGTTCTTCTGTTCTCTCATCAATCCCCTTATAAAACTTAACATCAATAACCTTAAAATCAACATCTCCAAGGATGTGGCTGAGTCTAACTGCAGGGATTAAGCCCCCTCTAGAAATACCCACAATAGTATCAGGATTGTATTCTCTTAAAACGTCAGCCAGTGAAAATATAGCTCTATCCACCTGCCACCATGTGAGATAAATTTTGTCCATTTTCTCACCCTCCTTTATTATATGGTAGAGTAGAATAGTTAGAGTTTAAAAACCCAGCGTTTTATGAAGAATTTTAAAAAAGAATTAAGAGATGACACACTTACTCCAGCCACATTTAGGACATGTGGCACATCCGCTCTCCATTCTAAGTTCTACCAAATCGCCATCTTTTTCATAACAAATTGGACAATACACAATTCCAATGAGATCCTTTATCTTTCTTTTGTTAACTGCACTTTCTCTTATTGCAGGTGCTTTTCCACTTGCACTTAAAGAGAAACTGGGAAGTTCCTTTCCATTAGTCCCATCAATTATTGCTTCAATGTCAATAAACTTGTTAAGCCATGCTTCCCTTTCAACTATTTCTCTAAGTATCTTCTTTGCATATTCACTTGGTTTTGCTGAAATGCGTTTTCTTTTTTCTCCTTCAACACTATACACCTGGATACTCAAACTTCCATCTCTATACACTGTGACACCCTTACATCCAAGTGCATGTGCTAATAGATAGGCAGCTTTTACATCCTCCACTGTAGCATCATTTGGCATGTTTATGGTTTTACTGGCACTATCTGTAAGCCAAAGCTGAATACTTGCTTGAGCCAAGAGATGATCAAACCAGTGGATATCCATAGCAGTCACAAAAATCTTTTGTACATCTTCAGGGATTTCTTCTAACCCTTGAACACTTCCATAATTCTCACTTATTCTCTGAAGGATTTCACCAGTATAAAGGCCACGCTTCTTAAGCTCGGCTTCGAAGACTGGATCAACGTAATAAAATTCCCCCACAGTAACACTCTTTTTGTAAACCAGAGCAAATATTGGCTCTATTCCACTAGATGTGTCTGCGATCATGCTTACACTTCCTGTTGGCGGGCATGTTGTTACCATTGCATTTCTAACTCCATGTTTCTTGAGTTCTTCCATAAGTTCATCCCAAGGGAGATTCCATATTTCCTTGTGATAGTACCCTTCTATTGGTAGTTTCCCTTCAGGATATTCAGTTTTATCATACAATGGAAAAGTTCCCCGCTCTTTTGCTGCTCTTATGCTGTATTTATAAGCATAGAAGGTTAGGTACTCTGTGACTTTTCTCATGAAATCATACCCTTCCTTACTGTTATATCTGATGCCAAGTTTAAAGAGTGCATCTGCCAGGCCCATAATGCCAACACCGATTCTTCTTGTGAGCTTGGTGTTGTAGTCGATCTCGGGTAATGGGAATTTATTAACATCTATAGCATTGTCAAGATACTTGGCCACTTTCATTATAACCTTAGCATACTCATCCCAGTCAAAGTATGGTTTTCCTCCATCATCGTATTTTACAAATTTCACAAGGTTTATGGAAGCCAAATTACAAGATTCGTAGTCGTAGAGAGGTTCTTCCCCGCAATTTTTGCTGACTATTCCATTTGTTACGTATTCATGAACTTTCTTCATGGTTAAAGTATAGACGAGTTTATCACCGACAGGCTCTACACGGATAACTTTCTTACGCCCCTTAGGGTAGCTCTCAACATACATTCCTACTTGAAGATTCTTCAGCTGCACATAATGTCCCTCAACTTTCACTTCATGCTCTTCATCGCCTATGAGTTCGGTCCCATCTTCGAAGACAATCCTTATTGAAGGTTTGGCTCCAACCTTCCACACATATGCTTCTACTTGTTCACCGTTTGAGGCTACTATCTTTACTGGACTTAGATATGCCTTTGGTTCGCCTCCCTTCCCGATCGTCCCTTCATCCAGAACATCAACGGTTTCAACACTTATTGACTTGGCGAGATTGAAGAGTTCTTCAATTTTTATCTCTCCCTTTTCGGTGAAAATCATCGTCTCTCCAACCACACATGGGTTGGTTGCTCTTATCTTTTCGCCCTTAGCAGGTTCCAAAACGTTCCTTTTGTTTATTACATCAAAGAAGACCACACCTGGATCAGCCTTTGCCCAGGCCATGTATGCTAACTCTTCAAAAAGGCTCTTGGGGTCAATTTCCTTTACTTTCTTTCCAGTTCTTGGATTAATTAGGGGATATTTCTTTCCTTCTTTGAGGGCCTCCCAGAAATCGGCCCACATCCCAACGCTTATGTTAAAGTTACTCAAAATATTCGTTCCAACATTCTGTTCTTTTGCATGGACGAATTTTTCAATATCTGGGTGCCAAACCTCAAGGATACCCATGTTTGCCCCTCTTCTCACTCCACCTTGTTTTATTACATTGCTAACGGCATCTATGAGATGCATGAAGCTAATTGGCCCTGAGGCTGCCCCAGTTGTTGTTCCAACCAAATCTCCCTCGGGACGGAGTTTTGAGAAATTAATTCCCGTTCCGCCGCCCATTTTTTGTATTATGGCTACATCATGGGCAGCTTTCATTATACTCTCCATATCATCCTCTATTGGAACAACAAAGCACGCAGAAAGCATTCCCAAGGGCCTTCCTGAGTTTATTAAAGCAGGAGTATTGGGCATGAAAACCTGATTTACCATTAAGTTAAAGAATTCCTCAATGACATCCTCGTATTTGTCAAACTCGCCGTTTTTAAGCATGTTCAAGAACTCGTCGATGCTTACCTTCATTTTTCCTTTCTCTGCCAGCTCTCTGTAGAGGTTCACCATTCTTTCGAAGTGATACTTGTTAAGCTTAAAACGGCCTATGCTATAAACGCCATCAAAGTTCTCAAAGCTCTGCAGATAGTATTCAACTCTCTTCAAGTCTTGGGTGTAGGTTCCTTCTTTAGAGAACACTCTCTCGTCGTACAGGAGATTTGGGATTGCCGCTAAAATAGCTACCCTCTCAAAGAGCTCTTTTGGGCTTTCAATGATCTTTCCTTCCTCATTCTTTATGAGGTATCTGCTTGCCAGAACTCTCAAAGCATTTATTGAAAAGCGCTTGTCTATTTCGTCAAGCTTTTCTTTGTTCAGAATTTTTCGTTTTTCCTCTCTAATTTCTGCTTTTTTCTTTCTATAGATTATGTAAGCTTTGGCAACCTCAAAAAGGCCGTTTCTCATTAATTCAAGCTCCACTATATCTTGGATATTTTCAATATGTGGAACCTGACCCTCATAAAGTTCATTAATTCTACTAACGACATCTTTAACAATTTTATCAAGAAGCTCCTCATCCCTGATTCCAACTTCCCACATTGCCCTTTGTATAGCCCACCTTATACGGCTCTCATCGAAAGGCACGATTCTACCATCTCTTTTCATCACTTTTTCAATTGCCATATAAACACCCCTGTCACATTATTTTAGTATTTTTGATACCTTAGTATAAGTATCAGTATAAGATAATGAGCAGCAAAGGTAAATATATCTTACCCCGATATAGATTGCCAACATGACAAACAGTGCAGATTAATTCCGTCGGAATAATAAAAAATAGAAAATGGAGAAGTCGGATATTTTATCCAACTACTTATCCAAACTTTCATATATTACCTTCAATCTGTAAGCATGTTTTAGTTCTTCCTGATCCATCATTTCAAAGATTTCCTTTAAAGAACCTTTCAATATCTCACTAAGCTTCTTATATAGCTCATAACTATGCTTTTCTCTGATTAGTGCCTCTAAGATCAGGTCCTCAATACTTTCCGGCTCTGCTCTAGTGTCTTGGAAATAAGGTTCTACACTTAACGTTTCCAAGTAGTCTACAACTGGTGTATCCTCAAGACTACCACTTTTAAGAAAGTTTTCTATTGTTTGTCTATGTCTTAGTTCCTCACTAGCAAGCCATTGAAAATGTTCAATCAAAATAGGATTTTCATACGTAGCAAACGTTTCTCCAAGCTTATATAAATTGTAAAGTTCATTTTCCTGGTGAATTATGTTTTTGAGGAGTTCCTCAACTTTCATGCTCTCACTACTCCGTTATTCCCTTAATATCAACATGAACAAATGCCAATTCAACTTCTTCAAGCCTTTCAATACGTTTTTTGACAGTTTCACTTATATCATGGGCCTCTTTAAGTGTGAGCTCAGGAGGCACTTCTATATGAAGCTCAACATGGAGCCTCGGTCCTACATAATGGGCCCTCAGATCATGAACGTCTACAACTCCAGTAACACTGAGTGCAGCATTTTTAATTTCCTCTAGAATCTCATGAGGGGCAGATGTACCTGTTAAATAACCTACATTTTTGAGAACAATTTCAACAGCAACTTTTCCGATTAAAATAACTACAACTACGCTCGCTAAAGCATCACCATACCTGAATCCAAATCTTTGAAGTCCCAATCCTACTAAAACTGCCACGCTACTCAATGCATCGCTTCTATGATGATAAGCATCGGCTATGAGGATCTGATTATTTAGTCTTCTTCCTACCTTCAAAGAGTATTGAGTCATTGCCTCTTTTGAAAATATTGAAAGGAGTACCACCCCAATCATAATAGCATTTACTTCAATTGTGGAGTCCCCAAAAATTCGTTTTATAGCATCCTTCCCTATCTCATAAGCAACCAAAAAGAGTGCCATTCCGATAAAAAATGCAAAAAAAGATTCAAATCGTGAATGACCGAATGGATGAGTCTGATCTGCAGGTTTTGACGCAATTTTTGCTCCAAAATATCCAAAAATACTGGTTATAACATCCGAAAGAGAATGTACACCATCTGATATTAAAGCTAGACTAGAGTATAGGACTCCTACAGTAATTTTCACAATAGCCAAGACAATATTTCCAAATATGCTCACGATCAAGGGTCTATAAATTATTTCCATGATATCACCACAATTGAATCCCTCAGTCCGTCACTCCTTCATCACAAATCAGGTAAGGCTGAACTCCTCATTGGGTGTTATAAAATTCTTCACATGTTTTTAAAGGTTTTTTCAAAAGGCTTTTATTATTAGGTCTCCAGTATCTGATGGTGAAAGGATGACAAACAATCCAATATACACTATAAGAGAATGCATGGGGGCAAAAGATGAATATATTGCTCTAAACTTGTGGGAAACCCACACTGATGAACATGGCAATTTTAGACCTGCCAGATTTCTTCTTGAAAACGAGGAAGAAGAAATTCTAGAAAATGTGGAAAAATAGAAGCAACTGTTAATGAGGAGTGATTCATGTGAAAAAGCTTAAAATTTATATTCCCGGAATCTCCTTTCCCTCCCTTTCACTTACAGGGAATTACTGCACACTAGACTGTGCTCATTGTGGAAAACACTATCTTGAGAGTATGAAAAAAGTCGAAAAATCAAACCTTGTAGATTACTGCAAGAACTTAGAAAAAGAAGGATATAAAGGGTGTCTCTTAAGTGGGGGAATGGATTCGAGACTAAAAGTACCTTTAGACATATACACTGATGAGATAAAACAAATAAAAAAAGAAACAAAGCTCAAGCTCAATGTCCATGTGGGGTTCATCGATGAAAGTGACTTAGAGTGGTTAAAATACGTTGATGTGGTTTCTCTAGACTTTGTTGGTGAAGATGATGTCATCAAAAGAGTGTACAAAATCAAGAAACGAGTTGAAGATTATCTTAAAATAATTGAGCTATTGACATCAAATGGAATTAAAGTTGCTCCTCATATAACAGTAGGCCTTGATTTTGGGAAAATTTGGTGGGAGTATAAAGCTATTGAATTACTTGCCCACTATCCAGTTGATGTTCTTGTTCTTGATGTTCTAATCCCTACTAGGGGTACTGAAATGGAAAACACAACCTCCCCTTCTGTAGACAAATCCTTAGAGGTTGTCAAATATGCACGAGACACGTTCAATGGAGAGCTAAGCATTGGATGCATGAGGCCCCCTGGGAAATGGCGTTTAGAATTCGACAAGGGAGCCATATTGATAGGGGTTGACCGAATAACAAATCCACCAAGAAAGGTTATTGAATGGGCAAAAAAAATAAGAGATGTGGAAATTATTTATGAGTGTTGTGTTATTTGAAGTTAGCATAAAGAAAATACCCATAAAGGATCAGAAGCACGGCACTTGTTTTTCTCCCTACTCTGTTATTCAGCTTTAAGGAGATTGCCAAAACCATCATCACAACCAAAGTTAAGGGTACAGTGAAAGAATAAATTCCAGAATCTACTTTTATTGGATTTATCAAGGCAGCTATTCCGATTACCATTAAGATATTCAGGATATTGGCTCCAACAATATTTCCCACACTTATATTAGGTATTTTCTTTAATGTGGCGGTTAAGGAATTTGCAAATTCTGGAAGAGACGTTCCTATTGAAACTAGAGTTAAACCTACCACCACCTCTGGAATCCCTAAAGCAATGGCTATTTTTACCGCACTATCTACCACCAACCTCGCCCCAACTACTACAATCAGCCCACTTACAAATAGAATAACTACATCTTTCTTAGGATTTTCCTTTCCTTCCGAAGGTTCCTCCAAAGTTACATGTTTTCTATAGAGGTAATAAAGGAAACCACCATAGATTAAGATTAGAGACCCTCCTTCTATTCTGGAGATTGTTAAATCCCCCATCAGAAGCCATGCGTAAAGCGTGACAGCAATCATGAAGAGAGAATTTTTCCATGCTATTTCATCAACATCTAAAGGCATTATCATGGAGGATACTCCTAAAATCAAGGCAATATTTGCTAAGGCGCTTCCAACAGCGTTTCCAAGCGCTATACCACTAAGCCCTTTATATGAAGCTATTGCAGAGGTTGTAACCTCTGGAAGCGTTGTGGCTATACTCGCTAAAACCAGAGCAATTATGAATTCGCTAACCCCAAATCCCTTGGCAACTCTCGTGGCTGCCTCTACAAAAAGATCACTCCCCTTGATTAGTATCACCAGCCCCAAGATAAAAAGACCAAACGTTATAATATATTCTGCTGTCATTTTGCCTCCCGAGAGTATTAAAGGGATGAGATTTTAAAATCTTTGGGTAAAAAGCTAAAATATATTGAAAGCAAAAATTTTCCAGAGGTGAAAAAATGAATGTTGCCAAATATATAGATCACACAAACCTAAAAGCATATACCAGCAAGGAGGACATAATAAAACTTTGTGAAGAAGCAAAAAAGTACAACTTTTATGCGGTCTGCGTGAATCCATATAGAGTAAAACTAGCAAAAGAGCACCTCAAAGGTACAGATATCAAGGTAGCAAGTGTAATAGGGTTCCCTCTCGGAGCTACCCCTACCGAAGTAAAAGTGTTCGAAGCAAATAAAGCTCTCGAAGATGGAGCAGATGAGCTTGACATGGTGATCAATATTGGAGCATTGAAAGATAAAGACTACGAATATGTCAAGAAGGATATAGAGGACGTTACTAAAGTAGCACATGAAAAGGGGGCAATAGTGAAAGTAATTATTGAGACATGCTATTTAACTGAGGAAGAAAAAGAGATAGCATGCAAACTTGCAATGGAGGCTAGAGCAGACTTTGTTAAAACGTCTACTGGTTTTGGAACTGGAGGGGCAACAATCGAAGATGTAAAGTTAATGCGAAGAGTTGTAGGGGATAAACTCGGTGTGAAGGCAGCTGGTGGGATAAGAACTTACGAAGATGCATTAGCAATGATAAATGCGGGTGCAAATAGGATTGGAACATCAAGCGGAGTAAAAATCATTGAAGGGGCAAAAAACGAGTGAACCTTTAAAGCTTTTGAAAACCATCATAAAAGAGATATAAGACGACAATTTTTCAACCGAGAGTCGCTTAAAAAAGGCCTCAAGGAGAATCCCACTTGAAACACTCATAGAAGAGAAGGAATTTCATGGAGAAATAGGAGAAATCAAAAACCTCTAAACCCGGAGTGAAATTAAAACATCTTTTATTCTTCTTTTTATTACGTGTCCTACGCCACCCCCGACTACAATGCCAGTAACTGCTTGGAGAATGTTCCCCGGAACTTCTGCCACAGCTCCTCCCCATCCATAAACATAAATTTCAATCATAAAGTAGCCAAGAACCATCAACGCTCCTCCAAGGATTGTTGCCAGAAGCACTGTTGTGAAATCATCTTTTTTAGAGGTAATATATCCTACAACAAACCCTTCTACACCTTTTATTACTAAAGTGAACGGTGCCCAATGAGCGTAACCTGTTATTATATCTGCCATTCCAGAGCCAAAACCCCCTGCAAATGCTCCTATTGTCGGGCCAAAGAGCACTGCAACAAGCATTACCATGCTATCCCCTACGTTAATATACCCACTGGTTAAAGGGGTAGGTATTTGAATTGCCATTGTAACAACTGCCACCAAAGCTGCCATTACTCCTGACAAAGCTACCCCCACTGCGGCCTCAAAAATCTTTTTCTTGAGTATGAATAGATAAGCAAAATAAAGTATTGCAACTGCTATTATAATCCATTTAGCATATGGAGCCATCGTTTCTATTGCCACTATTATCCCTCCGCTTTATTCATTTTTCAAGTTAAAACTTGAAATTAAAGTTTAAAAGATTTTCTCTCAGAACATAAACTAATGAAGAAAAGATGGTAAAATAAGAGAAGTCAACCAACAACCGTTTTAATAGCCTCTTCAAGGATGTCAAGACCTATCTTGGCTTCTTCTTCATCTATTGTAAGTGGTGGGATCAATCTCAATGCACTCTTTCCACACCCAAGAGTTGCAAGACCCCTCTTGAGAGCCTCAACGACAACTTTATTCCTCTCGTTGCTTGCGTATTCCTTAGTCTTCCTGTCTTTTACAAATTCAATTGCCCAAGCAAGGCCAAGACCTCTCACGTCACCAATAAGCTCATACTTATCATACATTTCTTGGAGTCTCTCTTTAAAGAGTGGTTCAAGTTTCTGAGCATTTTCAATTAGTCCATTTTCAAGCTCGTCAATAACTGTTAATGCTGCCACACATGCAAGAGCATTTCCTCCATAAGTATTGCTGTGGACACCAGAGATACCAAAATCAAGATCCTTCCTGAAAATTGTAGCTCCAATAGGAACTCCACCACCCAAGGCCTTTGCAAGACTTATTATATCGGGGGCTACACCGAAATGCTCTATTGCAAACATTTTGCCAGTTCTTCCCATTCCCATCTGAACTTCGTCATCCATTAACAAAATTCCATGCTTATCTAACACTTTCTTGAGTTCCTTGAAGAAGTTCATTGGTGGAACCACATACCCTCCTTCTCCTTGAATTGGTTCTGCTATTACCCCAGCAACTTCTTCAGGGGGGACGTAGTGTGCAAGTAGATAATCCTCAATGTATTCAAGAACCCTGTTCACAAGCTCATCAGGCTCTTCATAACCATCAATGTGCCATGGGTTCCTATAGGGGTTAGGATATGGAACATGCTCAACGCCAGGCATTGTTGGGAACATTCTTGACCTGTGAACGGGTTTGCTTGCAGTTAAACTCATTGTTCCATGCGTTCTTCCGTGGAAAGCTCCAATAAACGCTATGAAGAGTTTTCTTTTTGTTGACCATTTGGCTATCTTTATTGCAGCCTCATTAGCCTCAGTACCGCTGTTTGATAGGAAAGTCTTCTTCTCAAAATCACCCGGTGCAATGCTATCAAGTTTCTCAACCAAGGCAACTTGATATGGATTGTAATAATCTGTTCCAGCGCCATGAATCAGTTTGTCAAGTTGCTTCTTCAGCGCTTCCACTAATCTTGGATTCCTAAGGCCCGCATTTAGAACGCCTATTCCAGAAGAGAAATCAAGGATCTTATTCCCATCCACGTCAATCCAGTAGTTTCCTTCAGTTCTTTCTATAACTAAAAAATACTCATTTGGATCATTTGTTGTCGTGGCCATGTACTTGTGGTGCTTTTCTATTACTTCTCTAGCCTTTGGTCCCGGAATTTCCTTAACCTGAGGTCCCTTCACCATATTCGCTCACCAATGTATAAAACATTTTGTCTCTATATAATTTTATGCTCATTAAAAGCTACTTTTGGTCGAAAAAGTTTCGGAAATAGTAGAAAAGAAAAGATACTTTTGCAAGAAAATTGAGAAAAGAAGTTGCAGAATAAGTCCTAGACAAACTCATTCCTCATTCATTTGAGATTTCCAATTTTCCAAAATATCCTTTGCTGAATTCGCTGCTATAGCTCCTTGCCCTACAGCTACTGCAATTTGCTTGAAGACATTCGTTATATCACCAGCTGCAAAAAGGCCCTTTATATTAGTTCTCATGTACATGTCCACAAGTATGTAACCTTGTTCATCCGTAATGCCCAAGTGTTTGACAAAATCAGTTTTTGGCTCATAACCTATGAAAACAAAGACTCCATCAACCTTCTTTTCAAATATTTCCCCCGTTTTAATATTTCTTAAAAGAACACTTTCAACTTTTTGATTACCTTTAATCTCCACAACCACATTGTTTAATAACACAGGGATTCCCGCTTTTTTGAATCTCTCCTGAAGTATTTTGTCCGCCCTAAATTCTTCCCTCCTGTGTACGAGTGTTACATTGACTCCGATTTCATTAAGATATAAAGCTTCCTGAAGAGCCGTGTTTCCGCCGCCTACTACTATCACGTGCTTGCCCCTAAACAATGGACCGTCGCAAGTTGCACAATAGCTAACCCCTCTTCCGTAGAACTTATCCTCTCCTGGAACCTTGAGTTTCCTTGGTTCTGCTCCTACAGCAATTATAACGCTCCTAGCTTTGTAAACTTTGCCATTCTTTGTTTTTACTTCAAATTTACACGGACCCTCATAATAAGCACATTCTGCTGGATCTACCCTTTCCACTTCATCAAAGACTATAGGAACATTAAGCTTCTTTACTTGCTCATGCATTTTATTGGCTAGTTCAGAACCTTTTACTCCTTCTGGGAATCCAGGATAGTTTTCAATGATATCTGTAAGGGCAACATTTCCCCCAATATCTTTTGATATTATAAGTGTATCAAAGCCGTATCTAGCTGAATATATAGCTGCCGTAAAACCCGCTGGGCCTGCTCCAATTATCAAAATATCCCAAGTTTTTGTCTCATCAATGCCACTTTGTGAGAGACTCCCCAAGCTAAACATTTCTTTCACCTCCAGTTTACAACTTTTGGTTGAATATTTAAAAACATTATGGAACAATTTTGAGAACTATATCAACTTTACCTCCTTATCCTCTACTAAATGAAGGGTATAACCCAAAAAAGCCATAAAAGCTACAAAAAAAGCCTCTTCGAATCTAAAAATAAGTCCATATCTGCATAAAGCAAAAATAGACAATCCATAAATACTTGCAAACATAAGAGAGTGCACTACTCCTCGATGTTTGGGTATTACAGCACCAAATGCATACCAAGCCCCAACCGCAAAAAGAGCCCCTATTGCCCATGATACGCTTCCATCCATCCAAGTATCATTTCCAAATGATATGGAATCTCTGATTTTGACAACCACTACACTACCCACCATTACAGAGACTATAGGTTTTATACCTCTATGAATCAAAGCCTCTGGATGATCCAAATCGGGCAAGTCCGATCCAAGTACATAGACTGCATAACCAAAAATTGTAGCCATCAAACTCATTTTAAATGGAATACCTGCATATTGTTTTAAAAAAGAGGCAAATAAAACTGCTAAAGGATAAGTTAAAAGGCCACTAAGCACATGGCCATTATAGTCCATTAAGCCTCCTCCACTTCCTGCTCTTCAAGGAATTTTCTGACATAATCTGGGACTTTGTAGTTTCCTTTTGGATCCCCAACCAAAAACCCCAACCTTATTAACTCCTCTAGGTGATCGTAGACTTGAACTCCTGGCTTTTTAACTTCTTTAGCTATCTGAATATAACTTGCAGGGCCACCATTGAACTGGTATACTATAGTTTCTACTAAATCCCTGTAATCTTTTGGTATTCTCATCAAATATTCTTCCAAGCTCTTGGGTTCCTCCAGTATGGTCGTTACAACATAGTCATCTATTGGGTCAAACTTATGCTTGCTGGCCTCCCCCAACACGTAGTGGAAAAGCCTCAGAATTTGTCTTGGATTTCCTTTTGCAAGTTGATGAATAAGCCTTACTGCTTCCTCCGTGAAGGGGTAAATAGGATCGTCTGTATCTCTGATTCTAACTTGATTAAGCCTCTTCTTAACAAGTTCAAAAGTTTCATCAAGACTCATGGGCCTTAGTTTGAATTCATAATGAAGCCTCATGAAAAATGCAGGGAAAATCTTTGAATATTCCTCATATGCATCAGGTATACATGCAAAACCAACTATACAACCCCTTGGCATGTTGCTTATAAAATGTCTTAACATTTCAAAAAAGAGTATCTTCTCCTCCTCACTTGCCGTTTGCATATTTTCCAACTCATCAAGAAGTACTGTAGAGTATGGGTATTTGCTTAATTCCTTCGTTAGCATCTCCGCTATATCCCTTGACTTATACTCCTTAGTTGAAGACAACATCTTCTCAAGACGATCTATAAAACCGAGTTTTTTTGAGAGATTTTCAAAGAAAATGTTTGTCCTAGTCTTCGGCGGTTTCAGTCCATTAAACATGTCCCTTGTGAGTTTTAAAATGTCATTTGTGTCCACTTTAATATAAATCGCTTTACCTCCCTGCTCTGATATTGTCTTATAAATGGTCTTAAGTCTCTGGGTTTTACCCATTCCCAATGGGCCGACTAAAGAAAACGCTATTGAACTTTGGTTACCAATTATTTCTGAAATCATCATGGATAATCGCATATCGACCTCTTGGTAAACATGTATACTCTCTACGTCTTCTATTCCTTCACTTGCCAATTGTTCAAAAGGATTTTTTGCTAGACCATATACTTCATAAGATGGAGGGGAATAAACTTTAAGTGTGCTAGGCCTTTCCATTTTACCCACCAAGTTTAAATTTTAAGTAGGAGGATATATAAACTTGTCCATAGAGGTGAAGAAAATGACCACACTGCTTGTAACAGTACCCGGTGGAAGAGAGGGTGATGCTACTCTCGAGCTTGAATGGGCTCTTGGAGATGCAAGAGTTAGACGTGCAAAGTGGAGAGGAGTGTTAATAGTCAAAACACGTCTCGAAAAGGATGACGCATTGGAAAGGATAAAAGAGTTTGACACTACAGCTATTTTTAAAGTTCTACCTCTAGAGAAACTAGTCATGAGTAAAAAGGAAGTAATAATGGAAGAGGGCTTCGCAATGGCTAAAGAACGTATTAAAGAAACCGAGAGTTTTGCAGTTAGGTGTAAAAGAAGAGGTAACTGGATATCTTCCGGGAAAGAAATAGAAATTGAACTTGGAGCAAAAATAAAGGAGACTATAAACGCCAATGTTGATCTCACTAATCCTGATTGGTACGTTTGGATTGAGGTTCTTGGAAAGCAAACAGGTATAAGTGTCATTAGGCCAGAAGAAATAATAAAAAAGAGAGTAGAGTTTTAAAAGCCCCCTGAAGATCTGCTGACCTTCCTTTCACCCTAGGAGAAAATTTCGGCTAGCAGGATGCTGGACCGTATAAGTTATAACTTACAAGTTACAACTTTTCATGACACTTTTAGTTTTTAGAAAATTTAAAAGTTAAAGGAGATCCAAACGTATCGCTAAGCTCTTAGATCCTTGGCTGCACTCTATAAACTGTCCTATCCTCTCCTATACTATCAACAAGACCACGATGTCTCCTTATACAGCTTTCACATTCCCCACAATGAATCGGTTTTCCATCTTCTGTAAACCCTTTAGGCATATAACAGGAATTGGAATACTCATACTTCGCACCAAATTCTTTCAGAAGTCTTGCTATTCCTTTTTTGCTCAACCCTATTAATGGCGCAACTACTTTGACATCACTCATTGACCCATATTTTAACATATTGTTCATTTTTTCAACGAATTCAGGAGTGTTATCTGGAAATGTCATACCCTCTTCCGCGTTGAAGCCCACTATAATATCTCCTCCACCAAGAGCATCCAAAAGTGAGGCGGCAACACTAATTAGCACAAGGTTCCTTGCCGGCACCCAAACACTCTTTGCAGTTTCCTGGGCTTTCTCCGTGTTTTCTAAATCCTTTGATGTAACCTTTGGAGTTTCCCCACCAACTAAAGTTGTCCCTCTAAGCTTTGAGAACTCCTCTAAAAAGTCTAGGTGGATTATTTTAAGTGGAATGTTAAGCTCCTTTGAAAAGAACTCCGCGATTTTGTTTATGACTTTTTCCTCGTTGCTCCCATAGTTTATGGTGAGCATGATAACTTCATCATAATTCTCTTTTGCCCAATAGAGGCAAGCAGTGCTGTCAAGGCCTCCGCTAAATAATACCACGGCTCTTGTCATTTTCATCCCTCCAATTCTTTGATGGTCTTTAGTAGGTTATGAACTTTTCCAAAGAGAAAGCAATAGAAGAAGGCCTGGAGGTAAAAGAGCTGCATGGAGAAGGGCAAAGATTGTAAAGATATTGGGTTCAAATTTTCCCGCTAAGACAGTGTCTCCCAAAGCCAGTAGCGAAAGAGTGCCCCATGCAATAGTTGGAAGGAGCACAAAAACTATCGGAAGTTTGTTGTTTTTAATGTCGGAGTCAGGTAAAGATGAATACAATAAAATCAACGTCCCCCAGAGTGTCCAGAACATTCCATCATTTCCTCCCACATCGTCCCAATCATATACAAACTCATCGTACTCCCAAGTAAGCTTCACATAGTAAGCATGGGTTAAATAAGACAACCCGATTAAGGTTTGGAAGACTCCTATAAGAAAGATCAGTTTTTGAACCTTTGACCTTTTAGAGAGATTAAACATCATGTTCCCCTATGTTGTATTATTCTGTTAGTGAATCTTAAAAACTTTTAGATATTATTAATCGCCACTTAAAGGATAGATTCTAATCATTATATTAAAGTTATGAAAATATTTTTAAATTTTGATTACAGTATTCTAGTGGTGGCCTCTAATGAAGAGGTACTCAATGAATTCTAAAAAAAGTTTTTATTAATGATAGTTTTTTATTGTCTTTTAGTGTGGCGGTTCTAGCATATTATCCAGATCCAACAAGAAAGCCATATAGCCGGTTAGTGGGCCAATTGAATTTGCTGATACTTATCCTCTCACGGGGTGATTGGATATGAAAAGGTTAATCGCCTTAACTCTTTCCATACTTCTCTTCACAAATGTTGTCCAAGCGTTAACCCTCGTGGAAAATACCTCTTGCGAACCTTACAATATTGAAGCATATACTGATGGAGAAAAAACCATAGTGCTCTTCCTCTTCAACCCGGACTTTTATAACTTTACTTATCGGAACGCGTATGTGGGATTTGAAATAAAATTTGATCGAAAAATACTGAAATGCAGGCGTGACATTGAAAATAAATATGGGCTTTCGTATAGCGTTGGCACTCCAGAGATAAGGACAGAGAAGATCTTAAAAGTACCAGCAGAAGTCCGGCACCTTAGATTCTCTGCTTGAGATTTATTTAAAAGCAGACCCAACAGAAATCGATAAAAACGCCTTAATTAACGAAGTTCTGACAAACAGACCCCAACAGAAGATTCTCCTTGTTGTGAATCCTGCAGAGGCAGTGAATATTAACACCACATACTACAGCAGAGAACTCATAAAACTGTTCTTTGGAGAAAAGTTCTGGGAAGAGAACATCAAAGAACCCACTGATCTTACTCCCTTAATTGGTGCAATTGGACATGAGCATATAATCTATGGGTACGTCCCAGTGACGATAAACCTCGAAGAAGCCGAAAAAAGGCCCAAGCTGAAGGAAAAAGCTTAGAAGAGGTCATAAAAGAAGTTATTGATGCCATTAGGATGGTAATACCCGAGAATGTAACGATTGTTGTTCCCGTTGAAAAACCCGTAACGGCAACGCCCTTAGTTGGACTTCCCGAGGAGAAGAATAACCAAGAAACTCTCCCAGAGACTGATAAGGGGACTGAAAATAGTGACCAAAGTACTGCCATCTGTTTACTACCAATAATTGCTCTTATAGCTTTCATATTACTAATTAAAAAGCGATAATTCTTTCATTTTTTCTTGTTCCTTTATAGAACAGCACCACAAAGATTACATTTAATTTTTACGGCGGCGGACACGCCCGAGGGTGGGAACCCTCCTCCAGCGGCTTCCACCGAGACTTGCTCGCCCCCGCTACCCCACGAGCGCCGAACGTCCCACCTACCGCTGCTCCCTTCCGGGCCTTGCGGGGTTCAGCGGACAAAGGGAGTTAGCGGAGCCCTTCAGCTCCGCCTCTCCCACCGTCAGCCCCGTGGGACAGGGGCTCATGGCTCCTCTCGGCTTCCGCAGCTGGATTTGGGAACCGCCCCTCGGGCTTCGGCCCCCGCATATCGACGGTTTCGGGTTCCAGGGGACGCCGAACCCCCCAGCCTAGTCCGCCGCCATTCAATTATACCTATCAATGAATATATAAAGGTTTGGTATCTTATAATCAGAGAGGATATACCATTTGATTTATCTTCTTACCAAAAAAGAGCCCTATTCCTTTTTGGATTCCCCACTCATAACTGCAGATGCTATCATATGAGCCAATCTTAAAGGCTCAGGAATTAAAGAACTTTTTTGAGTTAATCTTATTATCTCTTCGGCTTGATCATAAGAAACTCCAATAGCCTGATAATACAACTTCCCGGGGATTAACTCTTTTATTTTGCCTGCTTTGTGTAAGAGGCTTATTTTCTCCTCAGCATCTGAGAAATGTTTCTTTAAAGCCTTCTCCATAGCTTGCAAGTCAGGTTTTTTTCTTATCACTATTATTACAGGCATTCGCGTCTCTCTGCTCAGCTCTTCAACATCAACTACGTTAAACCCTGCATAAGTTATTCCCTTGAGCATTATAATTCTCAGATCCTTAAAGCGGGAATTGTGTATGGCCTCGATCATTTTTTCCGTTGCATCTCTTCCATCAACTTCAATCCATCTTGTTACAACTCCAACAACATCTTGAGAACCTTTCATAACAACTCCAACCAGAATAGTCTTATCCCGCTTGATCTTGGATTTAAAAGAAAAAGTGCCGTCATCAAAGCCAATGACTCTTATTTGGGGTTTTATTTTTCTAATCATTTCGTTACCTCTAACAGCCAGTTTAAGTACTCTTTATTGACGTGATCGACATCTATTCTTATTATAGCAGGAACAGTGTATGGATGAAGCTCTCTCAAAGCATCTTTAAGCTCACTCCAGAGGTCAACTTTTGTCTTTAATAGTGCTCCAATCTCATTGTCATTTTCAATTTGTCCTTGCCACCAGTAAAAGGCTTTGTGTTCCCTGAGATTTGCACATGCAATTAATCTCCTCTCTAAAAGCTCTTTTGTGATTCTCTCAGCACTCTCCCAATTAGGAAATGTTGTATAAACAAGTATCATCTCACTCATGTCCTTCCCCCAATGAGGATTAGCGTAAGATAAACTTAAATTTTGTGCTGGTTATTCTTAATGGGGGGAATGAATGGAGATAGTAAGAGCACATCTAAGAATATATGGGCGGGTCCAAGGAGTCGGGTTTAGGTGGAGTATGCAAAGAGAGGCAAAAAAACTAGGTGTCAATGGATGGGTAAGAAATCTTCCCAACGGTAGTGTTGAGGCTGTCATCGAGGGAGAAAGAGAAAGGGTAGAAGCCCTCATTGGATGGGCCCATCAAGGCCCTTCATGGGCAAGGGTTACGAGAGTTGAAGTCGGCTGGGAAACGCCAAAAGGAGAAAAGGGGTTTAGAGTTGTGGGTTAATTTTTCACATTTAACCCTTCAACAGCTACTTTCTTGGGACAATACTTTACTTCACAATAGCTACAAACTACTCTTTCCTTGCTTTTCTCAGGAGTGTGAAGAACCAGTTTCTTAAACCCGGGTATATCTTTTATTTTCACAAATACGTCCACAGGTAAGATCCCATCTATAATTATATATGCCTTGGCGTCTTCTTGTCTCAAATTTCTACTAAAGATCTCCATAATCGGCACATTACTCTCGTGAAGATACCTCAAGAGTTCAGAGAGAGCAAATGAGTAATCTGTCTTCTCAAGTTCTATTTCTAGCACTTCCCACCCCATAATCGGTGCCATGGTTACTAAACTTGGGAGGGGATTTAATTTTTCAAATATCATCTTTAGTGGGTAGGTTTTTTCTATGTACTCAATAGTGTGGTAGATTATCTTTCTATTAACCCCAATTACACGAGAAAGTTCACTTATTGGAACTTCCACTTCTCTCAAATATATCTTACCATTTTTTACACTTAAACCAGTCTCAAAAAGGAATTCCGCAACCTTCCTTCTTGCTGGAAAATTCTTAAAATAAGAATCTAGTATGAGCATCATCTTTGGTCCCCTCTTATACAATATTGTGTACAAGTGAATATTTAAGCTTTTCTATAACCAAAGTTTGCAACAAGCTTTAAAACCCTTTTTCCAAATATGAAACAGTGCGAAAGTCTCCAAAAGGTGATGCCTATTCTAGTCGTTGGTATTGATATAATCAGTGAAGAACCAAAACGTTTTGCCGTGGTTAGTTGGTTTAATGGAAAACTCGTCAAACATGGAGAGTTTACTTTCTATAGACTTATCAGGTTCATAAGAACCAAAAAACCAGATATAGTTGTCACAGACAATATACACGAGCTTGGAGAGTATTTAAGAAAATTCATACACGCTATTCCACAAGGAACGAAAATCGTGCAAATAACTGGTAGACCTGGGGAGCAGAAACCCTTATGGGGGCTGGCCAAGGAACATGGAATTAGAGTTGGAGATAAGTTTAATCCTTATGAAGAAGCAAAAGTATGTGCCCTCCTAGCCGCCAGGGGGATCGGTTATGAGGTCTTGGCCTTCGAAGATGAGGTCATTATTAAAGTTTCAAGAGGGAGAAGTCAAGGGAAAGGTGGTTGGAGCCAAGATCGTTATAGAAGAAGATTGCATAATTTGATACAAAATAAAGTGAGAGAGATTGAAGAGACCCTAAAAAAAGCCAACATTCCCTTTGATATAGAGATCAAAGAAAAAGATCAAGGGTTAGAAAGAGGGGAGTTCCGAGTATATGCATCTAGAGAAGAACTTGCAGGATTAATAAAACCCATGCGCGGAGGAGATATTGAAGTCCGAATACGACCTGTTGAGAGAAAAACCTTTGAGTTTGTCCCACTAAAAAGCGAACGTGCAATAAGAGAAAGAAAAAGTGTTATAGTCGGGCTTGATCCAGGTATAACAGTAGGAATTGCTGCCCTAGACCTCAATGGGCAGGTATTGATGACATATAGTGAGCGAAACATGGCTATAAGTGATGTGATTAAGTTTATAAGTGAAATCGGACACCCCATAATAATTTCTACTGATGTAAATCCAGCTCCGGGATTAGTAGAAAAAATAGCCCGATCCTTCAAGGCCCTCCTTTTTGTACCAAGAGAAAGCCTAAAGGTGGAGGAAAAGAACGAACTTTTAAGAAACCTCGGAGTAACTGTGGAAGATGATCATCAAAGAGACGCCCTAACAGCGGCCTATAAGGCATATCTACGTTTAAAACCGAAACTTGACCATGTAGACGCAAAACTTAGAGAATTAGAGATTGAAGGAAAAGGAGAAGAGATAAAAGCCCTTGTCATACAGGGGTATAACTTGGGAGAGGCCATATTAAAGGTCAAAGAAAAAGAAAAACCAAAAGAAGAAATCAGAGCAGCAGAAGAGAAAGAGGCCTCTCTAGATCTTGGTCCATATCTCGAGAAAATAAAAGAACTTGAGAAAACCATCGAATTTCTAGAGAAAGAAAACCAAGAACTAAGAGCCATGATTGAAGAACAACGAAAAATCATTGAAAATTTAGAAACTAAAATTGCTACATACGATGAGAAAATTAGAGAAAAAATACTCAGAACCAAAGAGATAGAAACAAAAGAAAAGAGAATAGCATATCTCGAAAAAGAATTAAGAGAAGCAAAATCAATCATAGAAAAACTAAGCAAAGATCTAGTTCTAACAAAGAGGATGCATCTTCTCGAGCTTAAAGGAAGCGCTGTGCCAATTAAGGTCATTGAAAACTTAACTTGGAAAGAATTAGAAGAGTTAGAACGCTCTACTAGTATCAAAAGAGACGATGTCCTTTACATTATTAATCCCGCCGGTGCTGGCAGAAGCATAGGAGAGTATATATCAGAAAAAAGAGTAAAAGCTATAATAAGTGCAAAACCTCTACCTAATGTTATTTATGAAGTATTAAAAGAGAATAAAATTCCAGTTCTCTATGAAAGTGAAATTGAAGTAAAAAGAGTGGATGAATTCGCCATAGTAGATAGAAAAGAGCTTGAAAAAGTTATAGAAGAAAAACTAAATCAATGGAAAGAAGAAGAGAAACAAAAAGAAGTTCAAGAGTTCCTAAGACTTATTGAAGAATACAGGTTGAAAAGAATTAAAGAGCTTAAGAAAAAGGCTGATGAGGAACATTAGAGTCCATTTAGAAGCTCTTGAAGCAATCTAAAATAATTTCCATTACTGCAAACAAATCCTTAAATAAAACTGAGTTCCGGGAAGGGGTAAAACATTATAGGCAATCTAATGGGATTTCCAAGCATATGGTCTTTTACGAGTTCTTTTATCCACTTGGAGAGGTCCTCATCCGTAAGGGTGGGATAGTTCACAATCTTTGAATAATATATCACCTCTATAACATGATATTTCTCCGAATTTCAGAGAAAACCTTAAGCTGATTAAACTCAAAAACTCCTCGATGAGATTTGAAAACCTTTGTGAAAAATACAATGAGACTATTAAGTGTCTCGTTTGTGAGAGAAGATGCTCGATAAAAGAGGGCAAAAAGGGAATATGCAGGAACTACATTAATTTAGAGGGAAAGCTAGTGCATATAGGATATGGAAAGATAAGTACAGTTGAAAGCAGGCCAATTGAAATAAAGCCCTTCTTCCACTACTACCCAAATTCAACTGCATTAACTTTTTCTGGCTTTGGGTGTAATTTTTACTGCCCATGGTGCCAGAATTATCATTTAAGCTTCTCCAAGCTGCCGGAGAATACTAGAGAAACCCCTCCAGAGGAACTTGTAGACTTGGCTCTAAGAAGCAGGAATGATGGCCTTTGTGCGAGTTTTAATGAGCCCACTACCCTTTATACTTATCTCCTTGATACCTTTGAGTTAGCAGGGAGGAGAGGCCTCTACAGTTGCCTAGTAACGAATGGTTATTTTACCACTAAAGCCCTAAGAAGACTTATAGAAAGCGGGGCTTCTGGTTTCAGCATAGATATCAAGGGCTGTCCCAAAATGAAGGTTTTAAGTACTGTAGATCACAGAAAGGTCTTTAGAAATGCAAAAGAGGCCTTAAACTTAGGTGCCCACGTTGAAATGGTTTACCTCACGATTACAAGTACCAATAATTTCGAAGAATGCTACCATTGGATATTCAACATGCATTCAAAAATTCTTGGAGAAGACGTTCCCCTTCATATAAACCGTTATTATCCAATGAATTACTGGAAAGAACCACCTACAGCTGTAAAAAAATTGTTAAAGTTAAAAGAAATCGCACAGAAGGAATACAACTTAAACTATGTGTATGTTGGGAATATCGGTTCAGTTAAGCACGAAACCACATATTGCCCTACATGTGGTGAAAAGTTGGTAATACGCTCAGAATATAGAGTGCTAAAATGGAATTTAGAAAAAGACAATAGATGCCCAAGATGCAGTCAAAAAATTCCAATTTATGGGAATATCACTCGGTTCTAAAGCTAATCCCCCTTTCCTTTGCCGTACTTTGGACCTGAAGCTTAAAATTGCAGGCCTTGCATACTTCCCCTGTTGTAGGTTGGTCACAGATTTTGCATCGATTAAGGTCTCTGTTGGCATAGGCCTTAGCTAGTAATGGGAACATTTTATCATAACTCCTCAAGATCTGATACTTGGTGCCCGGATGCTTCTCTTCCATTTCATTTATCCAATCCCTGATCTCAGCTCTAAATGCCTCCACTGCGTAAGGACACTCGCTGAAATCTACTTCGATGTTATTTAAAATAGCATAAAGCACTATCTCCTTTTCTGGCACTTCTCTAAGAGGCTTTATCCTCGGCACAAGGCCTTCATGAATAACCTCATAATAGGGGCCAGTTCTTCCCAGCCTAGCCACATCCCCACGCATTACGTTCATAAGGAACATCTGCACTTCATCATCTAGATTGTGCCCAACAGCTAGTTTGTCGGCTTCTAAATCTTGAGCTGCATAGTTTATAAGCCATCTCCTCCATACCCCACAATAAGAACAGGCCCCCACACGCTCTCGCTTTTCAAAGCTCCCCATTATGCTAACAGTTTCATCCAGAGAGAAGCCAATGTATTCTTTAAATGAATAGATTTTATGCTCAATTCCAAGTTTCTTTGCATTCCTCTTTGCTATCTCAACACTCTCAGGCCTGTACCCTTCTATTCCCTCATCTATGGTTATTGCGATTATCTCAAAAGGAAACTTCTGGCTGAGCTTGTGAAGGATGTGGAGAAGAACAACACTATCCTTTCCACCGCTCACTCCTACCGCTATTCTATCTCCTCTCTTGATTAGCCCGTATTTTCTCACAGTCTGCTTTACTTTGCTCTCAACCATTTCATTGAAATGTTTATGACAATAAAACTTACCTTCATATCTCGCATGATATACTGCCTCTCTTCCACACTTCGTGCATTTCATTTTCCTCGCCTCAGTGAAGGGAAAGAACATCCCTTAAAAAGCCTTTCCTTTGAATTCTCTTATCTCTTTTCTGAGAGGCTTGTCGCGACCCCATTATAATGGTTCCGATAATAATTTACCTGATCGTGAACACGAACAATAATGAAAAAGAGTTAAAGCTGTTGAAGGGTTAAATCTCCTCCAGCTTTTTCTTTACCTCTTCTGTGTTTTTCCGCGTTTCTTCCAGAGCGTTCTTGAGTCTCTCAATCTCAACCTTGAACTCATTTAGAGTTTTGTTCAGCTGATAGAAAGCAAACACCAAAACAACGAGGATTATTAAGCCAAGGATTATGCTTATCCATCCGCTTGGAGTTGACATATACACTCCTCCCCAGGGCATTTTCATCCCTCCAGATTTACAATCACATCGTTGTCTATAACAAGTCTGAACTGCCTTGCACGGTAGTATTTCTTGGCCCTCGGATCATCCGGCTCAAGCCTAAGTTCACTCTCGACGAGGCCGGCATTTTCAAGCTTTTTGAGATGGAGATAAAGGAGCTGTCTTGATATTTCAAGTTCTTTGGCAAGCTCGTAAACGTACCACTCTTTTTGGCAAAGTAACTTAAGTATCTTAATCCTAACTGGATTAGAAAGTGCCTCGCATATCTTTGCAAGTTCCTCGATGCTCTGAACCATGATCAACACCGCTGATTGGGCCTGAAGAAAGTAGGAAAAGGAGAGATAAAAGCTTTCCGGTCAGTCCACTATACTTTCGTATTCCTCTTCACTCAATACCTGCGGCGTATAAACAACACCATAGTTCTCTCGGAGCAGTCTTGTGAATGCCCGCAGGTGGTTTTCACTCCCCATCCTCAGACTCCCAAATACCGCTTTTATGTCCTCATTATCTGTTCTTTTGAGCCACTCGTCAAGGTCTTTGATGTCAATTTCTTCTATAAGCGCTCCCACCTTAAGGGCCTCTACTTCGCCTTCGCTCCCTTGGGCAACAAGCCTTTCATAGAGCTCCTGCATCTCTGTGCTGTTAAACTCCCCGATTCCCATCCCCTCAAGGGGGTCGGTCAGGTTGTACTTCTCTATAAGGCCAAGCACCGCATCCATGTGAGTCTGTTCACTCTTCGCTATGTTGTTGAATATCGAAAGGCCGGTCTTGTTGTAGAGTACGAGGTATACGTCCCTTGCGAGCTTCTCTTCTTCCCTCATGTAGAGGATTGCTTCAATCTCGTCCGGGCTCAGTTCCTGAACGGGGTACGTGGAGACGTCTACACTCGCTCCCTCGCCATAACCTCCATCTTCGGGAGGGCCTCTTGTGCTGGAGCCCTCTGTGGTGCTCTCATCAGTACTCGTTATACATCCTGCTCCAACTGTTGCCAGGAGTACCAAGACAACGAGCAGAAAACTTATCTTTTTCATTCACTTTCACCCCGTAGTTCGGTTATAATTTCCTCCAACATGGCCTTGAACTCTTCATGGTCCAGGCCATAATTGTACTCAATCTCGGCCAGGGTATCATCGGGAGAGGCTTCTATTCCGTTTTTGCTGAGCTTCTCAATAAGGTCCGTTACTTCCACGTTGAACTCATCGGCGAGCTGCCGGACGATGTAGTACTTCATCATGGTGCCGGTGATGTAAACGTCCCCCGTGATCTCGGAAGTGTACTCAACGTCGACGGTGGATGTGTCCTCCTCTCCGCCGTACCACGCGAAAACCGGGTAACCTGCGACGAGGAGGAGTAAAGGGACAAAAACCGCAGCCACAGTCCTGAGTTTGGACTTCCTAAATCCAGATTTTAGCATTACCAGCATGCTATTGAACCCAATGACAAGGTGAACCATAACCAGCCCTGCCATCGCAAAGCCGAAGTACGTGTGTATCAAATCGAGAGTATCCTTATCAAATCCCAGAAACGTCCAGCCTATGGTCTCGGCTATTCTCCCGCTAGGTGCGAGGTAGAGGCCGATGCCCGTGAAGAGCTCTGCTACGAAAGTCACCACTAGTAGAAGGTCTATAACACCCCTTACGAGAGCCGAAACTTTCATGTGATCACCTTCGGTAGACATTTAACTCTCCAGTCTATCTCCGTATAAAAGTTCCGCTCCATATAAATCGCCTCCTCATCAAGAAGAAAAGGGAGATCATGGAGACACTCCGACTCCCCTAGTCCCTTTGCCGGAGCCCTTCATCTGGCCCCAGGCGTGTTTGAAGGCTTGGGCGAGCCCGTCTCCATCAGCGGTTCTGCCCTGTGATCCTGCGTTTCCGCTGCAGTCGCCTGTCCTGCTCCTCATGCCATGTCCGTTGTCAGCTCTCTCTGTGGCTCTTCCCATGCCACCCATCCCGCGGGTCGGGGCTGAGCTTAGTATCTCATCAACCTGCTCCTGGGGGAGCACCTGGGCAGTGTAGTCCACACCAAGCCTTTCTAGCTGGCCGACAAAGGCCCTGAGGTGGTTCTCCGAGCCAGCCATGAGGTTGGTGTACACGGTCTTGATGTCCTCGTTGTCGGTCTGGACTATCCAGTCCTCGAGGTCTTTTATGTCGGTCTCTTCTATCAGTGCACCGACCTTAAGCGCCTCCTCCAGGCTTGCACTTCCCATCTCAACAAGCTGGTCGTAAAGGGCCTGAAGCTCCTCGTTCTGGAAGACTCCGACCTGGTCGAGCGTGTCCGGAGCGGTCAGGTTGTACTTCTCTATAAGGCTAAGCACTGCGTTCATGTGCGTCCCCTCGCTCTCCGCTATGTTGCCGAACACCGGAAGGCTCCACTGCTCGTAGAGCGTCAGATAGACATCCCTTGCGAGCTTCTCCTCCTCAACCATGTAGAGCAGGCCGTCTATCTCTTCCTGGCTGAGTTCCGCGTAATATGTCGCTAAAGTGCCGTTGAGCATGGGTGCTACAGAGTTTTGGTCTGCATATGGGCTCTTTCCAGGAGTTCCTTGCCATGCTACTACACTTCCCAGGGTGAACCCTAAGGCAGCCAACATCAATAGGGCGATACCCCAAATTTTTTTCCTCATGTTAAATCACCTCTCCATATGTAAGTCTAATATTACATATGTATGTAAAGTTTATAAAGTTTTTGGTCAGGCAATTCATGGTACTAAAATAATAGAGACATCGTTTCCAGAAGCCATTCAACTACATCGGCAGATGATTTACCAAAACCAAGAATTTTGGTGGGCAAAATAGCGGTATTCTCTCATGAAGATACTTGGAAAAAGTATAAAATCAAATCCTATGAACGCAAGCTTCATTTCCCAAAACATTAACATAACGAATGAACCTTACAATACTCATTTCTCGTTAAATATCATCATCAAAATCCTAAACCTAACCTTCTACTACTCATTCCCCTTACAGTATAAACTGAAAAATGAAAAAAGCTTAAATAAATAAATCCATATTGTTATTTGTATGGTGGTTATCATGGAACTCATAAAAACTAAGATTCCACAACTTGATGAAGCCCTTGGAGGGGGTATCCTAGAAGATAGTATTGTTTTAATAACATATGACACTTATTCGCAAGGTTGGACACTTGCTTTCGAGATTCTACGAAATCGAATAGAAGATGGAGACTTTGGAGTAATAATAAATTCAGTTGTTCCTATATCCATGCTCAACTTAGAATTGAAGAGGATTAACTTTGATCTCAATGAAAAAGGAGAAAATGGAGATCTGGGAATTATAGACATTTTTGCATCATTTTATGGGATAGAATACGAGCAACCATACATTTATTATGAAAATATGGATCAGGAGACTTATCTTCCAAAATTTATGGCTCTTTACAGGCAGATGCTAAAAGAGAAAATAAAAGATAGAAGACCCATAGGAATACAGGTAACCGCAGATGGGTTTGCATTTTTATTAGGAGAAGAAAGAGAGCTTAGAACTTTCCAAAAGAACCTGGCTGAAAAGGAAAATGCCTTAATTCGCGAAAAAAGGAAAAGACCAATAAATATAACCCTCCTCAATAGACACAGAGTATCTCAAAGGTACCTATCGTGGCTTTCCCTCTACAGCCAGTACCAAATAGATTTTAACTCACAAGAAAGCCAAATGGAGGAGAAAATGCTCATTAGAAAATCTCCCCTACCCAGCTTCAAACCAACCAAATTAAATTTCAAGATAGAAAACGGAAAAGTACTCATCACTTAGCGAGTTCTAATGCAAGTTTAGCTGCTTCTTTCCCACTTTTGGTGAAATGGACTTGTACCAGCTTTTTATGATCAAAATACCCATTTGAAGCTAAAAGTTCAAGGCGGTCACTTGGATAGCCCGTATCCGTAACAACAACAAGTACCTTTGAGTAATCATAGGCCATAAGGGCCTCTACCATGGTACCAATTCCACCCCCAAGAACAACCAAGACATCAGCAGAGTTAATCATGATTGCACTTCTCTCGGCAAAGTCCATACCTGTTTTTATCCTGATTGTATTGAACTCATTTCCTTTTTGTCTTTCTGGGAGTATTCCTACCACTAACCCCCCAAACCTTGCAAATTCCCTACTTGCTATTTCCATAATACCTCCTCTACCCCCAGTAAGGAGAACCACGGTATCCTTATATTTTGCCAATTCTTTGATAAATTCCTTTGTCTTTTCTACAGCTTTAGGAAGGGGCTCAGTATCGCTGGAACCAGCAATAGCTATTTGAATCATGCAATCACCCCAAAAGTCCTTTTAAGGCCGGAAAGAGATTAACGGCAAGCAGAAAGATGCCTATCCCAATGAAAAGATATGTAATTGACTTTGCAACTCTAGATGGAAGGAAAGCCTTTAAGCTATCATCCAGCATCTTCCCTCCATCTAAAGGAACTATTGGGAAGAGATTCATCAAACCTATGCCTAAATTAAGCATGTATATCCAGTAGAGAGAGAAAGATACTGGAAGGACAATGTTGTCAAAACCCACCTTTGAAATTATGTGCTGAGCTGGATAAACCCCTAAATACCCCTTTTCAGGGTTATCAGGATGTGAACCCAAGGGGATGGTAAATTTCAATTTATTACCATTTCTAAGAAGTTCAACTTCTATAATTTGCCCTGCAATCGTCTTGTTCATTATATCAAAGAATTCTTCAACAGTTTTGATTTCATGTCCATTTATTCCAATTATAATATCACCCTTTTGCAGGTAATCTCTAGCAGGCCCACTTTCAGCTAAATTTGAAACTTCAACCCCAGCAGGCTGTATAATAGGTGTCAAGACAAAACTTAACAGTAAAAGTGCTACAATTGCAGTTACAATATTCCCCATTGACCCCGCAGCATAGACCCTCAAACGACTTAACAATGGCGCCTTATTTAATGCTTCCTCATCAGGCTCAACAAACGCTCCGGGAATTACAAAAAAGAGTACAAGACCTACAGACTTTAAAGGTAAGTTTTCAGCTCTCGCAACAAAACCATGACTGAGTTCATGAACAAACATAACCACGATCAGACCAATTAATCCATACCACAAAGGAATTGTAACCCCGGGAATCACTAATTGGACTCCAGGAGTTGCCACTTTTGTTCTGAGATTTTGTAATGCGAGACTAAACAATGTGTAAAACACATATGCCATTCCTACGAAACCCAACCCTATGGCCAGTGTAGAATAGCCCTTCCAAAAAGTTCTAAATCTTGTACCCACTCTATCTATAAAATCAACAAACCGTTTGGTTCTCCATAAAGCAACGAAAAAATCAATCTGAAGGCCTTCTTCTTTCTCTTCCCTATATGCCCCCCCAATAAGGTAAAGTATGCCCCAAAAACCAACAATCACTGCTAGTACTGTAATCAAGTTCACCATTCTTCTCACCTGATTTCACTTCTAAAAGGACTTTAAAAAGATAGTGCATACTCTTAAAAAGAAATGATTCCAATATGAAAATGCGATGATGATTGATGGGCGAACCGAAAGATGAGGAAGGAAAGGTGATCGCTGAGCATCATCTTTGGAAATTCCATTCTTCTCTACCATACTTCTCTTCTAATAATTCCTCTGCAAGTTCAAGTTCATAATCAGTTAGCTTCCCTTCCTCAAGAGGGAATTTTTCAAAAAATTTGTCTCTTAAAATGTTATAAACTTCGTCTCTAGAGAGTTTTATTCCTTCACGTTCCAGTGTCGTGACTCGTTCCCATATGCTCCTCACTCCTTTATCCTGGAGCTTCTTTTGGGAAACCTTAAGAACTGAGGCAAGAATATCAACCCGAGTAGCGTACATAAATGTACCATGCTGTAAAATAACCCCTTTTCTCCTTGTCTGTGCAGAACCACTTATTTTCTTTCCATTGGCTATTATGTCATTTAAGCCGGAGAATCCTCCATTTAAGCCAACTTCTCTTAAAGCCTCTACAAGTGGACTTGCAATGGTTCTATAACTTTCCTCCACATTTTTCAAGCCTTTATAAGAATCTTCCCCTATAACAGCACTATAAGTGATCTCTCCATATTGATCATGGAAAACGCTACCCCCTCCAGTTATTCTCCGTACAACTGGAATTCCAAGTTTTTTACACTTTTCTAAGTCCACATCATATTCAACACTCTGAAATCTACCTATTGTAATGGAGCTTGGCTTGAAAACATAAAGCCTAACTGTATCTTCAACTTTTTCTTCTATCCTAGCTATCATTACAGCTTCATCTATGGCCATTTGAACTTCTGGCCTTGCAACAATTAATGGTATGAATCTCATTTCCACCACCTACTTAAACTACAACGTTAAGCGTTGCTCATCCCAAACCAAGTCTTTCCCTAATTACCAACGGAGGATATCCTATTTTAGGGAACACTAACAAAGCTTTTGATTCAATGGCCTCCTCCGGAATACATGGAAGCACATCCCCTTCCGCTAGAGGGAGGTAAGTTTTCAAATATGGAAATTCCTTCAGATCAAGAGGATAAAAATCATGTATCCAGTTATTATCCCCCTGTATAACAAAACACCGTTTTCCATTGTATTCCATAACGTTTTTTACCCTGTGAATTATCGGATATCTTGTATACGGCCGTCTATATACCACAACATTTCCGGGCTTTATTTCATCGGGTAGAACTCCCTTAAGAAGTACTACATCACCTCTATAGAAAGTAGGTTCCATGGAGCCACTTATCACAATAACAAGGGGGGACTCTGTGTGAAGTGCAATCTTTAATCCAGTATGAACTACAAAAACCACTATTAAACTAATGATCAAAAATACAATGTCTCCCTTCCATCCTTTTAACAACTTTTCTTTGGCCATTTTAATGCCTCCATAAGTGTTCTAATTTTTGTTGGTATCGAACCAATCGCAGTACACGTCTCCAAGCTGATCCTCTTCCCGTCAGTTATATCCAAATGGTATTTAGCCAACTTAAATATTTCCTTTGGCAAACCGTGCCTCCCAAGACCAACTACCAACATAAAGCTTTCCCCTCTAAGGGCCCTTTCCGCAAGTTGAAGTGAGGATATGTTCTTATTCTCGTCTGGTTTTCTTGTGGTTGCAACTATCTGCCCAAATTGTGGAGGAAAGCCAAGTTTTGGAAAATCAAGAAGATGAAACTTGTTAGTCTTCGCCAATTCTAAAAGGTATTTCCCGCTCTCTCCTATAGTAGTGCTTTTAGATATCTCACTACCAATTTCAAGAGGTTTCTTAGTTTCAAATGGGAATCCCACAAGTGCAAGATGAAAATCAAATGCATAACAAATAGGTGCAGCCCTTGCAATCGCCCTCAAGTGGGCTTCATGTAGCTTCTTTGGATCATACGAATTATATAACGATAAAGTAAGCATTTTTGCATCCCTACCAAATAAAAACTTAAGCAATGTTTATTAAGTTGTTTGTCCAACATAATTTTTGGTAATTATGGTTGAAATTGAAGACTTAATATACCTAGCAAGAAACAAGAGGTATGAAGAAGCTTTAGAGTTAGTCCACCAGTTAGAGGGAAACCTAGAGAAAGCTCTAACTCTAGGAGCTATGGCCAAAGAAGTCTTCCACATAGATGAGACAATAGCGTACAGCCTACTAGAAGACGCTGAGTATTTTTCTGAAAAAATAAAGAACAAAAAAGAGAAAGCAATTGCTCTTGCAAATGTAGCATCAGTATATGTCCTGATGAGAGACGTTGACTATGGTATGGCACTCTTTGAAAAGGCTCTGAAGGAAACAGAAAAAATAAAAAATGCAAAGGAAAAAATAAAACCTCTGATAGAGATAGCATATTATATGGGTATTTCTGGGTTAGTGGAATTTTCTTTCGACCTGTTTGAAAAAATCTTTGATATAATCATCAACCTTAAAGTCAACTACGTGAAAAAGACAGAGTATTTGCTTGATTTAGGGGATATGATGGAGAAAGTAGGGGATGAGTTGGTTTCTCCAGAGGCCTTGACATTTTATAAACGAGCCCACGATTTATTTGAAAAACTCCATGTGCCTGCAAAAGTTGCCACACTTGAGAAAAAAATCGACTTAGCGAAAACACTAAACACCGTGGGTATTCCGGAAATTAGAAATGCAGTAAAAGAAGGCAAGTATATTTATGCTACAAAACTTCTCATTAGATCTTTCGACGAGGAAAAAATGATAATTGGCCTCCTAGAAATAGCCCTTTGGATGAAAAAGAATGCCACTCTTGGTTATAATCAGATTGTAAACACTGCTCTTAAATATCTCAAAAATATCCAATTATCCCCCGACTCAATAGAGTACGTTATTAGGCTCTTAATAGAATTAGAGCGCTTTAAGACAGCTTTGGCACTTTCTATGAAAATAGAAGATGTATACTTACGTTCAGAATTTATGGGGGAAATTGCTATAGGAATGATAAAAAGTGGAGAAATTGACGGAGCTATGAAATTGGCCGAGAGAATTCCAGATGAGCACGTTCGCCTTAGCACCTTAATCGAGTTGAGAAAAATAGTTAAATACTAAAATGGAGGAATAAAAATGATTTTTGATGCTCACTGTGACTTGCCTACATATATTTATGAAAAACGAAAAGAGGGTAAAAATGCAGTTTTAGAAAATGAATTCGCCAAGTTTTTTGGCAAATACATAACTTCCAGAGTGATGGCCGTATGGAGCAGACCAGAAAAGAGGGCCACAGCTCTGAGGTATGCTCTGGAAGTGGTGAACACTCTTCACAAAGATATCATTGAGAGTCCAAGTTTCGCTTTCGTAACAACCACTGATGAAATGCGAAATGCTGTTAAGAATGGTAAAGTGGCTCTCTGGTTAGGATTAGAGGGCGGGGAACCGATAGAAGACAGCTTGGATTTACTTGAAATCTTTTATAAACTTGGAGTTAGAGTCCTAACACTAACTTGGAATTTAAGAAATGCTATTGGCGATGGAACCTTTGAACGGACAAAGGGAGGTCTAACAAACTTTGGTGTAGAGGTTTTGGGAAAGGCAGAAGAACTTGGAATACTCATAGACGTTAGTCATTTAAATGAGCAAGGCTTTTGGAATGTAATTGAAACAACTGCATTCCCGATAATTGCATCCCATTCAAATGCGTATTCCATTTGCGAACATGTAAGAAATTTAAAAGATGATCAAATAAAAGCGATATCAGAGAGAAAGGGAGTTATCGGAGTTAGCAGCATCCCAGCATTTGTTGACAAGGAAGCTCCCACCCTTGAAAAAATGGTCAACCACATAGAGTATATAGCGGATTTAGTTGGCTACAAATATGTTGGCTTTGGCTTTGATTTTGTTTATTATCTAAGCTGGTGGAAAGGGGAAAGTGTAAAGGGGTTTGAAAATGAAGAAAGAATTCCGGCCTTATTGGCCAAACTGGATGACTTATTTAGTAAAAAAGAGATTGAAGCAATAACCTTTGGAAATTTTGAAAGAGTTTTCGAAAGAGTTATTGGGTAACTAAAAACTTTTTAAGCCCTTTTTCTTTTCTCTACGTTGTGAGAATTATGAACGAAGTTTACTTTCTAACCTTCAGAGAGGCCAGGATGATGCTACTCCGCAATGGAGAAGTGAGGTTAAATTTAGATTTGAGAAAGACAAACAGAATTCATAAAGTGATAGTTAAAGAAGATAAAGTGGTTTTTCCCGACGAAAGTGAGATTGAGAAGGATATTCTCAAAAAGATAGCCAAAGATGAGAATACTGTGTATTTCTTAAAAGATTCCCACATCTATAAAGCCGCAATAGCCCACGGAGGATTCTATAAACTTGTACCTACAATTCCACCAACAATCGAGATAAACGGCATCAGAATGCACCGAACTAAAGACACAAATCCACTAAAAGACACACGAAGCAAAGTGGATACTGTAAATCCACGAGAGAGTGAATTTGTCTTAGATACATGCATGGGGCTAGGGTACACTGCAATAGAAAGTGCTAAGCGTGGTGCTTATGTAATGACAATTGAGAAAGACCCTAATGTCATCGAACTCGCCCGTCTAAATCCATGGAGCTGGGAAGTCTTCAATTCTCAAAATATTCAGGTTATTCAAGGTGATGCCTCCGAAATTATCAAAAAATTCAACGATGAAACTTTTAATGTGATCATTCACGACCCTCCAAGATTTTCTCTCGCTGGACACCTCTATAGCGAGGCTTTCTACAAAGAGCTGTTTAGAGTTTTAAAACCCAAGGGTAGACTTTTCCACTATGTAGGTAACCCAGGGGCCAAATACAGAAAGAAAGATCTACAAAAGGGGGTTATAGAACGATTAAGAAATGCTGGATTCACAAAAGTCAGGAAAGTTGAAGAAGCTCTTGGAGTTGTAGCAACAAAACCTTAAATTTTTAAGCCTCCAAAGAAATCTTTCCTCATGCTTTCAATGATCCTAGATCATACCAAAAAGAGTGATAATACTCTATAAAAAACAGCAAACAATATTGGTGAGAATTTCAAATGGGGGGTTGCTGATGCTACCATTTGGAAAAATTCGGAGTGAGGTTTTAAATAATATAATTTTAAAAAACATAAGTGTTAATGATCCCAAAATCGTTTTTGGGCCCAAAGAAGGGTTTGATGCTGCTGTCCTTGAATATGATGAGAAAAATTATTTAGTAATTGCAACTGATCCGATTTTAGGTGTTCCAAAAGAACATTTTGGGTTTTTCACATATCACTTTGCCTCAAGTGACGTGGCAGTTTTTGGGGCCATACCTAAATGGTTGATAGTTAACCTTCTCCTCCCTAATGGAACAACAGAAGAAGACCTCAATTCTGTTATGAGAGAACTTAATGAAGAATGCAAAAAGTATGGAACCTCAATTATTGGTGGACATACGGGGGTTTATTCTACCACAAGAAGCTTTACTGCCACAACAACAGCTATAGGCCTCGTAAAAAAGGACGAACTGAAGCTTCCTCTTGCAAAACCCGGCGATGATATAATAATAACTAAGGGAATTGCAATAGAGTTTGCAGTTGGTGCTGCATGGTTCAGAACAGAAGAACTCAAGAAAATTCTCTCTCCCTCTCAAATTTCCTCCCTTCGAGAGATGTACACGCTTGAGACCGTCGTTAAAGATGCATTATTGGCAAAAAAATTTGCACGGGGGATGCACGATGTAACAGAAGGAGGATTAACAACACTACATGAAATCGCTGACAATTCAGAGGTTGGATTTGAAGTTTATTATGAAAAATTGCACATGCCTCCTCTGGTAAAGAAAGTCGTGAAATTTTATGGAGTAAACCCGCTAACGGTCTCTTCAACGGGGACCTTGATAATAATCTCTCCTCAAGAAAATACAAGCAAGCTGATCAAAGCCCTTCATTCACATGGAATAAATGCTTCCACAGTTGGAAAATTCACCGAAGAAAAAGAGAGGGCCCTAATAAAAAAAGGCAGAAAAGAAGAGTTCCCAAAGTTTGAGAAAGATGCATATGCAGAAATGTATTGATTATTTTATTTTATACCTTAAGAGTGCAGCTATTCCTCCCAAAGCTTTAAGCTTCTCTCCTCCTTCATGTTCTGAACTAACTATCAAAACTTCTCCGCGTGTTCCTCTAACAAACTCCATTATCTGCTCTATTTTATCTTTGTACTCCCCTTTCATGAGTTCATCTATAACCAAAAGTGTTTCTATAGCTCCATAACTTGCGGCCTCTTCAACTTCTTTTAATCCATATACAACCAATTTCCCTCTTGATATCTCCTCAATAACTTTCTCCACAAGCTGTACTTCCTTGGCAACTCTGTTCTCGTGGTAGACCTTATCAACTGTCCCTCTTCTGATAACCTCGTATATGCCAGTACTGCCTGTAACACTCGTATCCTCTATAACAACCTTCTTTGCCAGATCAGGGTAATTTTCACTCAAAAACTTGTAAAAGTTTTCCTTTGTAAATCCCGGACCTGCCACAATAGCCTTGTCCACCCTTTCTCTCTCCATTATTTCAAGCATTGTCTTTGAGAGATCGTGGAAGAATTTCTTCTCCTCACTCTCCCTATCAGCATTGTATCTCTTCCCTCCAAGGTTGTGGGTTATATTTGCAATGTGTTCGACCCCATACTCTCTTACTACGGCAATATCCGCTTCTCCTTCATCAATCACAGTTATCATGACCCTAGCTCTTTGGGAGGCTTTTACTGCTTCCTCTAAACGTTCTATATGGTGTCGTTTCCACTTTTCCTTCTGGATCGTGATTGTATTATTCTCCTCAATAGCCAGGGTATGATATTTGCCAATAGGGACTTCTTCCCTTGAACTGGAAACTATAGGGCCGGTTATTCTAAGGGAATTTGCGAATTTGTGAAAATTAACCTTTTCAACCTTTATCCCCAGAAATACGGGAATTGTCTGAACTTTTTCTGGCCTTAGAGAATCACTTCTCTGACTTTGTTTTCTAAAGGTTTTGGCATAAACAATATCCCCCTCTTCAATAACATGATAAAGATGCCAGAGGTCATCAAGAGTTTCTACCTTTACCTTGATTTTACCCTCTTTAGGGTCCTGATGAATTATCTTCACTCTCACCACCAACTTGAAATTCATCACTCACTTTTTAAATATACAGCGCAACTTTTAAAAAGCAACCTTGTTTATTCACCTTGACTAGGCGGTGAAAACCGCGGGATGTTCCGCTCTACGGAGAACCATAAACAGTGAAAGACGAGGTGAAAAAAATGGGAATGTACAAATACATTAGGGAAGCTTGGAAGAATCCAAAAAAGACATATGTAGGAGACCTATTAAAACAGAGGATGATTAAGTGGAGAAGGGAACCGGGCATTGTGAGAATTGAAAGACCCACCAGACTTGACAGGGCTAGAAACCTGGGATACCAAGCTAAACAAGGTTATGTTCTTGTAAGAGTTAGAGTGAGAAAAGGTGGAAGGAAGAGACCAAGATGGAAGGGTGGAAGAAAGCCCTCTAAGATGGGTCAGGTTAAGTATTCACCCAAGAAGAGCCTCCAATGGATTGCCGAGGAAAAGGCAGCTAGAAAGTTCCCCAACCTTGAGGTTCTTAACTCCTACTGGGTTGGGGAGGATGGTATGTATAGATGGTTTGAGGTCATACTTGTTGATCCACATCACCCAGTTATAAAGAGCGATTCAAAAATAGCGTGGATTGCCGGAAAGGCCCACAAAGGTAGGGTCTTTAGAGGACTCACAAGCGCTGGAAAGAAGAGCCGTGGCTTGAGGAACAAGGGTAAAGGTGCGGAGAAAGTTAGACCAAGCATCAGAGCCCACAGAGGAAGGGGTAAGTGAAAACTTTTAGCTTTCTTCTTGTTCCCTTTCTGTTAGATTTTATGCGTTTGATTCTAATTTCTAATCATCAATTCATTTTGTGACTTTTAAGTGGTTAAGCTAAACCTGAATAACGAAGTAAAATTTCATTAATACTAATAAGAGTGTTAAAAGTCGAAAAACTTAAAAAAACATCATGAATAACTACTAATTGAGGCAATACCGTGGTGTTGGGGATACCTTACTCTAAAAAGTGTTATGTGATAGTGGAAACTCCTCAAAATCCATATAACACAGAGGATCCAGTAAGTGTTAGGGAGACTCTCCAGAGTTGGGATGTTGATGGAGCATTTTTAAGTTATAACCAAGGATTTGGAGAAAGAGACAGATTTTATGAATATTACTCAGCTTTGGAAGACTATATAGAAAATTTGGGATTTATTGTAAATACATTTGGACGATATTTCTCTGATTATACAACAACAGCCTGCACTACTGGAGAGGATATTAGTGGGTGGATCAATCCTTATTTGATCTACAAAAATGGGATAAACTTCGACAGTCAATATAAAAATATGCTAGATAACCTAATAGAATATCTAAATAGATATCCTTTGGGAGAAGGAATGGTTTTGTTTGATCACGTAAGATATCCGCAGGGAAATAGTTATTGTCCAAATTGCTCTGTACAAACATGGCAAAATAGAATTTATAATATAACTCAAGCCACAAGTATCGTGAAAAGTTATATTTCAAACAATGCTAATATTAGTACACAAAGCTTTGGAGGAGTTTTGCATCCGCAAAGAAATCCAACAAATAACACTTGTTGCCAAGCTTGGAATGTTGGACAAGCATATGATGATACAAAGGGTATCACAAGGTACCTTGGTTTTGTAGCTGTAATGTTGTATACCATTCTAAGGGAAGATTACATTCAATGGATGTTCAACCTTGCAAAAAATGGTGACAGTTATTCTGGCTATTCCACAACGGGAACGAATAAAGAATTGTTAATTTTGCTTTCTACGTATCCAACAACTTACAACTACTATGATGATCTTCAAATAGTTATAAATGACGCACTGAATTATTTTGAAGGGGTTGTCTTTTGGGAATACCAATCATTGAAGAACAACTTTGGAGGTATAGAGAGGTATTAAAGATGAAGTTGGAGTCCAGGATGAAAATCTTTGTAGTTGTAGTTCTTGTGCTTTTACTTTCTCTTCCTTTTTCATTAGCCCAAAGTGTCTCTGTGGAAAAAGATTACCAAATGAGAACACTCCACTCTTACGCTAAAAATTATGGAATCTCAAGCTACAGTTTTGTTAAAGAGAGTGATGAGTTATATTTATCGTGCCTTAAAGTTATAGCCCTAGCAAGAAGCAGCTTTCCAAAGGATTCTCCAGACTTTCAGAGGCTGGTAGAGGAGATAAAATCAAAGCAATTAAAGGACGGCTCGTTTCCACCGATAATAACTGACGATTATCCAAAAGAAGAAGGAGAGTGGTTTTACTGGGAAAAATCTAAAGCCGCTGGAACTGCTCTTGCCTTGCTTGCTCTTCTTGAAGCTGGGGAAAGCCCAAACTCCGAAGTTGTAACCAAGGGAATTAAATTTCTCTTGGCCAACAAAACAGAGGATTATTGGACGTCTACAGTTTACATGGACTGGGAAAAGACAGGCATTAAAAGAATTGGAGAGTTTTCAAGCTTAGTGGCAACAGCTTATGCTACTGCACTATTGCATAAACTTGGCTACAATGTTACTGATTCTTGGGAGTGGGTTAGGGTTAACTTGAATGCAAAGAACTTAACTAGAAACTATAGCTTTGGTAACTTTTTTACGGGTTTTCTCTTTCCACAGCCGTATAGGGATTTTAGAATGCCCTATGAAAGTTTAACTTTACCTTTACTCTATCTAACGGAGGAGGGCTTTAAAGTTGATAATGAACCTTTAGAATTTCTTATTTCACTCTTTAAGCAATCTCAGTACTCAGAGAATGCAACACTACTCTTCACTTTTTATGAGAATTACACCACTAACTATGAACTTAAAATCCTCCGTTTTTCATTGACAAAAGGAGGAACATGGGAAAAGGAGAGGATGGTTCAAGGGGTTACTGATGATAAAATTAAACTCCCGATAAATCAGAAAGAAGGCATTGTGGTTTTAAAGGTGGAAGGTTTACGGAAGATAAACTTCCAAAAATCGGGTGTTTTCTTGGATTTGCAAATAATTAAGAGAGGAATGAAAATCTACGCTGAACTGCCCGTAAATTACATCGATTTTCGTTCTTATGTTAATTCTCAAATAGTTCAGTTCTCCGAAAGTAATGAGACATATTACATAATCTTTCTTCCTGAACTGGATGGTTCATGGAATCACGATGTATATTCGACTTCAATAGCACTAATTTGGTTATATTTAGCAGGTGAAACCGATTATAATGGATTTAAGAAGGGAATTGAATTTTTGCTCCGTAATGATAGGAGTTTGGACTTTGACGGTTATGCTTATGCTTTGATTGCTTTAAGCTTGTATGGTGGAGAGTGGGAGAAGAGCAAGCCAGAGATTAATGCCATTGTTTCTAATGAGGAAGAGAGTATTAAATACTCAGCTTACATTCTCGCGATAATTATGATATTTTCAATAGGTTACTTTTGGAGAAAGCGTAAATAAGATAATTTACGTTAAGTGAGAAGTCAACAAAACAACTTCAGACAGTTTAACGGAGTAAAATGTTGTTTATACTTTGTAAAGTAGATACTGTCAGGATAACTGGGGCATCAACTCCTGAAACCATTCAGCAACATCACCTTAGCATTAAACCGAGAATGAACCCGAACAAAATTATACCAGAAAGCAAACAGAAAAACAAACCCCTGAACTTTCCTCCAATCCCTACTCCTAAAATTATTCCAGAAATCTTCATCCTCCTTAACAGTCCTAAACCAACGCTCAACACTATTCCTCAACCCGAAAGTCACACGAACAAAATCCAACCCCAAACTCTTAAAAGCAGACTCATACCACCTTACCCCAGCAACCAGAAAAACAGGTTGATCTTCACTGGATTCTAAGACAACCAACAGGAAATTCCGAACAATTAACCAGTTCCTAGTTGTTGTAATCCAGACTGCAAGAACTTTCCTGCTCTCAACATCAATGGCAGCCCATAGAAATCTCCTCTCCCCATTGATTTTATCACAGTCTCGTCAACTGGGATGAGGTTCTTCTGTTTTTGACTGCGAGGAGTTTTGGCTGGTAATGAGTTGTCTCCCAGACCGTTGTCTGGGTGATTCCTAGGATTTCTGCGACTTGTTTGTAGCTGAGGCCTTTCAGGTATAGTTTTGCTGCTTTGATTTTCTTTTCTGGTGAGATCTTGTTCCGACGAAAAGGTTTAAGGCTAAACAAGCAGTATATAATGTTTTCAGCCTTCATGTTTTCCCTTTCTTTTCTGAAGTGTTGTCAGTAACTTAAGTCTGATGCCTACTCCTTATCCCGACAGTATCTGATAGTCATTAGACTTATGGCACTTATTGTAGTGATATTACTAAAGATTTGCAGTGAGGTTTAACTTCTCCAGATATTTTTGGCCGTTAAAGCTTTTAAACCATCTTCTAAAACTTCAACAGGGTGAAAAATATGGCAAAGCTTCAGGCTCATCATATAAGGGTATCAACCTTTGGTCATGCAACAGAAGATCCAGAAAAAGTCCTCGAAGCCATGGGGACTTTTTTTCCCGAGGACATTCCGTCAGAAGACATAGAGTTTGAGATAATCGAAACCGAGGGATATTTTGGAAACCCAATAAAAGTGATAAACGCCGAAGTGAAGAGGAGCAGAAGCGTAAAAAAGATGCTGGAACACATTAAAAACCTCCTGAGTGAAGAAGATAAAGAATATCTCCTGGAAAACTTGGAAGAGAAAGTTGATGAGGCCGGGACTTTCTTTATCCGCTTCAGCAAGCAGAGGGCGTACTTAGGAGAGGCAGTAATAGGGGAAGGAGAAGACGTTATCCAGGTCAAGATAAAAGTTAAAGCCTTCCCAATGAGAAAGGAAACAGTTGTAAAGTCAATTAAGGAGTGGCTGAGCGAATGAAGTGGATTGAAATGGACGTTAGAAGTGAGGAAGCTTACAATCAAGCTAAAGAATGGTATGATGAAGTAGTTTTTACAAAGAAGGTATACCTAAGAGATTCCCCAAATTTTGGGGAGCTCAAAAGTGATGTTAAAGGTCTTAAGGAAAAATACGGAAAAATTGCTTTGCTGCTCATCACAGAAAAGCCTTCTCTGATAAGGGAAGTAAAGAAAAGGATTCCAAATGCACTCATTTACGTGCAGGGAGGCAATCTAAGGGTTGTTAGATTTGCGATAGAGAACAAGGTCGATGCAATAATCTCTCCAGAATATGGGAGAAAAGATTCCGGCCTTGATCACGTCCTTGCGAGACTGGCAGCAAGCAACGATGTTGCGATAGGCTTTTCTCTTTCCCCCCTTCTAAGAGCAAACTCCTACGAGAGAGCCAATATTCTGAAGTTTATGATGAGAAACTGGAGGCTTGTTGATAAGTACAAGGTGCCAAGGTTTTTGACTTCCTCCGCTGAGTCCAAATGGGAAGTCCGATCTCCAAAAGATTTAATGAGCCTTGGGATAAACATTGGTATGGAAATTCCGCAGGCAAAATCCTCCTTAAGCTTTTACCCGGAAAGAATTTTAAAAAAGAAAAACTGTGAAGTGTAGCGTTATTGTGCCTTTTCAAGCAAACGCATTAGGAGAGCCCATTGTTGATCCTCAAAGGCCTCTTTTTCCACAACGATTATAAGAGTCCCCTTATAATGCATGACAAAATCCTTAATTTTATTTAGAAACTTCATTACACTACTGAAATCATTATACATTAACAAGTACTCCACACAATCAAGAACAATAACTCCTCTACTTCCTTTTTCCTCCATCATTCTCAGATATCTATACGAAAGCTCTGTAATTCTCTCTAAATTGGTTGGCGAGATAAAGTTATCCTTGCCTTCTTTAGTGATTGTGGTTATGAAATAGCGTTCCCAAACATCAGACGCTTCTTTTAGATCTCTAACAAATGCCAATACTGGAATATCTTTTAATTTTTCTTTTAGAATAGCATATCTTTTCTTGTCTACTATTAAAACTCCAGGTTCTATCCTAATTTGAGGAATTTCTAATGTTTTCAGCCTACTGAATTCATCAGAATACATTAGTTTTATTGTGAGAGCCGTTAAAAAGACAATCAATACTGCTGATGTTGCATATCCAATTATTGGATACACCTCTTGAACACGTGAAGGGAGGCCATAAATTATTGGAATCGGAAAGAGGTGAAGTCCAAAAAGCACCAGCCCAACGAAAAGATATCTCGCCTTTCTGCTATATATTTCCTCAATGCTCTTAATAGAAAATCCTGCCAACAGGAAAAACACTCCAGCAGTTGCATGAGTTCCTGCCATTATAATGAACCCACTTGTTATGTTAATCATTCCTATTTTTGCTAGAATTCCCAAGCCAATAAAGTATAAAGCAAGCAATGGTGCCATTAAAGGAATTGGGAATATTTTCAACAGTGCTACGGCTCTATCTTCTTCTTTGCATAATTCTAAAACACCATAAAACATCAACATAGAGACCATGCTCAAGAAAAATCCAACCGCATATGGGTTTAACCCAGTATAACTGATTACTGTTAAAAAGTCAAAAAACCAGGCCAATGAAATAAACATTGCAGATCTACGTTTGGTCTTTTGATAGACACGCAGAATAAGAGCAAACGCCAAGAGATCTGCTATTATCACAATCATCCCTTGAATAGTGGAGAACATTGAATAGTCTATCATTCAAACCACCTTCTTGCCACGTCTTGGGTTTCCAAATCCATCCCACTCAAATGGGGGCATTGGAGGAACTCTACTCATGTTCTCATCTTCTATCTTCACTATAAGGAGTTCAGGTCTTGCTATTATTAATCCCATTTTCCCTCTTTCTCCATATTTGACTATTTTGTATTGGCCCTCTTCTTGAACTAATGGAAATATTATTGTAAAGGGATAATTTGGGTAGTATACAACCTCATTATTTTTAAGCATTCCTATTATATCTCCAAACGCATAATACCCGTAGAGGGGGATGATAGTCGAATTTGTAAAAGTTTTTTGAATTTCTTTGAGAGAGTTAACAGTGATGCCGAGCCCACTCAAAATTATGGTCTCTATGTTTTCCGTCTCTGGAACAAGAGCAAGCATCTGCGGGCCGGTTCTAATCGTGTTGATTCTATCTTTTTCAAAAATCCTTTTAGTATATCTTGCCAATGGACCTAATCTTCCTTCCAATACCTCTTCTAATCTTTTTTCCTTAAGTTCTTGTTTTATTCCGTCAGTCTCCACCCCAATAAAGTATAGCAAACCACCATAAGACCATACCAGTTCACTTATCTCTTCCTGATACCACCCATATGGGCCATGGACTATTGCTCTCATCTTGTGATCTTCATTGTATTTTTTATCCAATCCATAAATCTCATCAAAGGAAACTCTTAGATATTTCACAAGAAGCTTTAAATACTCATAGCTCCAATGACCAATTGCTCTTTCTCTGGTTGTACCTGATGATTGGTAGAACCGAATCCTACCATTATAGTTTTCTGGGACAAAATCCAGCTAGTTATTCCGCAAATAATCCTCATCAACCGCCAACTTAGCGTTAAATATCTTCTCAAAAATCTCATTCAACGTTCCTTCAAAAATCTCGTTTAAATCTATTTTCCCTTTCATTTTTCTCCAATAGGGGGTGCTGTCAAAGTGATGTTCAAAAACTCTTTGAAGATACTCTACTGTCTCTCTTTCACTGATATTTAATGGATTCCCATACTCCTCGATTATATCCTTATATCTTAACATTTACAATCCTCCTAACAACTTTCGAAAATATAATATGTAAAGTTATACAAGAAGGTTATTAATTTTTTCCTTATGCCCCAAAAACTAAATGGTTAAATAGTAGAACTGTATTATTGAAAAAGGTGGTCTCATGACAGGGATGGTACTTGGGAATATTGACACCAACGATTTGAGATATACAGCCGAGAAAGCACTTGAAACAACGGAATTCTGGAAAGAAAAATTCATGGAAACAAATATTGATGAATTAACTCCCAACAGCTTGCTTTCAGCTACTGACAAAGTTTTCATAACTCCTCACGATTTGTATGATATAGATAAACTGTGGCCCACGTATATAAAAAATTTAGAAATCTTCCACGGGGTGATGAGAACAAGTGGAACTACTGGGGATCCAAAAAGAGTAGCCTTTACACATGATGACAAAAAAAGATATCGTCGTCAAGCTCGTTCTTGGGCCCTAGAATACCTAGAAGGCTCTATTATGGCCTCGTTTACTGCTCCATTACCATCTTCATCTGGAATTCTTGCGATTGAAGGATTTTCAGATGCAAATATTAGGTATCATCAAATTCCCATCCAATATCTACGAATGAGAGACGCACTAATAAAGGAACTACGGGGGATAAAGGCCACAGGAATATTTGGGTTAACTGCTGCAATATACAATCTTAGCCTGACTCTTCCAGAGGATATAAGAAATGATATTCAGCTCATAATTATGGGTGGAGAAACACTAACAAAAGAGTTAGCAAAAGTAGTTCTTGATAACTTTCCAAATGCAGTAATTTTTGATGTATTTGGAAACACAGAGGATGGGCTAACCGGCTATAGATTAATCACAAAGAAAAAAGTAACTCCATTTACCTTTTCAGACTCTCTAATAGTCCTTAAACAGACCAAAGACGAAGGGTACAAAGAATATCATGAAATTTATATAACAAAAGTTATGAAAGAAGGAGAACTTACAGGGTTGCCACTGTTTAACTACAAGATCGGAGATTTGGCAAAAGTCGTTGATGACAGAGTCGTGAACATAATCAGGGTAAAAGACGTTATAAGCTTATCTGGAGCAAAACTCCACATAGACCAGGTTATGGACATAGTTCATAGATATCCCTCCCTAATAGACTTCGTGATAATCTATCACCCGCTCTCCCCAGAAAATCCAAAACCAAAAGCTACAATAAGGGTAGGATATATAGGAGAAAAACCAGTGGGCGTAGAAGATGAGATAAGAGAGTTGATATATGAGGCAAATAATCCAGTTAGATATGAGGTAGAAGAAGCTAAATCATCAGAGCTTATAATAGAGGCTGTTCCAGCGGAAGAGGTTAGAAAGAACTTACCTCAAAAACCAGGAAAAACTAAAAGAATTTTCATTGTTGGAAGAGATATCTGACTTTTCTATTTCTATCTTTTTGTTGCTTGCAGAACTCCTTCCGACAGGAAAGGAATGTTGGACGGCTCTTAAGGGCTGGTGTGCAAAGTAGCCCCGAATCCATAAGGATAGGAAGTATTGGAGGTGTGGCCCGGCCTGTGAGAGTGAAGCAATGATGAACTCTCATGAAGCCCACCCACAAGGGCAGGGTAGGCCATTCCTTCTAATACCTATTCTATGTTATATATTCCCTAGTGAACTACCCCGCCCTTTCGGAAGAGGACTTCCCGCCCGATGAGTTAAAAGGACAAGTTTTCAAATAAAAAATGCAAAATTATTTAACTTCTTTTCCTAATTTCCAGTACAGGTGAAGAAAATGAAACCAAAGATAATTCATGATCCCATACATGGGAGTATGAAAATAAGTGGACTAATTTTAGATCTCATCAAAACCCCAGAATTTCAAAGATTGAGGAATATAAAACAACTTGGATTAGCATATCTCGTTTATCCAGGTGCAAATCATTCACGATTCGAGCACTCTTTAGGTACTTACAACATTGCAAAAAGACTTGGTCAAGAACTAGAATTAAGTGAGGAAGAACGGACAATCTTAGAAGCAGGAGCACTCTTGCATGATATCGGTCATGGCCCATTTTCTCATACTTTTGAACAAATATACGAGCATTATGTAAGAGAATACGACCATATGCATCTGGGACAAAATATAATCCTTGGAAAAATCGATATAATAGAGGGAGAAATAGAAGAAAGACAATTCATCCCGGAGATATTGGACTTTTATGGCTACAAACCAAAAGAGGTTGCTGACCTTGTTTTAGGCAAATATCAGAAAAGATACCTTGGACAGGCCCTCCATGGGGATGTAGATGTGGATCAGATAGATTACCTCATCAGAGACGCTCATTATACTGGCGTGGCACATGGAATAATTGATCTCGAAAGACTTCTTAAAATACTTAGAATACATAACAATGAACTAGTAGTGGACGAGAAAGGAGTAGAAGCTGTTGAGGGAATGATGGTTGCTAGATCTCTGATGTACTCAAGAGTCTATTTCCACCATACCGTAAAAATAGCTGAAAGTATGCTTACACGAGCCCTCGAGTTTGCCCTTGAGGATGGCTATTTATGGGAATTCTGGAAAATGACAGACTGTAGGGTTCTTGTTGAACTTGAAGACCTAGAAGGATATCCAGCAGAAATTGTAAAACGTGTTAAATACCGTGACCTGTTTAAGGCTGCTCTACTTCTGAACGCTGATGAGTTGACTACTGAGGAAAAGAGAGAACTATTGAACGTATATAAAGACATCAAAAAAAGACAAGAGCTTGAAAGAATACTAGCAAACGCTGTTGGTGCAAGAGAGGGAGAGGTCCTCATAGAATTCTCCACAGCAGATTTAATGTTAACTGAACCCCGTTTGAAATCAACAGAAATTGGAGTATTAATGCATAATGGAGAGATAAGATCACTTACTAAAGTCACCCCCCTTGCAAATGCTCTAAAAAGAAGACAAACACCAAGATGGGCTATTCTAATTGCAGCACCAGCCAAGTATGTAAAGAAAATAAGAGACGTCTGGAGGAAAGTTATCTTCAGCTGAATATCTTCCTCTTTATCTCTTTTTTAAGCTCTTCAATCATTTCCATTAACTCATCTGCATCTTTGATTTCATCAAGCTTGTTCTTTGGAATTAATGGTATCTCTCCAACCACTTCAGTTTTTGTTTTTTTGAGGATAAAAAGACCATCGCTATGAATGATCTTACTCACTTCATTTACCATTTGAGCTCTTTTGAGTGTTGAAGTTGTTCTTCTCTCACTTATACCAGTAAGAATCTTTAATCCTTCTTCTCTGGAAATTGCATCAAACGGAGCTTTTTTAATCTTAACAACTCTCATTCCAAATGTCTCCAAGCGATTAAAAATCTCCTTCTCCAATTCAGTCTCCGGTTCCACATTCATTTTTGCTTCTACTTTTGAGTTAAGAATATCAATAGGTTTCGCTACAGGAGCATCAAAAAGTTCCTCTAACCTAAGAGCAATTTCAAGACTCATAGCCTGCTCTCCTTTTTCATAGTTTTGAAGACTTTTTCTCGAGACTCCCAGCAATTCGGCCAGTTCTCCAACACTATATCCATGACTCTCTCTAAGCTCTCGTAGGTATTTTCCATTAACCTTAACATAAAATCCTCCTCTTTCAGCGAAAATTGCTGGGAGTTCATTCTCTACAAGAGCATTATAAAGTGTTTGAGGGTTTAAAGCATGAATACCATGCCTTTCATATACAACCCCTTCCTCAAGTTCCTCATTTTTTGACCTAAAGCCTACAATTAGGGGAGAGGCCTCGAACAGCTTTGCCAATCTCTTTAAATCTTCCGCCTGTTCTTCAGTGAGAGAATCAATATTCTGAAGAATCTTCACAAACAAGAGCAGAAAAAGCCTACTAGCGGCTAAATCAAAGCATGACCCTCTAAATTCCATTCTAGCAACTTTAAATCCAGTGCCTTTGAAGATACCTTCAACAATCCGCAATAATCTTTCTTTTTCCATCATCTCATTTATGATTAATATAAAGGAGTTTAAAAGTTTTTATAGTCTCAAATATGCTGGCAAGTCTAACTTCCCTCCTCCCAAGGAATGTGATGTGAAAAAGTATCACCTCTTGAGAATTACGACACTTCCATTCATAAAAATTTAAAACCTAGAGGTCTCACCCTTTAAGGTGGGAAGGAGGCCAAGATGGTGAAACTCCACATAGGCATCGACGATACAGACTCTCCAAAGGGCATGTGCACCACATATTTGGGAGCTTTATTATATAGAGAGATCTCCAAGATAGCGGAGCCTTTAGACCTACCAAAATTGATCAGGTTAAATCCCAATGTGCCCTATAAAACCCGTGGGAACGGGGCTGTTGCAATGAGTTTTGATGCCAGGGAGGAAGATATACTCAAAATAAAAAATCTCGTGTTGGAAATGGTAAAAAAACTTTCAGAATTTTCTCATCAAAACACTAACCCAGGTGTCGTTTTTATTGAAGGTGACATTCCTGAAAAGCTAGAAAGATTTGCATATAAGGCTATTTGGGAACATCTAAATATAACGGACGCTGAAAATATTGCAGAAGAGCTAAATGCTGAAATTCATAAATTTAGATTAGGAAGGGGGATAATAGGAGCATTAGCAGCCATCGGCCATCCACTCAAAGTTTTTACTTATGAACTCCTTGCTTATCGGACAAGAGAGTTTTGGGGAACTGCTAGAAAAGTGAATAAAGAAAGTGTCTTCGCGGTAGATCATCTTACTTATCCATTTACCTATGACAACGTTGACTTATCCAAAGGCAGTGTCTTAATAACCCCCCATGGTAAAGACCCCGTGCTGGTTGGAATTAGAGGAATAGATAAAAACAAAGTCATTTGGGCCTTTGAAAATATTACTTTTGAAGAACCCATTGACTTCTTCCAGATTTACAAAACTAACCAGAACACAGATGATCATCTAAGATTCAAAAAAATTGCGGAGTTAAAACCCTTAGATAGTGCTATAGTGAGAGGAAAAGTGATAAAAAAATACTGGGAAAAAGGACGCCATGTATTTTTTGAGATAAGTGATGACACTGGAAAGTTGAGAGTAGCAGCCTTTGAGCCTACGAAAGGATTTAGAAAGTACGTAAGAATGCTCATTGAGGGAGATGAAATAATCGCTGCTGGTGGAGTAAAAGAATTCAACGGTGTGTTAACCCTCAACCTCGAAAAGTTTTACCCTATAAAGCTAACTGAAAAAATAACATATGAAAAACCAAAATGTCCAAAATGCAAAGGAACTATGAAGAGTAAAGGGGAGTATCTAAAGTGCAAAAAGTGCGGATACAAAATGAAAAAAGTCTTAATCCCCAAAAGAATTCCACGAGACCTTAAAAGAAAGATCTATGAGGTACCTCCAGATGCTCGAAAGCATCTCTCTCGACCATTGGTCCTCCCAATGGCAGAGAACAAGATCTTAGATGTGTTAAAATTAAAAAGGTAGTTTAGGACTCTTCAGTTTTCTCTTTTTCTTCTACGTAAGCTATGACATTGTCAACTATCCGAGGAGCCATGCCAATATAGTTTTCAGGCTTTAACGATGCTAAGTCATCGTCTGTTAAATATTCTCTTGCTTCTTTACTTTCAGATAACACTTCCAATAGGTCCCTATTTTCCTTAAAAGCCTTCATTGCAAGCCTCCTTACGAGTTCATGAGCCTCCTGCCTTCCCATACCTTTCTCAGTAAGCTTTAACATCAATGGTTCAGCCATTATTAAGTTCTTTGTAAGGTAAAGGTTCTTTTTTATGTTCTCTGGGAAAAATTCCAGGCCCAAAAGCACTTTTTTCATGTTTTTGAGCATCTCGTCTAGAAGTACAAATGTTTCTGGAAGTATTACTCTTTCGACGGAAGAATTTGTAAGATCCCGCTCATGCCATAGTGAATTATTCAAGAGTGCTGGAATAACATTTGAATAGATAACTCTCGCGAGCCCACTAATTTTCTCACTTCTTATTGGATTCCTCTTATGAGGCATTGTGGAAGAACCTACCTGTTTTTTTCCAAACGGCTCACTAATCTCTAAAATTTCAGTTCTCTGAAGATTCCTTATTTCAAGGGCAATTTTATCAAGAGTAGATGCTATAATGGCCAAAATACTCATAAGTTCTGCATACACATCCCTCTGAATTATTTGATTACTTATTAGAGCAGATTTTAGACCAAGATCTTCCATCACTAATTCCTGGATTTTTAAGCCCATTTCGCCAAAAGACGCCATTGTACCCACAGCACCACTCATTTGTCCAACCAAAATTCTCTTTTTTGCTTCTTCAATTCTCTCTATGTGTCTTTGTGTTTCATCAAGCCATATTGCAAATTTCATTCCATATGTCGTTGGAACTGCATGCTGGCCGTGAGTTCTTCCTATGCACACGGTATACTTATGTTCTTTCGCAAGACTCTTCAAAATCGTTCTCAACTCTTTTAAATCCTTTAGGACAATCTCCAAAGACTCTTTAATTAAGAGGGCATTTGCAGTATCTATTATGTCATTGGAAGTCGCCCCGAGATGTATGTATTTCCCATGTTCTCCACAAACTTCACTTAAAGCCTTAACGACTGCCATTATGTCATGATGTATTTCCTCCTCAATTTCGTTGACCCTTTCGACTTTTACCCAGTTAGTATTGGCCCTTTCACTGATTATTTTTGCACTTTCTTCAGGGATATTACCTAGTTGTGCGTGAGCCCTAGCTAAAGCAGCTTCAACATCAAGGAGTTTCTGAAGCTTATTTTCCTCATCCCAAATACGTTTCATTTCCTCACTACCATACCTATAATCGATTGGGTGAATGGCCATAATATCACCAATTTCTTGTTATAATCTGGCTTAAAAAAGTTTTCTAATCAACACAAACATGTTAAAATCAAAACCCAACTTTTTGAGTTTTTAGAGAGTATTTGGAAACTTTGCTATTTAACCGAAAAGTATTTAACCATATACCCAAAGTTTGCTATTGACAAAATTTTCGGAGGGTGTCAAAAATGGCAGAGGAACATGTTGTCTTCATAGGAAAGAAGCCTGTTATGAACTATGTTTTGGCCGTAATAACCCAATTCAACGAGGGTGCTAAGGAAGTTAGTGTCAGAGCAAGAGGTAGAGCCATCAGCAGAGCTGTTGATGTTGCAGAGATCGTCAGAAACAGATTCCTTCCAGAGGTTAGGGTTAAGGAGATAAAGATCGGCACAGAGGAACTCCCAACAGCTGACGGAAGAACTGCAAATACTTCAACAATTGAGATCATCCTTGAGAAGCCATGAATTTAGCTTTTCTTTCCTTTTCATAACTTTAACAAATTTTTGGTTTCAATTCCTTTTGAAGTAAAAACAAAGGTTTTAATATCAATATCTCCAAGTTTTCTTGGTGTGATAAGTGGAATTTGAAACTATTGATATCAGAGATGAAAAGGCCCGAGAGCTTGCCCAGATCTTAGCCAATGATACAGCTCTTTCTATATTAAGTCTTCTTCAAGAAAAAACTCTCTCAATGTCGGAAATAGCCAAAGAACTTGATATTCCGATTTCTACGGTTTCATATCACCTGGACAAAATGATTCGTGTAGGATTTATTGAAATTGCAGGAAAAAAATATGGAAAAAGATTACAAGAAGTCAAATTATACCGGGCCTCTTCAAAACCGATAGTGCTTCTTCCAAGAAGAATGCCTGTTAAAAAGCGCCTATTAAGAGTTTTTGAAAAAGTACAGATAATAAGTTTGGGCATAGCGGGATTGTTGGCATCTGGTACTTATTTAGTTTTGGAAAAACTTGTAAGTGAAAGAAGTATACTTGGATTGGAAAACGCCACAAGACTCACCAAAGAAAGTCAAACCCCCCTTGTAATTGAATCAGTGAACAAAACTGTTATGCAAGGGCCTAGTGAAGGATCTCTTATCCCCTATGTTTCTGCAATTTTGATATTTATAGTTGCATTTCTGATTCTCTCCCATTATCTCACAAACAAAAATATCTAACCCCAAAACATTTTTAAGCCCCTTCCCATAATTCATTACGAACTAGGAGGGATGACAATGATGCCAAAAATAACTGTGGAGCAGATAGTTAAAAGAAAAGCAATTGTTATTAAACCAACAGAAACAGTGGAAAGAGTCGCAAAAATCCTTGCAAAAAATAAAGTTAGCAGTGCAGTTGTGATGGAGAAAGACGAGATTATAGGCATTGTTACAGACAGAGATATACTTAACAAAGTAGTTGCTAAAGGGAATGATCCCAAAGAAGTCAAAGTTAGCAGTATAATGACAAAAACCCCAATCACTATAGAATACGATTATGACATTCAAGACGCTATTGAACTAATGATGGGAAAAGGCGTTAGAAGACTTCTTGTCACAAGATTAGGAATGCCAATGGGCTTTGTTACAGCTGCGGATTTACTTGCTGCTTTAAACACATACAATCAGGAAGAAGAAGAGGAATCAATAGAGGAAGCTGGAGAAGTCTACGGAATCTGCGAAGTCTGTGGACAATACGCTCAGTTGCACAGAGTTATTCGTGAAGGTTATGAACGCTGGGTTTGCGAGAGCTGCAAAGACATGCTCGAAAGTTGAAAATATCTTCGCTTGTTTTTAAATCTGTTTAACCTAGTGTACATTCCCAAAGGTTTAAAACTTTTCTACAGAATACAACTCTAGAGGTGAGAGAATATGGAAAAGAAAACTGGAACAACTACAGTTGGAATCAAATTAAAGGACGGAGTAGTGTTGGCTGCAGATACTCAAGCTTCTCTTGATCATATGGTGGAAACCCTTAATATAAAGAAAATCCTGCCCATAACTGATAGAATAGCTATAACAACAGCCGGTAGTGTTGGAGACTTACAAGCTTTGGCAAGGATGCTTGAGGCTGAAGCAAAATATTATCAGTTCACATGGGGGAAACCCATGACAGCTAAGGCTATGGCAAACTTACTCAGTAACATACTAAATGAAAGTAAATGGTTCCCCTACATGGTACAAATAATAATCGGAGGCTATGTCGAGGAACCAACGCTAGCAAGTCTTGATCCCTTGGGAGGCCTGATTTTTGACAACTATACCACAACTGGCTCAGGAAGTCCCTTCGCTATAGCAATCCTCGAAGACGGATATAAAGAGGATATGAGTATTGAAGATGCCCGAGAACTCGCTATAAAGGCAGTAAGGACAGCAGGTAAGAGAGACGTATACACTGGAGAAAGAAAAATTCAAGTAATCACAATAACAAAAGAGGGTATGAAAGAGGAATTCGTTGAGTTTAAAGAATGATTCTTCCATTTTCCCTTTCGGTGGCTCTAATGAAAAATAAGCGCCTTTTCGGGATTTTGGTAATAGTTTTTTTCATTGTTGCATTCTTTTATCACAATTACTCTTATCCAAGTGAAGACGAGCAAAAAGTTCTTGAAATTTCCCTCAACATTTCCAAGGAAGTAGAAGATATTAGAAACCTCCATTTTAAAGAGAAACCAAAAATAGAAGTTCTTACCCGAGAAGAAGCCTTAAAAAAATGGAGTCCAAGTAAAAAAGGTTATAATGAGATCAAAAAATGGGAACTCATCTATAAAATGACGCTCCTGGTGTCTTTGGATTATAACCTAACAAAAACCGAAACTCAAGAGATAGCTTCTTGGATAGCTGCAACCTCAGGAGATAAAGTTTACATTATCTCAGAAAATTTCTTCAAAACGGGAAAAACCTCTCAAAGAGTCTTAGCACATGAATTCACTCATGTTCTTCAAAAACAATATTTCGATCCAGAATATCCAGAAACCCTTGATGGAAACTTAGCAGTTAGGGCCCTAGTAGAGGGGGATGCAGATTTAACTGCTGATATTTACTGTAAAACCCACAATATTAAAATAGAGAAAATAACATCCCTTTACCTAACGAACCCTCCATTAAACTTTGGATACTTCCCCTACGTGTTCGGCGACCGTTTTGTTGAATACCTCTATTCCATAGGCGGATGGGATGCCGTTAATAATGCTTACGTGAACCCTCCTAAAACAACCCAACAAGTAATGCATCCTGAGTTATATTTAAACAAAACACTCCCTAAGGATCTTACCTTCAGTATTGACGGGAACTACAGGATAATCCATAGGGACACGTTAGGAGAGTTCTACTTTTATCTTCTTATGCTCATAAACAACGTCCCCTCAGAAAAAGCCATAAAACTCACAAGTGCTTGGAATGGAGATGCTCTTATCCTAGCAGAGAACTCTACCCACTATATTCTTGTCTGGAAAAGTTCTTGGAAGAAAAAAGAGAACTTAAATTCACTCTACAAATTATTTCTCAATAAATCTAAAAACCTCAATGGCCCAAAAATCCAGATCAGCATGTACAAAGATGAGCTAACATTTAAAAGTGTGCTTCCAAAACAATAAGTGGAGACTTATGTCTAGTTTTGTTATGCCCTTACCGAAATTTCTTTTCAATACTTAAATTCAAGGTGAAGATTTTTGGTCGAAAAATTTCATTAAGCAACAAAAATAGTTATAAATGCCAATATCCAAACATTGATTGCAAAGTTAAGACATTTGAGGTGATAAAAATGGCCGAAAAGAAAAGGAAGAGGGTAGTCATTCTCGGAGCAGCCGGAAGAGACTTCCATAACTTCAACACCTTCTTTAGAAACAACCCTGAATATGAGGTAGTAGCATTTACTGCCACCCAAATCCCAGATATTGAGGGTAGGATTTATCCTCCAGAACTTGCCGGTGAGCTTTACCCCAATGGCATTCCAATATGGAGTGAGGACGATCTCGAGAAGATTATCAAAGAGCACGACATTGACATTGTTGTTTTCGCTTATTCTGATGTTTCACATGAGCATGTAATGCACCTAGCTTCAAGAGCACACTCAGCAGGTGCAGATTTCTGGCTTTTAGGGCCAAAAAGTACTATGATAAAGAGTACCAAACCAGTTGTGGCTGTTACCGCAGTTAGAACAGGATCCGGAAAGAGTCAAACCTCAAGAAAGGTGGCCCAACTCCTTCAAGAAATGGGCTACAAGGTGGTCGCTATCAGGCACCCCATGCCCTACGGTGACTTAAGGAAACAAATTGTCCAAAGATTTGCAACTTACGAAGATCTCGACAAGCATGAATGTACCATTGAAGAGAGAGAAGAATACGAGCCATACATAGATAGAGGAATGGTCGTTTATGCGGGTGTTGATTACGAAAAGATCCTCCGTGAAGCAGAGAAAGAAGCGGATATAATCCTTTGGGATGGAGGAAACAATGACTTCCCATTCTACATTCCCGATCTTTGGATAGTTGTGGCCGATCCACACAGACCAGGTCATGAACTCAAGTACCACCCAGGTGAAACAAACTTCAGAGCAGCTGATGTCATAATCATCAACAAAATTGACACTGCCAACAGGGAAGATGTTCAAAAAGTTAGAGAAAGCATTGAAAAAATAAACCCGAAGGCTATTGTAATTGACGGGGCTTCACCACTCTATGTTGACAAGCCCGAGCTCATTAAGGGCAAACGCGTTCTTGTTGTTGAAGATGGCCCCACACTTACCCACGGGGGTATGAAGTACGGTGCAGGTTACGTTGCAGCTAAGAAGTTTGGAGCAAGGGAAATAATTGATCCAAGGCCCTATGCTGTAGGTTCAATCATTGATACATACAAGAAGTACAACCACCTCGATGTAATTCTTCCAGCCATGGGTTATGGCGCCAAACAAATCAAAGAACTTGAAGAAACCATTAACAGAGCTGATGCTGACTTAGTTGTAATAGGAACCCCAATCGATCTCAGACGCGTTATGAAACTCAACAAACCTGCTGTCAGAGTCAGGTACGAACTTGAAGAAATTGGCGAACCAAAACTCAAAGATATTCTCAAGGAATTTGTCGAGAAGCATGTCAAAAAAGAGTGAACTCTTTCTCTTCTTTTATCTTCCGAAAACCTTATCCTTAAGGGTGAGGTAGGTCATATATCTCTCAAAGAGAACCACTATGCATTTTTCTTGATATACACATGGTCACTACTGACCACAAACATAATTGCAATTGACCATTGTTTATTATAAATCGGGGTATATAAGAATGTTCAACAAAAACTTCTGGCTCTATGCAGTTGGCAGATGGATATCTCAAGCAGGGTGGGTGATTCAAGACATAGCAGTCCCTCTCTATGTCCTAGACAAAACCGGTAGTGGAACAATAATGAGCATTTTTATAATAGCCGAACTGATTCCAAGACTTCTAGTAAACCCAATAGCTGGTGTAATTGGTGATCGTTATAATCGAAAAAATCTAATGGTATGGCTTGATATAGCGAGAGGAGTGCTTCTTTTTGGAGTTATCGCCTTTAATCTCTTAGATATCCAAAGCTTGCTTGCAGTCCAAGTTGTGATGAGTATTATGGGAGCATTTTTCTCAGCAGGGATCTCAGGAATGTTTCCCGATCTTGTAAAAAGAGAAGAACTTGCTCAGGCCAATTCCACACTTCAGAGCGGTGGTCAAATAATAAGAATCGCCGGGCCTATATTGGGGGGAGTAATCTACGCATTTGGTGGACTTAAACTTGCAATCCTAATAAATGCGGTGAGTTTCTTTGGTTCTGGGCTCTTTGAGATGTTAATAGAGTACAAGTGGGAAAGCCGGAAAATTTCAAGTCTCAACGAAGTATGGGAGGACATGCTCGAAGGCTTTAAATTTATAAAAGATTCAAAGAGTTTACTCGTTCTTGTTAGCCTAGCAATAGCCCTAAACACTCTTCTAAACCCGATTTTTGCGGTTATCCTACCCTATCTGTCACGGGTCATTTTAGGATTTTCCTCCGTTCAATTCGGGAGTATCCAAACCGCCACCACAATTGGAGCCTTGGCAGGAAACGTCCTCATAGCGGGGAAACTCAAAGAATCCTCTGAGAATTTACTATTTAAAGCTCTTTTTGCCCAGCTTATATGCTTGCTTCTGCTCTCAGTGATTGTACATCCTCTAATTAGGCCTGTGGCTTATCCAGCACTACTCGGGATTTTTATGATGGGTGGCTTCTTCAACATTCTTGTTAATGTCCCCCTCATTACTAAGCTTCAAAAGAGTGTCCCCAACGAAGTCCGTGCCAGATTTTTCTCAGCATTCGAGACAGCCATAATGGCTACAACTCCACTTGGGATGGCAGTTGTCGGACCTCTTTTGGACATCATCGAGGTTTCAACCCTTGTGATTACCTTAGTTACTCTCAGTCTCCTTGCATCAATATACTACTAC
>LDZS01001778.1_pt1 | contig 75737 bp, 79 predicted proteins | sample 615471 | NCBI WGS metagenome assembly LDZS01 (sample SAMN03408295, study PRJNA278302) | terrestrial metagenome | isolation source: oil reservoir sample K3 | place: USA: Alaska, North Slope, Kuparuk formation | collected 2013
TAGTTTCTCTGGAGGTAATCAGTGGCAGTATATACGATTAACGGAAGTGACTTCAAACGACTGCTTCGAGCGGCTTCAGCTTATCTGAGCCAATCAGAAGAGAGGATCAATTCTTTAAATGTTTTTCCCGTCCCTGATGGAGATACAGGGACGAATATGCATCACACACTGCATGCTGCAGTAGAGCAGGCGGAAAAGGCTGGTAGTGATCATCTGGGTGTTGTTGCCCACGCTGCTGCAAAGGGAGCCTTACTGGGTGCTCGCGGAAATTCGGGGGTGATCTTGTCACAGTTCCTGCACGGGTTTGCCAATTCCCTGAAAGAAAGGGAAGAGGCCACCGCAAGGGAGATCACCAAAGCGTTTCAGGAAGGCTCCGAAGTGGCCTGTAGAGCAGTGTTGCGGCCTGTGGAGGGCACCATTCTCACGGTCATTAAGAAGTTTTCGGAAGGGGCTTCGAGAGCTCTATCCGGGAGTGAAAACTTGCTGAAGATTCTGGCAAGTGGACTGAAAGAAGCCCAGAGAGCTCTCGAAAATACTCCCAACCAGTTGCCAGTACTGAGGGAGGCCGGAGTCGTTGATGCTGGTGGTAAGGGGTTTGTGGTGATTCTGGAGGGAATACTTTTCTCGTTAAAGAAAACCCAGGAAAATCATTACCCCCACACCATAAAAGATCTTCCTGAAGAAAAAACTCTTCCCCAGGAACATGTGCTGGGACAATCCAGGCTTGCCTACTGCACCGAATTTTTAATCAAGGGGTCTTCTCTTCCATTAGAAAAAATTAAAGAAGAACTACGCCCCTGTGGTGACTGTCTGCTGGTAGTAGGCGACAGCAACTTGGCCAGGGTGCACATCCACACCAATCATCCCGGAAATGTTCTCGAATACTGCTTAAAGTTCGGTTCCCTCCACGACATTAAGATCAACAACATGCTTGAACAGCAAGAGGAAATGAGCAAGAAAAGAGAGGCCGGTAATACTCAACGAAGCAAAAATTTTGCAATCATCTCTGTGGCTTCAGGAAATGGTTTAACTGAAATCATGAAAGAAATGGGAGCAGATGTTGTGGTCACTGGAGGTCAGACCCTGAATCCAAGTGCTGGCGAAATCTTAAGAGCCATTGAGACTCTCCCTTCCAACCAAGTAATCGTTCTTCCTAATAACAAGAACATTATCCACGCTGCCAGGCAGGCGGGAAAACTTTCTACAAAGAAGGTCGTGGTAATCCCAACGAAAAGTATTCCCCAGGGGTTGGCAGCACTCTTGACGCTCCATCCTGAAGATGACCTGGACCTTGCCAGCGAAAAGATGAGAAATGCTCTTAGCAACGTCCTTACTGGGGAGATCACTAAAGCAGTTCGCAATGCCACTTACCGCGGGATGGAGATAGATAAAGGTGAATTTATCGGGATCTGGGAAGGAGAAATACGAGTCAAGGGGAATGATTTGGAGGAAGTGCTGGAGGAGCTCCTGAGGACAACTGGTGTTCTGGAAGATGAAGGAAGACTGATCACCTTTTATTTTGGCAAAGATGTCGATATGTCCAGAGCAACGGAAATTTACGAAAAGTTAAGCAGAAACCATCCCCAGCACGAGTTTGAAATTCATCACGGTGGGCAGCCTGTCTACCACTTGATTATCTCGGTCGAATAAACAGATGGAAGTTTGAACTCGGGAGGTAAATGTGTTGCAAAAGGTTGGCATCGTTACTGACAGCACCGCAGACATCCCTGAAAATCTTGTCCAGGAACTGGGCATTACTGTTGTCCCTCTGAAAGTCATTTTCGATGATCAGGAAGTGTTGCGTGATGGTGTGGATATTAAAGCAGAGGAGTTCTATCCTCGCCTCCAAAAAGCAAAAAACCTCCCCCGCACATCACAACCGACTCCTGCTGAATTTGCTGCTGCTTATGAGGATTTAGCAGCTAAGTATGAGACGATCATTTCCATTCACATCTCTTCAAAAATGAGTGGGACAATTCAATCTGCGAGAACAGGTGCACAGATGGTCCCAGGCGCGGATATTGAAGTCATAGATTCCACCTATGTGAGCATGGGATGTGGCTTCATTGTTCTCGAAGCCGCAAAAGCGGCGCAAGCTGGCAAAACGAAAGAGGAAATTCTCTTCCTCGTCAATGATATGATTTCCAAGATGCTTGTCTATTTCATTCCCGAAACACTGGAGTACTTAGAGAAAGGGGGAAGAATCGGCAAAGCTCAGGCTTTTGCAGGGACCCTCTTGAACATCAAACCGATAGTGTATATAACAGAAGGGATCATCCACCCGTACGAAAAAGTGAGAGGCAGAAAAAGGGCTATTGACCGTCTTGTTCAAGTGGTTTCAGAAAAAGTTGGAAGGGAACAGGTGCTGTGTGCTCTTGCCCACGGGATGAACCCAGAAGGGGTCGAAGAATTGCGCAAGAAAGTAGTGACCCAAATCAATGTTATTGAAAAACCGATTGTTTACGTTCCTGGAGCAATAGTAGGCACCCATTCGGGGCCTGGAGTGCTGGGGCTCATCTGTTGCCCATTACCAACATAGCAAAAATAAAAGAAATTGAAGCCGCAGGGTTTGATCCTGCGGCTGTTCTCTTTCCTCGACTGTCGATCTATTGTTGCTTATTCTCTTTGGGTTGGGCTTCGTTCCTTTCAACTTGAGGCTTCAGTCTCCTGCCTGTATCTCTCACAGGCCCGTATTCTTGGGCGATTTCCATGTCTCTTCTTCTCTTTTCCTTCTTTTCAGGTTCGATCTCTTTACCTGTTTCGATATCCAATCTGCTCAGAGGACTAAAAACATCCCTCAATCCTTTCCTGGTGGCCTCTTGGTTCTTGTTTTCTGGCATTCAAGCTCACTCCTTCTTCTGTTGATTCTAGTAGTTATTATGAACCAAAAGGCACCAGGTTTATACATTGAATTACGAAATTACGAACCTTCTATCAGACGGATTGCTTCCTCGGGAGTTATTCCTTCGATCTTCACGAGCTTTGTCCTACTGGTCACACCTCGGACAATTTTTACTTTACCGGTTCCACACTCAAAAAGTCGTCCCAAAAATTCCTGGAGTTCTCTATTTGCTTCACCTTTCACCGGAGGAGCTTTCACCTTGATCTTCAGAGCATCACCAACAACCCCCACAACTTCGTTCTTTGGTGCCCCAGGTTGGACCTTGAGCTGAAGACAAATGCCATCTTTATCGGTTTTCAGCCATGACCTCAATTCTTCGACCTGGTTGGTCTAAAAGTTCCCAACCAGGATTAACCCCCTTTCTCATTTGTTGCTAGTTAGTTCAATTATAGGAAAACGCTGTTAATCAGGGCAACCAGCAACCACTTGCCCAGCTCAAGAATAATGATTGCCACAAGAGGTGAAAAATCAAGGCCAACTCCTGTCCCAGGCAGGAAGCGCCGGCACAATGCCAGGAGAGGCTCAGTAATTTCGTAGATAAACCTGATTACAGGGTGGTAAGAACGAGGTCGGAAATAAGAAATAATCACCCTTGCGATGATCAGCCAGATGTATATTTCAACAGCAATTGAAACAACATCTACAAGGAAGTAGCCTATCCTCGCCACTTTGTTTCACTCTCCTCGTTTTAATTATTCTGGAGTTCCCTTGCTCGCCGCGTTGCTGCCTCGACTGCGCTGATGAATGTCCCCCGAGTCTTGTTCTCTTCCAGCACGTGCAGTCCAGCAATCGTGCTTCCGCCAGGGGAAGCCACACGGTCCTTAAGAACCGCTGGGTGTTCACTAGTCTCCTCGACCATTCTGGCTGCACCGATGACTGTTTGTACTGCCAGTTTGAGGGCTACTTGACGCGTTAACCCCACTTTCACACCACCATCTGCAAGTGCTTCGATGACCAAAAAGACATAGGCAGGCCCACTTCCACTTAGTCCGGTGACAGCATCCAGATTTTCTTCAGGAAGAGTAATCACCTTGCCGATTGCTCCGAAAAGGGTCTCCGCTTTTTCCTGTTCATCTTTTCCAGCATAGCTCCCAAGGGCAAGAGCGGTGACTCCTTCACCGATCAAGGCTGGTAAGTTCGGCATCGCTCTGATCACAGGGATACCTGAAGGTAGATGTTTCTCCAGAAAGGCCAGAGAGATTCCTGCAGCCACAGAGATCACTAAATGGCCCGAATGAAGCACAGGATTGATTTCTTTCAAGACTCCCTCGACCTGACCTGGTTTGACAGCACAAATAACTACTTCTCCGGAGGCAGCAGCTTCGGCATTGTTTTCGGTAACCTTTACTCCAAAGCGCTCTTCCAGAATCTCAAGGGGCTCTTTTCTGATGTCACTGACAACGAGGTCACTGGGCTTCATCAACTGGGCCTTTAAGATTCCGGCGACGAGAGCACTACCCATTGCCCCGCCACCAATTACGGCAACTTTGTTGCATTTTCCGCTCATAACTTCCGCTCCTTTTCCTCAATTTTTCGTAGCAGGCTGTTTCTCGAAGAATCTACTCCCGAGTCACCAGGCAATATGGTTACATTGCTGGGGACGAAAAGAAATGTGTCTGCTGTTATTTTGCTGGTGCTTCCTCCAAGTGCGAAAACAGCGCCACTCAGAAAGTCAATAATTCTCCTTCCCACATCTTTTGAGGTTTGACTCAGGTTAACCACGACCGGTTTGCGGTTCCTGAGGTGACTGGCCAGTTGTTCTACATCTTCAAAACTCGTAGGGGAAACCACAACTATTTTCATTTCGGGATTGGTATGGAGACTAAGAACCGGTGTCTTTCTGTGCGACCTGTTTTCAGCTAATGGCAGAGATTCTCCTTCATCATCTTCTTCGTAATTGTCACCAAAACCAATGAGCGATATGATCTTTTCAAACCATTCTCGCCCCACAGGCACCACCCTTCCTGCTCATTTGAGTTAGTTGCAAAGTGGTTCCGAGAAGATAGCACTGCCAATCCTCACTATTGTGGCACCCTCTTCAACAGCCACTTCGAAGTCAGCGCTCATCCCCATCGAGAGGTGCATCAAGTCAAGCCAAGGTTTTTTCTTGGTGAATTCGTCTCTAAGCTGGCGTAATTTCCGAAATACAGGACGAACCGTTTCAGGGTCTGGCGAGTAAGGAGCAATGGTCATCAGTCCACACACTTCCAGGCCTTTGAACTTTCTTAATTCCTCCAGGAAGTAGTCAAGTTCAGAAGGTGAGATTCCATGTTTCGTCGGTTCACCTGAAACGTTCACTTGAACCAGCACTTTCCACGAAGTCCCTGAACGAGTAGCAAGCTTCTCAAGAGTTTGTGCCAGTTTTAAACTGTCCAAAGAATGGAGGAGTTTTATTTTTCCTACCAGGTATTTAGCCTTATTCCTCTGGAGATGCCCGATAAAGTGCCACTCTACAAGGTCGCCGAGAACTTGATGTTTTTGTTGGAACTCCTGGACCCGGTTTTCACCGAAATCCTTGACCCCACATGAAAGAGCTTCCTTGATACGTTCTGGAGCAACCCCTTTACTGACGGCAACGAGCTTTACCTGAGAAGGATCGCGGCCAACGCGTTCTGCAGCTCTGGCGATCTTTTCCTGAACCAGGGCCAGGTTTTCAGCAATTCCTGCGCACAAGATCTCATCTCCTTTCTGACAACTTCGCTGCAAATGGTCTGATTCCTTCTAGACTGGAAAATATTATAATTTTTCGATCTTCTTCAACAACCAGGGATTCACAACGACTTCTTCCCCGGGAGCGATCCCGGTGACGACCGCTTTATCTCCTACCTTTCCTGTCACTTCGACCTTTTTGAATTGATAACCACCGAGGGATGCCAGATATACCCCTTTAGTCTCTCCTTTCTGGTAAATTGCAGCAGCAGGGATTACAACTCCTTCTAGCTTTTGAGAGACTAACTTCAGACGGAAAGATCTCTGGTGCGGCAGGTTGAAAATTCCTTTAGTGACCTCAACAGCGATGAAGCAGAAGTCTTCTCTTTTCCAGACCCGAAGGACTTTTCCCCTACCCTCCCCCTGTTCCCACTCTAAATCTACCTGCTGGCCCTCGGCAACAGCAAAACTGCCTTTATCTTTAATCCTGATCACCACGCAGGGGTTGACCAAATCGTCAACAATCTTGAAGACTACGTCCCCGGTTTTTACTGTAAGGGGAGCTTGTTTTTCCTTAGTGGACTCGACTTGAGGGAACAATAACTCGAAATTCAACCTCTCCCAGTTGTTCGGAACGAGAACTTCTTCCCATCCATCCCAGTGATACCATACGGCACCGGCAACAGGAGCTGTCAGGGTGTAAGTGCCAGGTTTTCCTGAAAGATCAGGGAAAATCTGCAAAGAAGCAACCGGGGTATGAGCGGGAACCCTTGTTTTTTCACTGATGTGACGGGTAACTGTTCCCGGCAGAGGAGCTCTTACCAAAACCTCATTACGCAAAATTATTCCTTCCCCCTCATGGTGAACACAGAGTTCCCCGACCTCGGCAATAGTGGTGTGCACAGCATGAATTAGGCAAAAGCGGTAAACTTCTCGGAGACCTAGAAACAAAAGGTAGCCGGAAACGAGGAAAAAAACTCCTAAAATTAATGAAATTCGTAACCTTCGCCACCAGGCTTCTTTCTTTAACCTTTTTCTCCTCAAAGAAACACGGTTGTTGGAAACGATGCTGCTCTGCCTCAACGAAGATCAACCACCATGTTCAGGTTCACTTCTTCAAATACGCTGTTTCAGAAGAAAGTTCCTGCATAACAGAGAGAAAACAAAAAAAGTCCCAACTTCATGGGACTAACCCCCTTGACAATGTCAAACCTGCTAGAAATCAGGACTAATGGGAGGGATTAACTTCTACAAGAATTACATCAATACCAATCTTAACGATCTTTTCCCAAGGGACGATTACCTCCTCGTTTCTCGCCAAAAAACTCAGAAACCGACTGTTTCCCGGTAAAACGAGAGCACGAACCCTGCCTGCTTCGAGATCGATCTCAATGTCCTTGATTGTTCCCAGGCGCTTCCCGTCAAGAACATTGATCACATCCCGAACCCGAAGCTCTGAAATCTTTACCACCACCGCCACCCCCTCAAAATAATATATGAAGGAGAGTGACAGTTTGTGCGGCTCTGAATGTCAGGAATTCAACAACTTGGCCAGATGGCTTTCTGACTTCTGGAGCCAATCATAGAGGCGCATTCGCACTGATGAAAACGTTTCCCTGGCTTCACTTGTTTCGGTAGCTTCACCGGAAACGTCTACAAAACAGAGAGGAGGAAAAAGGACACACCACCAATTAGCACCTTCACCATTACCAAGTATTACCTTTACGGCCTGGTATTTACCGGCAGGCAGAACAAGCTTCCCGTAAGCACGGGTTGGAAAAACGTGTTCCCCAATGTCTACCCTTACCGGATATGAAGATCCTGTATCCGCCACAGCTGCGCTTGCTAGTCTGAGCAACTCTTCCTTTTCACTGGCAACTACTTTGTATGCTTCTTCGCAAGTGCTGACGCTCTTGAACTTGTCTTCGAGGAAATTCATAAGAGCGTCCCGAACACGGTATTTGGTTTCCTGGTCGTGAGGGTTGTTGCTGTTGGCGATTACGTGAAATCTGATGAGGTTATCTGGGGTATATGCCTTTCTGGAAGCAATAAAAAATTTTAGACTGCATATCCACCCAACAAGCACAACCAGCAAGAACAAAGCAGCTTTTCTTTTTTCCCTCATATTTTCTTTCCTCCGTATGCCTAGATGTATTTGCGCATATGGTTCAATGCTGCTTTTTCGAGGCGAGATACTTGAGCCTGAGAAATCCCGATTTCCTCAGCAACTTCCATTTGGGTCTTCCCTTCGAAAAAACGCAATGTGAGAATCAACTTTTCCCTCTCATTCAGCTTACTCAGCGCTTCCCTTACTGCAATCTGTTCGAGCCAGTTGGAATCCACACTTTTTTCGTCACTGATCTGATCCATGACAAAAATCGGGTCACCACCATCGTGGTAAATTGGGTCAAACAGAGATACAGGATCCTGAATGGCATCCATAGCAAAAATAATTTCTTCTCTCGGAAGGTTCAATTCCTCGGCTATCTCATTGAGGGTCGGCTCGCGAGAGTTCTTGCTGACCAATGCTTCTCTTGCCTGGATCGCCCGATAAGCGATATCTCTTAGCGATCTGCTGATTCTAATCGTGTTGTTGTCTCGCAAATATCGCCTGATCTCTCCAATGATCATCGGGACGGCATAGGTGGAAAACTTCACATTCTGACTGAGGTCAAAATTATCAATTGCCTTGATGAGACCAATGCAGCCAACCTGAAACAAGTCATCAACATACTCTCCACGATTGACAAAACGTTGGATAACGCTGAGAACCAGGCGCAGGTTTCCTTTGATTAGCTGTTCTCGCGCTTTCAAGTCTCCATTCCTCAGTTTTTCGAAAAGTTTTCTCATTTCTTCATTGGCCAATACTGGAAGCTTTGCTGTGTTTACACCGCAAATTTCTACCTTGTTGACCATTGTTCTGATTCCTCCCCCGTTTTTTGTCATTTCTCATTATTACCTGGATTTTCGCAAATTATTCTGGTTTTTGGTTCAGAGTTTCGGGAAGTTCGAAAAAATAAAAAAAGGAAAACCGATTTCCCTTTCAGTTTTCCTCTTCACGAAATCCTTTTTATCTGCCAAGAAAGCACCGCTACTCAAAACAGCAAATCTCTTGGCGAAGTCTCTTGATGATTCGCTTTTCCAGACGAGAGATGTAAGATTGAGAGATTCCCAGGAGGTCGGCTACTTCTTTCTGGGTTTTTTCCTTTCCATCACTTAAACCAAAACGAAGCTCCATGATCTTCCGCTCTCGTGGTGAGAGCCTTTCAATTGCCGCATACAACAGTTTGCGGTCGTCTTCTTCTTCCAGCTTCCTGGAGATGATGTCCCCTTCGGTTCCCAATACGTCTGAGAGGAGCAGTTCATTGCCATCCCAATCGACATTCAGAGGCTCATCGAAGGAAACTTCAGCCTTTATTTTGTTATTCCTTCTCAAGTGCATCAAGATCTCATTCTCGATACAGCGAGAAGCGTATGTCGCCAGTTTGATCTTCCGTTGGGGCTTGAAAGTATTGACTGCTTTGATCAGACCGATTGTCCCTATGGAAACGAGGTCTTCGATTCCAATGTTGGTGTTTTCGAACTTGCGGGCAATATAAACGACTAGTCTTAGATTTCTTTCAATGAGGTCATTTCTTACCGAAGTATCCCCGGTTTCTAGTCTCTCCAAAAGCAGGTTTTCCTCTTCACTTGTAAGCGGGGGAGGTAAAGCTTCGCTGCTTCCAATGTAAAAAAGATGAGAAGGGTATTTTAACTTGTATAATATCCTGATGGCAACCATTCGCAAAAACCATGTGAACCGCTTTACTTTTCTCATGATCACAAAGCATTCCTCCTTGAGATCTTTAGGCAACTGAAGTATAAAGAAGGTCTGGATGGAGAAGTGCCCGGTAATTTCCCTTTGAGGATAGACTCCTGTTATAAATCCCAACTACAACTTTGGAAGTTTTTAAGATTTCCTCTCCAGCAAGAATAGAAACTTCATCCGGCTTGAAGCCAATCATCATTCCGTGATGCTTACCAATTGTAGTGAAAGGAATTAACCTTAGAGAAAAAGGTTTTTCACCCTTCCTGATTCCTTTTACTAGTTGCTCAAAATCAACCTCACCCTTACCTTCCGTAAACACCTTCCTCAACTCAGGAGGCAAAAAAGGAGCAAGGACCGCGTACTCAACGATAATCACAGGGTTTCCGGTAAGGGGGTCTATGAGTTGGTTACCGGTGTCGACCAGACCTTCGATCTTCACTTCATTCCCCTGGATTTTGATCTTCACAGGGATGTGCAGAAGCCCCTGGAGAAAAGACCTCTGAAGAAAAGCTGCTCCCCATTTACCGAGGATGAAAGCGGTGGCAACTGCTGCACCCAACCAGAAATATGGAAGAGAAAGGTACTCGATTGCCGTGGCAGGGATATTGGTGAGGAGGTTGATTAATCCGAGCATTGCTCCACCCATTGTAAACGAGACAAGATAGAAATACAGAAGTGTTTGACAGAATCTTTTCCAAGAGACTGGAGTAAATACCAGAGCCACCATGAGCACAGAGGTGAGGAACTTGAAAAAAAATGTTTGAAAGGTTTTGCAACCCGGAAACAAGATCAGAACACTGTAACAGGCCCCAACACTGGCAGCAAGGAGAAGACGCCAGAAACGAACTCGAAATCTGGCAAAGCGGGCTGTTGCCCAAAGCACAGTGTAATCCATCAAGAAGTTAACCAGATAGTAGACATCAGCATAGACATAAGAAGCTTCTGGCATCTTGTTTCACTCCAAGGCCAGTGTGGCCTTCTGAAATTTTTTCATTTACCATTTATATGCTTATGCTGATCAGCTTTTTGAGATACCAGGGATATTATAAAAAAATCGTTCAACAGATATTGTCAAACAATGGCACCCGCAGAAATAATGAACGCCAGAACCCTTATATTTACTAACTAGGTTGAGCTAGTGGTATTTTTCTGAATTTGCTTGATGAAGCGGACCATGTTCTCGTAGTGAGAACCTTTCCAGTAGAGGCGACCACAATTCCGGCAAAGACAAAATTCATCGAAGTTTTCCCGGACCCTCGGGGGGAGGCGATCTTTTACCTCTTCCTTGGATATTGCTTCCAGCACTCCATTACAGCACATGCACCGGTGAAAAGGTTGGATGAGACGGAAGAGGTCAAAACGGTGCAATACCTCCACCAACTGTGCAGTAGGAATAGTATTTCGCACAAAGTAGCCGTGGGTAATTTCACTTCGTTTCAGCAGACCCCGATCCCGAGTAAGAAGAATTCTTTGTTCGCTTACAGAAATTGCCGCCAATTGATCATCGGAAAAATCGTTACTATAGAGAGTATCAAAACCTAACATTCGGAGATATGATGCCAGTTTTCCGAGATGGGTGTCGAGAATAAAACGAACCTCCCGCAATGGTTTTGGCCGCACTCGTAACAGAGGAGAAATATCAATGCTTTCGAAAACCGGATACACGCTGATGCGGTCTCCGTCTTGCACCTTGCGGGAGAAATCCACAGATTCTCCGTTGATTAGAATAAGGTCTACTTCGGTGTGAGGGACACCCAGTGATTCGATGAGGTCTTTGACAGCAGGTTGGCCGAAAAAGAAGTGGTTAAAAGTAACTTGCCTCTTTTCCTCAGGGAGGAAGTCATTAAGCTCAGCATAGAATCGAATCGAACAGCACTTCACCTTCTTGCCACTCCTCCAGACCTTTTTGGCAAAGTTGTAAAAAAGAAATTTTTATGCTGACAGGAAACTGTAACCATTTGGGAGAATGTTAAAGTAAAGGGAATATTGGCGGAAAGGGGGTTAATTTATGAAAATAGTTTATCATCCCCGCTATACCGAGGTCTACTCCGCAGACCCGGCAGCCAAACCGGGAAGGCTGGAGGCCATTTTAAAGGAAATTGAAGGCAGTTACGATTTTCTCGAATCAGAGCCTGCTGAAGAAGAGGATATCAGAAGAGTGCACACCCCTTCCCACATAGAGGCAATCAAGCGTAATTCCCATCTTTACGAAATAGCACTTCTGGCAGGAGGAGGAGCGATTAAAGCAGCAGAGACGGCATTTGCAGGTGAACCCTCTTTTGCCCTGATCAGACCTCCGGGTCACCATGCCAGCCCTGGCCACAGTTGGGGTTTTTGCTACTTCAACAATATCGCTGTAGCCCTGACCAAACTGAAATCGAAAGGTTTGATCGAAAAGGCTTTTATCTTAGACTTCGACCTCCATTTTGGAGACGGAACGAGCAACATTTTTGCCGGGAGCAAAATCAAATACTTCCAGCCAAAAGCCGAAACAAGAGAGGGCTTCATCTCTGAAATAAGAGAAAAACTGGAAGAAGAGAAAGGATACGAGATCTTTGCTGTTTCTGCTGGGTTCGATCGCCATATTGAAGATTGGGGAGGTCAACTAACTACTGATGACTACAGGACGATCGGAGAGTTAGTGAAAGAAGCTGCCGAGAGAAACTGCGAGGGAAAAAGGTTCGCCGTTCTGGAGGGGGGTTACAATCATTCCGTCTTGGGAAGGAATGTCCGCGCCTTCCTCGAAGGTTTTGCCTGACACCTTTTAGCCACTCCGGAGAGATTTTGGGGTTGTTAACGGTTGTTCTCGCATCAGTGAACCATAACGTTTTAAGATATTAAAGATAAGCACAAAGAGAGGACCCCTAACTTCCAGGTCCTCTCTTCCTTGAATCGAGTCTCGGATCGAGACAAAATTTTTTCTGCTCAACTGCCGGATAACGTGCAGGAGCGTCTGCCCAGTTGTAGAATCTAGCGCCTGCGCAAGAAAGCAGGGATGTCGAGGTCGTCATTCGTAAATGATCTCAGATCGATGACTGTAGCTTCTTTCTCCTCATGTTTATGGTCAAATCCTGTAGCAATCACTGTCACTCGAACCTCGTCCTCGAGGCTTTCATCGATCACTGCTCCGAAAATGATGTTAGCCTCAGGATCAGCAGCCTGAGCAATGATTTCTGCAGCTTCGTTGACCTCAAACAAACCAAGGTCAGGACCACCTGTGATATTCAAGAGAACCCCCTTTGCTCCCTCAATCGAGGTCTCCAACAGTGGGCTGGAGATGGCAATTCTTGCCGCCTCGGCGGCCCTGTTTTCACCACGAGCGCTTCCAATTCCCATCAAAGCAGTCCCTGTCTCCATCATGATCGTTTTTACATCAGCAAAATCGAGGTTGATCAGACCAGGAACAGCAATCAGGTCAGAGATTCCCTGGACACCCTGCCGCAGCACATCATCAGCGATCCGAAAGGCTTCATTGATCGAGGTGTTGCGGTCAACAACCTGTAAGAGGCGGTCATTAGGGATGGTGATCAGGGAATCTACTTTTGTCTTCAGTTCTTGAATACCTTTCTCTGCTTGGTTTGCCCTCTTGCGACCCTCAAAGGTGAAAGGTCTGGTAACTACCCCGACTGTAAGAGCTCCCACTTCTTTCGCAACTTCAGCTACGACTGGTGCACCTCCGGTTCCTGTTCCTCCACCCATCCCTGCTGTGACGAAAACCATGTCTGCGCCCCGCAGAGCCTGGGTCAACTCTTCTCTGCTCTCCTGAGCAGCCTTGAATCCGACCTCGGGATCACCTCCAGCTCCCAAGCCTCTCGTTAGTTTAGCCCCAATCTGGATCTTGTGCTCTGCTAGAGACATGTTCAAAGCCTGAGCATCAGTGTTAACCGCTATAAACTGGACTCCTTTAAGCCCTGCCTGGATCATTCGATTGACTGCATTGTTTCCCCCGCCACCGACACCAATCACCTTGATATCGGCAAACTGGTTGTTTTCGACTTCTAATTCCAGCATTTCAACCCCCCCAATCTGTTAAAAGAGGTCTTTAAACCAGTTCTTTATTCTGGTCATCATCGACCTCCACGAAAAATTTTCTGATTCTTTAGCCATCTGACCCCTTCGTTTGGCAGCATACATTAGCAGGCCAACCCCGGTGGCAAAAATCGGGCTTTGCACGACATCCGTGAGGCCGCTAACAGATTCAGGGAACCCAAGTCGGACAGGCTTTTGGAACTCTTCTGTGGCCAGTTCAACAATCCCCTGGGTGAGGGCAGTCCCTCCAGTCAGAACAATCCCTCCAGGAAGCAAACCAGGATAGCCAGTTTTCTCTAATTGATTCTTGACTAAGCTAAGAATTTCCTGCACCCGGGGCTGGATAATTTCTGCGATCATCTTTTTGGGGACACGATATACATCCTTGCCTCCTACACTGCTGACTTCAATGATCTCACTCTCAGAGGTTAAAGCAGGCAGAGTACAGCCGTGTTCTTTCTTTATTTCTTCCGCGTTGTTTAGAGGTGTCCGCAAACCAACTGCGAGGTCACTTGTAATGTAACTTCCTCCTATAGGTAGTACAGATGTATACCAAAGGGAGCCTTGATCGAAAAGGGCAATATCTGTTGTCCCACCCCCAATATCAACGACAACAACTCCCAACTCCTTTTCTGCCGGAAAGAGAACTGCTTCACCGGAAGCGTAGGCATTAAGGACAAGTTCCTGAACGCGGAAACCAGCTCTCTCACAGCACTTCAAGAGGTTTTGGATTGCTGCTTGATTTCCTGTGACAATATGGGTTTCTACTTCCAATCTGGTTCCGACCATTCCCACGGGATCAAGGATGTTTTCATTACCATCAACAATAAACTGCCTGGGAATTACATGAATAATCTGCCGATCTGGAGGAAGTGGAACCACACGAGCAGCCTGTAAAACCCTTTCCACGTCTTCAGCAGTAATCTCTTTGTCAGGATTTGCTACTGCCACTACGGCCCGGTTATTCAAAGAAGAAACCGTAGGCCCTGAGATTCCTAAAAACCCGCCTTCGATTGGACGGCCGCTCATTTGCTCGGCTTTTTCGATGGCCTCTTCGATCGAACGGGCTGTGCTTTCAATATCAATGACAGTCCCCTTCCGTATTCCAGCCGAGGGAACAAGCCCAAAACCAATCACCTGAACTTGGCCGTCTTCACTGACTTCGCCGACAAGTACGGCAACTTTTGTGCTTCCTACATCAAGACCAACAATTGTGCTCCCCCGGGCCAATCATGGCACCTCCACCCGGTTTTGCATGATTTTTCTTTACCAAGAACAATTCAACGTAAATCATGATTTCCCTTTTTATTGTTACTTTAAATTCTTGGAGTTTTCATTTTTTCTTTTACTGCAGGTGCTTCTAAGACCCTCACATCTACATACTCGATCTTTTGCCGGTAATCGATGTTCCTGATAAGAGCAAGGGCTGAGTTTAACTTGTCAGGCAAGTCCACAGCAGAACCGAGAAATATGGGAATACCGTCTCTTGTGTAAGCAATAAGATTTTCGCGATCAGATATGTTCAACTCTGACAAGAAGTCTTGGAAGGCCTCATTTTTGAGCACATCTAAAACATAAAGGAAGACAGAATCGCTGCCAACTTGTTTTCCTGGAGATGTAGAAACAGGATGGAAACCGGTGATGATGGGAAAGCTCATGCACGAGGAAAGAGAGTCAACTTTGTCCAAACAAAAACCGTTTTTGTCCACAACTAAAAAGCAGTTGTCTGCGAGCAAAAGGGCACACGGTTCTCTTTCTGAAACAGTGATTAGAAGGGTATGTGGCCAATCCCTTCGAACAATAACTTTTTCAATCAGGGGGTGTGAAAGCAGCCGCCGCTCTACCTGCTCGAGATCGATATCGAAGAGATTGGTGCCTTTCTGAACACCTGTCAGATCTGCAATCATCTGTGGGGATAAGGTCCTGTTGCCTTCGACTTTTATCTGGGCTAAAGCAAAAAACGGCGACTGACTGAAGTAATAAAAAGACATGAGGGCGAACACAGCCAGAATGGCAAACCTTAAAAGTCTGGCGAGATTTTTCCTGGCCTTGCGGCGGTTATTCCTGGACATTCTCTCTTGCTCCTTGAGTTATACCCTCCCAATATCAGCCCCTAACGAGCGTAGTTTTCCTACAAGATCTTCATAACCGCGGTCGATGTGGTAAACACCTTCGATTACCGTGGTCCCCTCGGCTGCAAGCCCTGCCAAAACAAGTGCAGCACCTGCTCGGAGGTCACTGGCTTCAACAACGGAACCGCTTAACTGAGAGACTCCTCTGATGATCGAGGTGCGGCCCTCGGTTCTGATGTTTGCTCCCATTTTTCTCAGCTCCCCGACATGGCGAAAGCGGTTTTCGAAAATGTTTTCGGTAATCACACTGGTTCCCTGGGCGAGACTCAAAAATGACATCATTTGAGGCTGCATATCAGTGGGGAAACCAGGAAAAGGAAGCGTTTGAATGTCCACCGCTTTCCACATAGGGGTTCCTCTGACGAAAATCCGATCACTTTCAACTTCAATTTTTACTCCTGCTTCCCGGAGTTTAGCAACGACTGCCTCTACATGTTCAGGAATAGTATTTTTGATCAAGAGTGAACCACCAGTGATCGCTGCAGCTACCATAAATGTTCCTGTTTCGATCCGGTCAGGAATAACTTGATAGGCCACATCCCTCCCAATGGCTTGCATTCCGTCGATCCGGATGATGTTTAATCCAGCGCCCTTAACTTTTGCCCCGAGTTTATTCAAAAAATTCTGGAGGTCAATGATTTCGGGTTCCCTGGCGGCATTCCTGATAATTGTCGTTCCTTGAGCCATAACCGCTGCCATCATGATGTTCTCGGTGGCCCCAACACTTGGAAAGTCCAGATGAACCTCTGCCCCGTGCAACTTCTTGGCTTCAGCCTCGATAAACCCGTGTCTTTCTCTGATAGCTGTTCCCATTGCCCGAAAACCTTTGAGATGGAGATCGATAGGGCGAGAGCCAATAACACAGCCACCAGGTGAAGAAATGCGCACCTTTCCAAACCTTCCTAACATCGCTCCCATAACCAGGCTTGAAGCCCTCATTTTCTGCATTAGCGAGGGTGGGACCTCATCTGTATAGACACCTGATGGATCTATCTCCAGCACCTGAGCTTTCCAGTTCACCCTGACCCCTAACGACTCCAGAACTCTTACCATCGTAAACACATCGTCAAGGTTAGGAACTCTTTCCAAAGCAAGGGGTCGCTTGCTCAAGAGGCAGGCAGCAAGAACCGGAAGGATGGCATTCTTTGCCCCACTGATGGTTACCTCTCCTTCCAGTTTCTTGCCTCCTGAAACTACTATTTTACCCATCTTCAGGCAACACCTTCCCCAACCAGGTGCACCTCGGGAACAAGAGTGACTCCAAATTCTTTCTGAACTTTCTCTTGGATGAATCGGATCAGGTCAAGGATCTGGGCTGCCGAGGCATTCCCCCGGTTGACAATAAAATTAGCGTGTTTTTCTGAAACCTGAGCATCTCCAATAGCAAAACCTTTCAAACCAGCTTCTTCGATAAGTCTACCGGCATAATCTCCTGGAGGGTTCCGGAAGACACTGCCAGCAGTGGGAAAGCTTAAAGGCTGCGTCCTTTTCCTCAGATTGAGGTTTCTCTCCATCTGCGCCAGGATTTTTTGTTTATCTTTGGATTTTAAGCGTAGAGTTGCTTTCAAAACAATCAGTTGCTTTCCATTCTGAAAATCCGAGGCTCGGTAGGCAAACGAAAGCATAGAAGCATCAAAAACCTGATAGTTCCCCTGATAATCAAGAGCAACAACTTCTTCCACGATGTCACCAAGCTGTTGCCCGAAGGCCCCGGCATTCATCACCAGGGCCCCACCAAGAGAGGCAGGGATTCCTGGAGCAAACTCCAGTCCACTTAGTCCTGCATCGAGGGCCAACCGGGCAAGCTTGGGAAGCAGAATTCCAGCTTCAGCGTGGACCACTTCTCCCTTAATCTGAAAGGAACAAAGGCCACCTGCTATCTTCAAAGTAATTCCCCTAATCCCTCGATCCCCTACCAGAAGATTGGAACCATTGCCGATTACTGTTATTGGCAGACCGTGGTCTCCGGCAAACTGTAGAACATTTAAGATATCTCCTTCAGTATAAGGAACGACTAGGAGATCGGCAGGTCCTCCAACACGCCATGTAGTGTGATTTTTCATAAGTGCCTGGGGAATAACCTGACCTTGGATACGTTTTTTTAGTTCTTGAGCTAGTTTTTTCCAGTCCATGGCACCTTTTCTACGCAGGAGTATGGGTTTTTGAGATTTTCAGCAAGGTTTTTGCCTACTCTCCAAATGTCACCTGCACCGACTGTGAGCACTAAGTCGCCTGGACGGCATTCTTCTGCCAGAAATTCTACTATTTCTTGCATTTGGTGGAGATAAATTACGGGTTGACCGTTCTTCTTGATTTCTCTGGTGATCAATTCTGCTGAGACACCGGGTATAGGTTTCTCGCCTGCAGGATAGATGTCGGTAACAATCACCAGGTCAGCTCTCTGAAAGGCGGTTCCGAATTGCTCCTGGAGAAAGAGCGTTCTCGTGTAGCGATGGGGCTGAAAAACCACGATCAGCCTGCTCGGTCTGAGAGCTTGAGCCACTTCGAGTAGTGCCTTAATCTCAGTTGGGTGATGGGCGTAATCGTCAATGATTTTGATGCCATTGAGGCAGGCTATTTCCTGAAAGCGACGCTGCACACCCCGGAAATCGGCAAGTGCCCTGGCGATCTCTGGAAAGTGGAGCCCTAAACGAATGCCAACAGCCACGGCAGCAAGGGCATTTTGAATGTTATGGGCTCCGGGAACAGATAACCTCAACCTTCCCAAGGGGTGGTCCCTATATGTAACCACGGCCTCTGTCCGAAGACCTTCCTGAAAGATTAGTTCAGCCCTAAAATCAACATCTTCGTGAAAGCCGTAAGTGATCACCTCCACCCCCTGCGGGTTGATACTGCGAAGTCTGGGATCATCTCCGCACATAACCACAAACCCATCAGGTCGCACGCCCTCGATAAAAGTTCGAAAAGCTTTCTCAATTTCCTCAATCGTCCTGTAATAATCCAGGTGGTCGTTGTCTATATTAGTAATGACAGCAATATAGGGTTCTAGATGGAGGAAAGAACCATCGCTTTCATCAGCCTCGGCAACCAGATACTCTCCACTGCCAAGGGCAGCGTTACCACCAATGTCATTAACCTCGCCACCAATGATAATGGTGGGGTCGAAACCGTTGCGGTAAAGGACAAAAGAGATCATCGAACTGGTGGTTGTTTTTCCATGGGCTCCAACGACAGCAATTCCTTTGTACTGCTTCATGATCTGAGCGAGCAATTCACCGCGAGAAATCACTGGAAGACCCTTTTTTTGGGCCTCTTTTAGTTCAACATTGGAAGGCGGAACTGCTGAAGAGAAAACGACTACACCTACCCCTTCCTGGAGATTTTCAGGAGCATGCCCAATGAAGACCTCGGCACCTTCGTTTCTCAGTCTTTGCAAAATCTTTGAATCAGCGAGATCGGATCCACTCACCCGGTAGCCCTGTGCTAGCAAAATCTTCGCCAGGGCGCTCATGCCGGCACCGCCAATACCAACGAAATGATACCATTGTCCAGGCACTTTTAAAAATCCTCCTTGCAGCGCTTCAGTTAATCTGGCTCCACTGGCTACAGAACCATTGTATGCCTTGCCTACGGGAGAAGTTACAAAATATCAAAACCTCGACCGCATCAAAAATTCCACGATTTTCTCTCCAGCATCCGGTTTCGCTAGCTTTTTTGCTTGACTCCCCATTTCCTCCCTGAGAGAAGGATTCAGAAGGATTTTTTCCATCTTCCTCAACAAGACCTCTGGTGTAAGGTATTTCTCCGAAATCACCACCGCTGCCTTCTTTTCTTTCAGAAATAAAGCGTTATAATGCTGGTGGTTCTCTGCTGCATATGGATATGGGATCAAAATCGAGGGAAGACCGCGGACAAGCAATTCTGAAAGAGTTGCTGCCCCTGCCCTGCTGATGACCAAATCTGCTGCTGCCAGAGCGTACTCCATTTCTTCCAGGTACGGCCTAACTATTAACTTGCCAATTTTCCCCTGCTCTATTCCCCTTTCTCCTATTTTTTGACAAAAAGAAGAGTAATTATCCCTTCCGGTGAGGTGGATGAACTGAATCCGGGAGAGAGGTGTTTTCTGCCTGGTGATCGTTTGATATACTTCCAGCATCACTTCATTGATCCGCTGCGCGCCCCGACTTCCCCCAGTGACGAGGACAGTCGGCAACTTAGGATCTAATTCAAAGTAGCGGACTCCTTGGTCACGGGTCACTTTAAGGACTTTTTCACGCACTGGCAAGCCTGTGTGGACTAACTTTTTCGCTGGGATGCTTTTTGGAGAAATGGGAAAAGTGGTGAATACTGCCTCTGCCCAGTGGGCAAGGAAAACATTTGCCAGACCAGGAACAGAGTTTTGTTCATGGAGAAAGAGCGGCACCTTCAGGGTTGCTGCTGCCAGAGCTACAGGGACGGAAACATATCCCCCAGTAGCAAAGACCACCTGAGGCCGAAACTTTCTGATGATTCTTAAGCCCTCTAGGTAACCCTTGCCAAGGGCTAGTGAAAAGGAAAAAAGGTCTAGAGAAAAGCGGCGTGGCCACCTGGCAGTAGTGATTTCCCAAAAAGGGTAACCTTGAGCAGGAACGACCTTCTTTTCTAGGCCATCTCTACTCCCCACAAAGAGGATTTCCCCATCGGGATCCTTTTTTCTGAGAATACCCGCTACGGTGAGAGCAGGATAGAGATGACCACCTGTTCCCCCACCAGTAATCAGAACACGCATGCGTAAACCCCTTATTCTCTGGCGTAGCAGGAAATATTCAATAAAATCCCGATTCCTAACAAGGTTAGGGTAAGAGAAGAACCACCAAAACTTACCAGAGGTAAGGTGATCCCGGTTACAGGTAAACACCCAGTAACAACTCCAATGTTGATCAACGCCTGGAGGGCGATCATGACCGTAATCCCTACCGCAAGAAGGGCACCGAAAACATCAGGTGCTTTGGCAGCAATCTTCAGCCCTCTCCAGATGAAGATGAAGAAGAGGATTAGGACAAATGAAGAGCCGAGGAAGCCCAATTCTTCGCTGAGCACAGCGTAAATAAAATCGGTGTGCTGCTCAGGCAGGTAGAGAAACTTCTGTTTTCCCTGGCCGAGTCCCATTCCGAAAAGGCGTCCTGAACCGACGGCATAAAGGGATTGGATCGTTTGGAACCCTGATCCCAAGGGGTCGGCCCAGGGGTCCAAAAAAGCGGTGAAACGCTCCATCCGGTAAGGGGCAACATAAATCGCCAACCCTACGAGAGCAATTCCCAGCAAAGCCAAACCCACAAGGTGGCTGCTTCTGGACCCAGCCACCAGAAATATTAGGTAAGAAGTGCCGGCGATCGTCACTGCAGTCCCGAGATCAGGCTGCACAAGTATTAAACCACAAACAACCCCCACAAGCAACAATTGGGGTAAAAACCCGCGGAAAAAGTTCCTGATTTGCTCTCCCTGGTCGCTAAGATTCTTCGCCAGGAAAATTACCAACGCCAGTTTGGCCACCTCAGAAGGCTGAAATGAAAGATTTCCAATACCCAGCCATCTGGTCGATCCTTTTACAGAAATCCCCACTCCAGGTATCAGAACAAGGATCAAGAGAAAAACCGCAAGCCCAAAAAGAGGGGTTGCCCACTTCTTAAACTTGGTATATTTTATCTTCATTACTGTGGTCATCCCAACTACTCCGATAAGAGCCCAGAGCAGTTGCCTTTTTAGGAAGTAAAACCCGTCCGCGTAGCGTGTCTTGGCGACAACATAACTGGCACTGAAGACCATGATGATTCCTATTGCCAAAAGCAGTAGCGTTACCACGAAAAGCATAAAGTCGGGCATTTGCTTGGGTTTCACAGAGTTCTCCCCTTTCACAAGGCGCGAACCAGTTCCTTAAAGAGGTTACCTCTTTCTTCAAAGTCTCGAAACATGTCCCAACTGGCACAGGCAGGTGAAAGTAAAACCACATCACCAGGCTGGGCAAGTTCTGCTGCTGTGCGGACAGCCTCCTCAAGAGAAGAAACTTCACACACTTTTCTATAACCCACTTGGTGCAGGGCATCCTTGATTAGAGGTCGAGCTTCCCCAAGTAAAACAACAGCCTTTACCCTCTCTTTAATCCTCAAGGCAAGTTTTCGGAAATCGCTCCCCTTAGCCCTTCCTCCAGCAATTAAGATGATCTCCTCTTCAGGGAAGGCCTCCAGAGCATTTAAAACAGATTCCGGGTTCGTCCCTTTAGAATCATTAACGAACTTGATCCCGTTGACGATCCGCACCAGTTCTAGCCGATGGGCAACACCAGGAAAAGTGGCAAGACCCTCTCGGATTACTTTTTTATCAATTCCCGCAAGAAGAGCAGCACCTACCGCTGCCAGTGCGTTCTCTAAGTTGTGAGGCCCGGGAATCTCGACATCACTAGTTTTACATATAACCTCTTCTCGACCCTCAAAACAAGATACGATCCAGTCTTTTCTGACTCCGACACCCCAGTTGGGCAACTCTTTCCTGGAAAACCAAAAGACCCTACTCTTGAGATTAGGAGCTATTTTCCGAAGGTAAGCATCATTCATGTTGAGCACGGCAAAATCTTCTGGTCCCTGGTTTTCGAAAAGCCGCGCCTTGATTTTTCCGTAGTTTTCCAGGGTGCCGTGACGATCGAGGTGATCAGGTGTAAGATTCAAGAAAACCCCGATCTTTGGTCTGAAGGTAACTACCTGCTCTAACTGAAAAGAACTTACTTCGACGACCCAGAAGTCGATTCCACCGCGGTGCTGTTCAACAGCTTGAATCAATGGAATTCCGATATTTCCAGCAACTACTGCCTTTTTCCCTGCTTTCTGAAAAATGTGTCCGATCAATGAGGTTGTTGTTGTTTTTCCGTTTGTTCCCGTAACTGCAACAATCGGCTCTCTGATAAGCCTGGCTGCAAGCTCCAGTTCACTCCAGACGGGAATCCCTAGTTTCCTCGCCTCCTGGACAGGCGGAATTGTCGGGGCCACACCAGGACTGACGATGATGAGGTCATAATCTCCTTGCTTCACGGGAGGGTGATCGCCAGTGATCAGTCGCACTGGGAGTTTTTTTAATTGCTGCAGCCCACCTTCAAGTTCTTCCTCTTTTTTGATGTCATTAGCAGTAACCCTGGCACCTTGCTTGACTAAAAAGGAAACTGTCGCCAGGCCGCTCCGGGCAAGACCAATTACGAGAACCTTTTTTCCGAAAAACATCATCATCAGCTCCTATCAGCAACCTGCACCCACGAAGGCAAGTAATGCGAAGCAAAGTCCAAGAAACCAGAAAAAGTGGACGACTTTCGGTTCAGGCCATCCCTTCAATTCATAATGATGGTGTAGTGGGCTCATCCGGAAGAGACGCCTTCCTGTCAAACGAAAGGAAATGACCTGGAGGATCACCGAAAGAGTCTCCACCACAAAAACTCCTCCGAGGACCAGCAAGAGCACCTCAGAACGGGTCAATACTGCCAGACCGGCCAGCCCTCCTCCAAGAGCTAGGGACCCAGTATCACCCATAAATACACGTGCCGGATGATAATTGTGCTTCAAAAATCCGAAACATCCTCCGGCAAGGGCGGCGGCGAAAACGGCAATAAAATTTTGACCACCCCTCCAGGCGATCAATACAAAAGCAAGGGAAGCAATGCCCACAAGACCACTTGCCAGACCATCCAGCCCGTCAGTTAAGTTTACAGCATTTGTGACTGCCATTAAAACGAGGACCACAAAGAAGTGATAGAAAAAGCCAAGATCCACAGTAAGATGGACAAACGGGATGGTGATCAGGGTTCCCCTTCCTAAAGCCCAAGCACCGAAAGCCAGACAGCACCCGAGGATAAACTGACCCAGGAGTTTCATCCTGGCTTTCAACCCCAATGGACGTTTCCAAACAACCTTCAAAAAGTCGTCAATGAAGCCCAGTAAACTACATCCAAAGGTGATCCCCAGGAGAAGCAAAACCTCGGGTTGAGGCCCGGCAACAAGTAAACTGGCAGCACCAACTCCTGCGAGGATTAAAAAACCTCCCATAGTTGCCGTACCCTGCTTGCGAAGATGGGAACGGGGCCCATCTTGGCGAATCTCCTGCCCAAAGCGCAAGCGGTAGAGCAATGGGATGAAAACAGGTCCTAGGACCCAGGTGACAACTGCACTGATTACGAAAGTGATCCCGATGAAAACACTAGCCACCATTGATCACCTGACCGCAAAGCCCGGCAACGATCTCCTCCATGTGCAGTGCTCTCGAGCCTTTGACCAGGACGAGGTCTCCGTTCTCAAGAAATCCTTCGAGGAAAGCGAGCACCTCCTGCTTGTCAGCAAAACTCCTGATCCTTTCGGAAGGCATTCCTTTTGCCCTGGCACCTTGAGCAATCTCCTCGGCCAAGGTGCCGACAGTGAAAAGGTAATCGATGTGCAAACTGGCAGCAGTCTCCCCCACTTCTCGATGCCCCGGAACCTCGTAGGGTCCCAGCTCGTACATATCACCGAGGACAGCAATCGCTCTCCTTTTTTCACCAACCGCAGCAAGAAGCTGTAATGCAGCTTTCACCGAATCCGGGCTTGCATTATAGGTGTCATCGATGATCCTGCTTCCCCTAATTCCTTTTTTTACCTCCAGGCGCATTCCGGTTACTCTCGCTTTTACCAGCCCTTCTCTGATTTCCTCTGCTGCCAAGCCAAACCAGTGTCCTACAGAGGCGGCAGCGAGGGCGTTAAGAAGATTGTGCTTTCCGGGAAGTGGGAGGAAGCAAGATGCTTTACCGGCAGGAGTCTGGAGGAGAAAATCGATTCCCTCAAGACCCCGTAATTTCACATCCTGGGCGCGAACTGGAAACTCTTCATCTTCTCCGTAAAAGATTACCTCCCCAGGCACACGATTTGCCAAAAACCGTTGCCAGGGGTCTTCTCCGTTCAGGACTGCACAGCCATCAGGAGGAAGAAAAGCGAGCAATTCTCCTTTCGCTTCGGCAATTTCGGCTTGACTCCCCAGCTTCTCCAGGTGCGTTTTTCCGATGTTCGTAATCACCCCAACACACGGTTTGCTGATTTCGGCAAGTTCGGCGATCTCACCCCGAGCGCGCATGGCCAACTCTACAACGATGAGTTGATGGTGGTTGGTAGCCCGCAAGATTGTTAAAGGGAGACCGATTTCGTTATTCTGGTTACCCTCGGTTTTGTGAACCTGATAGCGGACACCAAGCACAGCAGCGATGAGGTCTTTGGTGGTAGTTTTCCCTGTGCTTCCTGTAACTGCAACAACTGGTACCGATAGAATACTTCGATAGTACCTGGCAAGATCTTGAAGTGCTTTGAGGGTATCCTCCACGAGAATCAGGGGTTTTTCTGTCTTGATGGGGACTCGTTTGGAAACAACGGCACCAATGGCGCCTTTTCTTAGTGCTTGCTCAACAAAATTGTGACCATCAACACGCTTTCCAGGGAAAGCGAAAAACAAATCCCCTTCCCTGATGGCTCGACTGTCAATAGAAACCCCGGTAACTCTCGATTCAGTTGTTCCTGACAGCAACCTGCCGTTTACGGCTTTGGTAACCTCGATCAGTGGAAGTGGTTTCATTTGTTACTCAGAATCTCCTTTGTCAGAACCTCACGAACAACCTGGCGATCATCAAAAGGAATTGTTCTATCTTTCAAGATCTGGTAGTTCTCATGGCCCTTTCCAGCAATAACCACGAAGTCGCCTTTTTGAGCGCAATGGAGAGCACTTCTGATCGCCTGGTAACGGTCCTCGACCACAGAATAGGCCGAGGTAACTCCTTTAATTCCTGCCTCGATCTGCGCCAGGATCTTTTCCGGATCCTCAGTGCGGGGGTTATCAGAAGTGATGAAAGTGAAGTCACAAATGCTTCCAGCGATTCTCCCCATAATCGGTCTTTTTTCTTGGTCACGGTCACCACCGCAGCCGAAAACCACGATCAGTTTTCCCTTGGTAAGGGCGCGCGCCGTTTCTAAAACCTTCTTCAAGCCATCTGGAGTGTGGGCATAATCGACAACAACGGTAAAATTCTGCCCCAGGTCGATTACCTCAAAGCGCCCTGGAACCCTCTTTACTTGCGCCAGAGCTTTCTGGAGAGCAGGTAGAGAAAGTCCTTCCTGAATCCCCACAGCAATAGCTGCAAGGGCATTATACACGTTGAACTCTCCCGGCAGAGCGATTGCAAAGGGGAACTTCTCTCCGGCAAAGCCCAAATTGAAGGTAGTTCCCGTTGGACTCATCTGGATATCCTGCGCAACCACATCGGCTCCCTTCCGAAGCCCATAAGTGAGAACGGGAACATTCACTTTTCTAATAATCTCTCTTCCTGCAGGATCGTCTGCATTGACAACAGCGTAACATGACCTTTTCTTTGTCCTGTTCTGATCCAGTCCAGTAAAGAGAAGCAACTTGCTGGCAAAATATTCCTCAAAACTTGCATGAAAATCGAGGTGGTCCTGTGTTAAATTGGTAAAAACAGCCACATCGAATTCACACAAAGCAACACGATGCAGAGCCAGGCCATGGGAAGATACTTCCATTACTGCAGATTTCACACCTGCAGAAACCATTTTCCGGAGCAGACACTGTAGATCTAAGGACTCAGGGGTGGTCCGGTTCCCGGCAACCTTTTCGTCTCCGATTTTATTCCATACAGTGCCAATCAAACCTGTTTTCTGCCCTTTCGCTCTGAGTACAGCCTCGATCAGGTGCGTGGTGGTGGTTTTGCCATTGGTTCCGGTGACACCAAACAGGGCCAGCTCTCTGCTGGGGTGGCCGTAAAAGTTGGCAGCGAGGACGGCAAGGGCGTGACGGGTATTTTCCAGGCGCGCCCAGGCAATCCCGTGAGGGATCGGCACATCTCGTTCTACGACAACTCCAACCGCTCCTCGCTGGAGAGCATCGTTGATGTAGTAGTGACCATCAGTTCGAAAGCCCTTAATGCACACAAAGACATCCCCTGGCCTGATTTTTCGAGAATCATAGTGGATCCCCGTTACCTTTGTCTCCAGTCCTTCTCCGGAAATTACTTTTAAGCCTTGGAGGAGACTGTTAAAGCTGCACGCCAGTGTTCGCTCAACTCCTTCCAGTTCTAAGGTGCTCCTTCCAGAGGAAGAGGAGCCTGAAATTTTACCCGGATCTTGGTCCCTTGTTTTACCCGTTCTCCTGCCGAGGGGTTTTGCTCAACAGCAACTCCGGTGGGGTAAGGAGCTCCTTCTGGAACTAGGAACAAATTGAGCATCCCCAGCAGTTCTGCTACTTCCCGCAGACTCTTCCCCTTTAGCTCTGGAACAACAACTTCCCCGTCACTCTTGATCTCGAGACCACCCAAATCAAGAAGAACCTCACTCCCTTTTTCCACCTGTGCTCCATCAAGAGGGACCTGACTTTTTACCAGATTCCCTTCACCTGTGCATACAGCCTGTAGACCAGCTTCGCTGAGGATCTTCTTAGCCTCATCTACTGGGAGATTGACGACAGAAGGAACAACAACAAAGTCTTTCTCACTTTCTTCTTCCCCAGGCTGATAACGCATGGGAACTCCCAGGTAGCGGAGAGCATCTCTCATCACTTCGCGAAAAACCGGGGCAGCCACTGTGCCACCATAGTAAGGATAACCCTGGGGGCTGTCGACAATTACCAGAACCGCCAGCCGGGGATCATCAGTTGGGCCAAACCCAACGAACGAGGCTACGTGTTCGGTAGCAGAATACCCGCCACCAGGTAAAGCTTTTTGAGCGGTTCCGGTTTTTCCTGCTACAGCGTAGCCTTCAATATAGGCATTGCGTCCTGTCCCGTAAGAAACGACACCTTCTAAGAGTTGGCTGACTTTGCGTGCTGTCTCCGCGGAAATCACTTGGCGAATCACCTGGGGTTTGAACCTTTTCACAACCTTACCTTCGCGATTCCGCAACTCCTTCACCAGATAGGGTTTCATCAGTTTTCCCCCATTGGCAACCACGGCAATGGCCGAAATCAACTGGATCGGGGTCACAGCATTAGCCTGCCCAATGGACATACAGGCAAGATCCACCTGGGTCACTTTCTCTTCGGGCATGATGATTCCACTGGCTTCACCTGGAAGATCAATCCCAAGGGGTCTTCCAAATCCGAAAGCTCGCAGATACTTGTAAAAGCGGTCCACCCCAAGACGCAATCCAAGAGTGATAAAGCCAGGATTGCAAGAATTTTGAACAACCTCGGCGAGGGTTTGGTCACCATGCCCCTTTTGATTCCAACAGTGCATCACACGGTCAGCTACTTTGATGTATCCAGGGTCGTAAAAATGCTCGTTTTCTTTGACAACTCCCTCTTCTAGTGCTGCGGCGAGGGTCACAACTTTAAATGTTGAGCCAGGCTCATAACTGTTGCAAACGGCGATATTCCGCCTCACTGAATCAGGATAGTCTTTGTAATTGTTAGGATCGAAAGCAGGTCTATTGGCAAGCGCCAGGATTTCGCCGGTATTGGGATCCATCACAATAATTGTAGCACTTTTAGGGTGCCACTGCTGAACTACTTTCTCCAGTTCCCGCTCTGTAATATGCTGGATTGTCTGATCGATTGTCAAAACGACACTCAATCCTTGTTCTGGAGGAATATACTTGTGGGTAGCCTCGGGTATCTCTCTACCAGCAGCATCGCACTCGATCAGCAATCGACCCGGAATGCCCGACAATTCCTTGTCATAAAAAAGTTCAACACCTTCTAGCCCCTGATTGTAATCACCAGCAATTCCCAGCACGTGGGCTGCCAAGTCTTTTTTTGGGTAAAACCTCTGGGGCTTAGGAATAATCCCAATTCCGGGTAAACGGAGTTCCCGCAATTTTTGGGATTGTTCAGGCTGCAATTTGAACTTAATCCAGACAGACTGCTGATCCAATGTAATGCGGCGGTAGACTTCCTCTTCATCAAGGTCAAGAATACTGGCGAGTTTCTGAGCAATGAACCGCGCCTTCCCTGATTTTTTGACTTCAGCAGGTATGGCATAAACCGCGTCTGCTTTGATGCTGATTGCCAGTTCCCGGCCGCAGCGATCGTAAATGATGCCTCGCTCAGGTTCCACAGTAATCCTTCGGATCCTGTTGGCCAGTGCCTGCTGCTGGTACCAGGTTCCCCGGACGAGTTGTAGCCAGACCAAACGGAATTCCAGCAAGAAGAAAACCAAAATCGCGCCAAAAAAGACAAATATTATTCTTTTTCTGACACCACTAGCTCTTTTCAACAAAAGAACTCACCCCGCTCAGCGGGGCGAAGCTTCAGCCTTTCCGGCGAACTTTTGGGCAACCAGCAGGAGTTTTCTCTTCCATTTCGCCTCATTACTTTCCGTTTTCTCCTCACTCGTTGGAAAACTCGGCGGAAGAGTGGCCAACAATACCTCTTCTGGCTCCTTCATTCCCAGTTTTGTTCTGGCAATCTTTTCGATCCGCTCAGGTGCCTGAAGCTTCGCTATCTCTAATTCTAATCTCAGGTTCTCTTTTTGCAAACTGTTAATTTCATGTTGCAAGGATTCGATTTCGTATCCAAGAGCAACGATTCGAGCGTGTCTGGAAGTGTAAAACAATCCCATAGCAAAACAGGATAAAATCAGGACAACGACGCGAAAATACGTTTTTAAGCTAATTTTTCGGACAAGTCGCTTTCTGTTCTGAGGTTCCTGGTGAACCTGGTAAGAAACAGATTTTTTTTCTGCCAATACCAACTGTATTCACCTCATCCGGTTTCTATTCCCTGCTACACCAGCGTGCGTTCAGCTGCCCGAAGCTTTGCACTGCGCGCTCTGGGGTTGTTTTTCACTTCCCCAGTGGTCGGAACAACAGGCTTGCGGGTCAGAATCTTGAGGCATTTTTCGCTTTCCCACTTTTTGAAGATGTTTTTGACAGTTCGGTCTTCCAGTGAGTGGAAGGAAATGACCACAATTCTTCCTCCTGGTTTCAGTAAAGGAATTGCGTCCTCCACCCCCCTGACAATACTGGAAAGCTCATCGTTGACTGCGATCCGGAGGGCCTGAAAAGTGCGTTTCGCAGGATGGGGACCTCTTCGACGGGCAGCCGCTGGAATCGCGGCCTTTATAATTTCTACTAATTGGCCAGTTGTGGCGATCGGGGCCTTTCGACGGTAATCAACGATGAATCTGGCAATCCTTCTTGCCCATTTCTCCTCACCGTAGCGAGAAATGATCGCAGCAAGCTCCTCTTCACTCAACTTATTGACGAGGTCATAGGCAGTGACCTTGGTCCCCTCCTGATCCATGCGCATATCTAGTGGTGCATCATAGTTGTAACTGAACCCCCTTTCTGGGGTCAGCAGTTGGATTGCAGAAACCCCGAGATCGAAGAGGAATCCATCAACCTGAGATATCTCCAGTTCTTCCATTACAACTTTAATTTCAGAGAAATTTTTGTGAATGAGGGTCACTTGCCCTGAATATGGTGCCAGAACTTCTTGCGCCTTGAGAAGGGCCTTTTTGTCACGGTCAATCCCGATTAACCGCCCCCGACTTCCGATTTGCTGGAGTATTCTCAGAGCGTGTCCTCCACCACCTACAGTGCAATCAACATAAATTCCGCCTTCACGGACAGCAAGATAATGAAGGACTTCTTCTACAAGCACCGGCTTATGCTCCAGATGCAAAGATCCCATCATCTCCCATCTTTTCGGCTAGTTTCTCATATGCCTTTTCCGCCTGCGCAGAGTATTCCAGCCACTTGTCCTTCGCCCAGATTTCAATCCTCGTGGCCACACCGATAATCACTACCTCGCGATTTATCGAAGCATAATCTCGCAATGAGTGGGGCAAAAGGATCCGTCCCTGAGCATCAAGCTCACACTCGGTGGCTCCGGAAAAAAAGAAACGGGAGAAAGCCCTCGCTTCCGGCTTCGTCAGAGGCAAGTTCCGTAGTTTGTTCTCCAAGGCCTGCCATTCCGGAAGGGGAAAGATGAAGAGACAGTGGTCGAGACCGCGCGTTACGATACAGCGATCACCGAGGTGATTCCTAAATTTCGCCGGAAGGATCAAACGCCCTTTCCCATCGAGATTGTGATGGTACTCCCCGATGAACATCAATTTTCCCCACTTTACTAAACATTCAAACCACTTTCCTCCACTTCTTTCCACCAAGTATTCTGCACAGAAGTAAAAAATCCTTCTTCACCTTTAAAGTTGGTTCCTGATGCCTAAAAAAAATCGGCCAGAGCGCCTAAAACAAATCAAAAAAACTTCCACCTTACGGGTGGAAGCATATCCTATTCTGAAAATTTTTTCTTAAACTCCTAAACTTTCCTGAACGCATTCCTGAGTTGAGGTGTGGTAAAAATGACTACAGCCAAAGCATGGAGCACCACAGACAAAAGGAAGAAATAAATAAAGTTCCACCGAATGAAAATCAGGTACCCCATAATTACTGCGAAGTAAGCAACCGCAGTATTTAAAAAGCCGAAAGTTGCCAGGTAGATCCCTTTCTCTGCAGTTCCTCCAGGGAGATGTTCCCAATAATGGAGGAAAATCAGCATTTCCGGCATATAAGCCAGGAGCATAAAGAGAGGAATCCCAAAAAGAGGCAGTAAAGCAACAGGAAATCGCCACATCCCGAGAATGGAAACCCCGATGAGATTAGTGATTAAAGCAATCACAGTTCCTCCAAGGAAACTCGGCATCAACAGGGTAACTATTCGTTCTCGGGGAACGATCAAGAAAACAACAGCCCACAACACCAGAAAAAGACCCAGCCATAAGTAATTGGCTGACAAATGTGACCACCTCACTCCTGCTCACTTTTCTTCTGCTCCTACTTCATTTCAAGTATGTCCATTTTTATCTCCTGCTATGTAAATTACATTGGCTTGCTTCCTAACAAAAAAACGGCGGACACTTATCTCTCCAGGTGAGAGAAAAAGTGTCCGCTCCCGGCCTTCGCTCCATCGAAGGTTTAGTTTCTGGCCAATTTATTTTCGTGATTCCTGGCACCCTTTACGCTCAAACTTCAATTTTAGGAACAGTCTCCAGGCTTTTAGCAACCATTGCTTGAGAGTAAGTGACATTGTCGAGTTCATTGTTCAAATAAGCCTCGTAGGCCGTGAGGTCAAAGTGGCCGTGACCGCTGAGGTTAAACAGGATTACCCTTTCATCACCTTTTTCTCTGGCCTCTTCGGCTTCTATTATTGCTGCATGGATAGCATGGGCAGATTCAGGAGCCGGGAGGATACCTTCGTTTCGGGCGAAAAAAACGAGGCTCTTGAACACTTCCAACTGGCCGTATGCCTTAGCTTCGATATAGCCATCATGGTAGAGTTTGCTGACGAGAGGAGCTGCTCCATGGTAACGAAGGCCCCCGGCATGGATTCCAGGAGGGACAAAATCGTGCCCAAGTGTGTACATCTTAAGGAGTGGTGTAAAACCTGCCGTATCGCCGTAATCGTAGAGGTAGGCACCTTTGGTGAGAGTAGGACAGGCCAGTGGTTCGACAGCTACTGCTCTTACGTTTTTGCCTTCAAACCTGTCCTTTAAGAACGGAAAAGCAATTCCAGCAAAATTGCTCCCCCCACCGTGGCACCCGATGACGACATCAGGATAAACCCCAATCTTCTCCATTTGCGCTTTTGCTTCCAGTCCGATAATTGATTGGTGCAAAAGCACGTGATTGAGAACGCTTCCCAGCGAGTAATTTGTGTCTTTATTGTTGATCGCTTCTTCCATTGCTTCACTGATAGCTATTCCCAGACTTCCCAAGGAGTTAGGATCTTTTTCAAGCACCCGACGCCCTGCTTCTGTGTAAGGGCTGGGGCTGGGGATTACTTTCGCCCCATAAGCTTCCATAAAGGAGCGGCGATAAGGTTTCTGGTCATAGCTGACTCTGACCATGTAAACCTTGCATTCCAGCCCAAAAAAGCAGCAGGCAATACTCAAAGCAGTTCCCCACTGCCCGGCACCGGTTTCTGTGGTGATTTTTTTGATCCCTGCCTTTTTGTTGTAAAAGGCCTGGGCGACAGCGGTATTTGGTTTGTGGCTTCCCGCAGGACTAACACCTTCGTACTTGTAATAGATCTGAGCAGGCGTCTTTAAAGCCTTCTCCAACCGGCGCGCCCTGTAGAGCGGAGTTGGTCTCCACAGGCGGTAAACATCCAAAACCTCTCCGGGAATGTCGATCCAGCGCTCCTGGCTGATCTCCTGCTCAATCAAACCGAGCGGAAAAACCGCCGTGAGGTCCTCAGGAGAGACAGGTTGCCTGGTAGCGGAATTCAGAGGAGGGGGTGGGAGTTCAGGCATATCTGCCTGAATGTTGTACCAGCAATCGGGAATTTCCTTTTCTTCAAGTAAAACCTTTACTACTCCTTCACTTTCTCTCATCTCAGACTCAACTCTCCTTTCTCGGCTCACCTGGCCTAGTAAAAATAAATTTTGCTCTAGTTTACCAAAACCCCGACCCTCCTGTCAACGAAAACAAAAAAAGTTTGTGATCCGTCTGTGAAAATGAAAGTCAGGAGCAGGGAGAGGATTACTTTGTCACAGACGGAACCAGTTTTTAAGAAATTGATTTGGCGATTAGTTCTTCTGTGGGGATGTTGCTCGTCGACCAGCGACCACATCTGTCACCCCAGCGGGCAAGGACGTGGTCACCCTCTTTGATTTCGATAACCTCACAGTTATTGGGGCACCCCTTGCACTCAAAGCTGCGTGTCTGGAACTTCAGTTCAGCGACCTGGAAGCCACGGAACTTCGTAGGTTGCCCCTTGCGAAGTGCCCAATCACGCGCCAGTAGGGCAGCACCGTAAGCACCCATCACGTTGAAGTAGGGAGGAACGATGATCTCTGTTCCCAGCGCCTTCTCAAACGCAGCCCGCATCCCTTTGTTTGCTGCTACCCCTCCCTGGAAGACAACAGGCGGGAGGATTTCCTTGCCCTTACCCACGTTGTTTAGGTAATTGCGAACAAGGGCTTCACAGAGACCAGCGATGATGTCAGGGAGGGGGTGACCGAGTTGCTGTTTGTGAATCATGTCAGACTCTGCGAAAACTGTGCAGCGGCCGGCAATTCTGACAGGGTTTTCTGCCTGGAGGGCGAGTTCCCCAAACTTCTCAATGGGGATGTTCAGCCGAAATGCCTGTTGGTCGAGAAAGGAACCGGTCCCGGCAGCGCAAACAGTGTTCATGGCGAAGTCAACGACGATCCCATCCCTGATGATGATGATCTTGGAGTCCTGCCCACCGATTTCCAGGACTGTCCTCACATCAGGGACCACCCGAAGGGCGGCAACAGCGTGGGCAGTGATCTCGTTCTTGATGATATCGGCCCCAACGAGTACTCCTGCCAGATAGCGGGCACTCCCTGTTGTTCCCACACCACAAACCCGATCCCGGGAGGAAAGCTGTTCCGCCAGCATGGAAAGGCCTTCCTGGACAACAGCAATTGGTCTCCCTTGGGTGCGAAGGTAAATCGGTGTGGTATACGGTTCTCCTCGGGGATCGAGCAACACCAGATTTGTGCTCACTGAACCGACGTCAATTCCTAGGTAAAGATCCATTTCCCTGCTTCTCCTTTCAATTTTCTTTCTCTGCGTGCTGCCATCAAATCCACAAAAGCCTCGAGACGGGTGACAATCCCAGCCTCACCAGAATGTTCATCGAGGTAAAGCGTCAGTGTTGGAATTCCGTAGTCCTTGCTCACCGCAGGTAGGATTGAATGGGCAACAATTTCCGGCATACAGGTAAAGGGAGCCACGTGAATTACACCATCGTAGCCTTGAAGAGCATAGTCAACTGTAGAACCTACTGTTTCTCTGCCGTGTCCACCAACAAATGACTTCAGATAAGGTGCAGCCAGCTCTTTCGTGTGCTCCAGTCCCTTAACCCTGAGCAGCCCCCTGAAAAGGTGCTCGTTAATCCAGGCGCTCAAGTAGATGCTTCGGTTTACTTCGACTCCGAGGCTGCCCAGCCGCCTTTCGATATCGTAATTAGCGAACGGCTCGAGGACTGTAAAAAACTCTCCCACGAGACCTACCCGGAGAAACGGGCCCGGCTTTTGGGGTAAGCCTTTCATCAGAGCAAGGTAGTGGTCAACGACCCTGTCAAGGCTCTTTTTATCTGGAGCCTCATCGATTTTCTTTAATGCCTCTCTGTAGAGCTTTTCCAGTTCGAGAGTCTGTTGAACCCGAGGCCGCAAATACAGAACCTGCTCCTCAACAACATCCACCGCTCGTGCTTTAAACCAGGCAAACCTGATCGCCTTGATTACTTCCCACCAGCTTTTCCTGCCGATGAGGTACCTGATTTTGTCGCGCAGTTCTCTCCAACTCGTGTCCGGAGGTTCCAACACGACCATATCCATGTGGTAACCAAGGTCCTCCAGAATCTCCCGCTGAACCTGGGCATAATAGCCGAAGCGGCAGGGCCCCACTCCACCTGCCATCAAAATAGTATCAGCACCCAGTTCGTAAGCTTCGATGAAGTTTCCCAGGTTTAATTTAAACGGGAAGCAAGCAAACTCTGGAGCATGGCGAACACCAAGTTCGACCGTTCTCCGAGAAGTAGGGGGTGGTAAAACCAGTTCCAGCCCGAGGCTTTCCAAAAGAGCTCTAATAACGATGTACAAGTTTCCCATATGCGGATAAGTGATCTTCATTTCTTTTCCTCCACCTGATCATTTCAATGAAAGCTTCCAGCCTGGTGACCATCCCCGCTTCTCCTGTGTGTTCATCGACAGTGAGAAGCATGAAAGGCAACGAAGAATTCTTTTTTGCCCATCTGGTCACAAGTTCACTTACCAGTGATTCTGGACCGCAGGCAAAAGATGTGAGGTAAATCACTCCATCGAGGTTTTCGCTCTCAAAAAACTTTAAAGCAGCCCCTACCAGCTTTCTGCTCAGTGACCAGAAAAGTCTCTTCGGGAGAAAGCGTGTCTGCTCATCAATGACGGCACTGGGTAAATTGTCACCAGTAATTACATCAGCTGCCATGCGGTGGAGTTTCCCGATTAAGTCCATACTGATAAAAGGATCGTAGATGTTGTAAGGGTGACCCAGCAGGCCGATTTTCAGGGGACGCCAATTTTGAGCAACTCCCTTTCTTGAACTGCCCGAGCCTTGCAGGTCTTCAATAACCTCAGGAACGAGATAACCTTTAACCAGCAGTTCTTGAAAACGCTGATCGGCTCTATGAGCAGCCTCAATTGCTCTCTTGATCAGGTACCGATCACGGGTGAAAACGTGTCCCACTTCTTTCAAGAAATCATCGAGTGTATTTTCGGGACGGCGCAAGTCTAAAGGTATGTCAATTATTGGAGGCAAGTCACGAAGACGTGCCCGAAGCATATCAGGGAGTCCCATAAACTTCGGGCAAATGTAAGCTTTTTGCTCGGCACTGATTATCCGGGGAACAAATAAATAATCTACTTTTCCCACAAGTGCCAGAACATGTCCAAAATAAAGCTTCACCGGCAGACAGGCCTCATCAAGCGCGGCTTTTAAGCCTTCCTCCAGGATCCTTTTGTTAGTTGGAGGTGAAACCACGATTTCGACACCTATTTCTGTGAAGAAAGCTTTCCACATTGGATAGTAGTAATAAAAGAGCAGTGCTCGGGGAATACCTACTCGTGTCATTATCGATAAGCTCCTTCTCCATATAAAATAACTGGTTGCGATTGCTTGTCTCCATCTAACTTAAATTTTAAGCCATTATTTGCTGTAAAAGCAAATAATCGTCCACTTATGGATTAATCACCCAAGCTTCATAGATCTTCATTATTCGCCTTTTTTACCTTATTTACCTTTTTCTCTGACTTATTTTCTTCTGGCTTCGGAGCAGGGGAAGCCTGCCGAACGGGATCCTTGGGTTTGAGAACCGAGGGGCGAAGATTGTGGAGAGGAACCGGGTAACGGATGAGGACCTGCTTTAAGGCGTTCCAGTTGAAAGGAATTAGCGGCCAAAAATAAGGAATCCCGAAGGACTTGCTGCTCGCCATCAAGAAGAAGGTAAGCAAGATCCCTACGAGGAAACCAGGTAATTTCCAGAATCCTACAAGGATCACAAGTCCCAGTCTGATAAGACGATTGGCCATACTTAGCTCATAACTCGGTGTGGCAAAACTGCCGATCACGGCGATCGCTGTATAAAGAACGACTTCTCCGTTAAAAAGCCCGATGTTGATGGCTATCTCCCCTAACAGAACGGCAGCAATGATCCCCAGCGCTGTCGCCAAAGGAGAAGGGATGTGGATGGCAGCCATCCTCAGGACATCTACCGCAATTTCGGCAATAAGGATCTGGCCGAAAAGAGGGATTTTCCCGATTTCTTTGGGGCCGATGAATCTTAAAAAATTGGGAAGCAGATGGGACTGGAGGGAAAACAGCAGCCATAAAGGCAGTAAAAAAGTTGAAGAGAAGATCGCAATAAATCGGACCCAACGCAAGTAAGCACCAACAAAAGGGCTCTGCCTGTACTCTTCGGCGTGCTGGATGTGGCTGAAAAAGGTAGCCGGCACAATCATCACACTCGGGGAAGTATCAACGAGGATCAAAAGATGACCTTCTAAAAGGTGGACTGCAGCTACATCAGGGCGCTCGGTGTAGCGCACCCTCGGGAAGGGATTCCAAAAGCTTCCCGGGGAGATCAATTCTTCAACCGATTTTTCAGCCATCGGTAAACCATCGATGTCGATTTCCTCGAGGCGGTTCCTGACAAAGGCAACCATTTCAGGGTTGGTCACATCTTCTAAATAAGCCAGACAAATATCTGTTTTCGACCGCTTTCCCACCTGGAGAACAACAAAGCGAAGCCTCTTATCGCGGAGCCTTCTCCGGATTAAGGCAGTATTATAGACGAGGGTTTCTGTAAACCCGTCCCGAGAACCACGCACTACCCGTTCCAGGTCCGGTTCTTCGATAGAGCGTGCCGGATAAATCCGGGCATCAATGACAATTCCTTGGTCGAGGCCATCTACAAGCAGAACCGGGGGCCCTGCAAGAACGGTGTCAACGATATCCTCAAGGGCATCGAGTGTCTGGATCTCAGCGTATGGAAGCCTTTCCTTGACGATCTTGGCGAGTGTTAGTGGTAGTAACTCTTCACGGGGAATCCCAAAAAGCACCCACAGCAGATAAACCAGAATTTCGTCCCTGCACAAACCATCGACAAAGAGCAAAACTGCTTCTTTCCCAGCAATTTTCAGTTCCCTGGTGATCACATCGAAGTTATCATCAACCCCCAGGGCTTGATGAAGGTGGGCTACGTTTTCCGAGAGACACTTGCTGACTTTGGTTTTTTCTCCAGACGCCAATAAACGAGTTAACCCCCTTTGGAGAACTTTTTGAATCAACCACGTGGGTTAAAGATCACAGCCATTACATAGCCGAAGACCACAGCGGCAGCAATCCCAACCGCAGTGGCTTCCAGCCCACCTGAAAAGGCACCAAGCAAACCTTTGATCCGAGCGGCTTCTATAGCTCCTTGGGCAAGGCTGTGACCGAAACCCGATAGTGGGATCACCGCACCAGCACCACCCAGATCAACGAGGGGCTGGTAGAGGCCAAGGGCACTCAAGATCGCTCCCCCAGTGACGTAGCCGACGAGGATGTGAGCTGGGGTAATCGAAGACCTGGTCAGATCCATCAAAAGCTGTCCAATGGTACAAATTGCCCCACCAACAAGGAAAGCCAGAAGGAATTTCACGAGCTTCACCCCACCTTAAATCAACCTGATTCGATGACAACTGCATGAGCAATACCAGGGATCGTTTCTCCTTGCTGCACGATTGCTGGGCTCATCAGGGCCCCGGTGGCTACAAGAAGCACTTTATGAAATTGCTTTTCCCGCAACTGACTCAAGAGCAGTCCAGAAAAAACGACGGCACAACAGCCACAGCCACTTCCTCCAGCGTGCATGTCCTGTTTTTCCAGATCGTATATGAGCAACCCGCAGTCATTGAGGTTGTCTTCCACAAGATAGCCCCTTTTTTTCAGAAGCTCCTTCAGCACTTCCCTGCCTACTTTCCCTAAATCTCCGGTCAAAATCAGGTCGTAAGAATTGGGACCTGTTCCCGTATCCTGAAAGTGGCTGATCAGAGTACTTGCTGCTGCAGGAGCCATCGCCGCACCCATGTTGTTGACATCAGAGATCCCGAGATCGACCACCTTACCCACAGTTCCCAGGGTGATCCGCGGCCCTTCCCCGTTATCTTCTAGGAGGAGAGCACCGCTCCCGGTCACTGTCCACTGAGAAGTCATCGGTCGCTGGTTCCCCTGTTCCGTAGGAAACCGAAACTGGCGCTCTGCTGTATTATGATGGCTAGAAGCGGCAAGCAAAACTTTGCTGGCAAAGCCGCCATCGATAATCATACTCCCCAACAGCATTGCCTCCACAAAAGTGGCACAAGCACCAAAAAGACCCCAAAAGGGAATTCCTAGACACCTGGCAGCGTAATTGGAAGAGACGGTTTGATTGAGGAGATCACCTGCGAGAAAAAAATCGACATCCTGTTCTTGAAGATTTCTCTTTTTTAGCGCCAGTTTCGCACTCTCCTGGAGCATTTTCCGCTCCGCTTTTTCCCAGCTTTTTTCACCAAAGAGAAGGTCTTCTAAAATCCAGTCAAAGGTCTGAGCAAGTGGCCCCTTCCCCTCAATAGGGCCAACTATGGTTGTTCCTACTGTAATTACTGGAGGCCGGCTAAAACTGATCGAATGTTGTCCTACTTTGCTCCCCATGGTTTCACCCTAGTGCACCAAATAGTAGATAATCCCGATGAGGACAGAGATCAGGAAGCCATAAACAAGAACTGGACCGGCGGTAGTGAAGATCCGGGCTCCTACCCCAAAGATAAAGCCCTCCCTCTTGAATTCCATTGCAGGAGCGACAATGGAGTTGGCAAACCCCGTGATGGGAACAATCGACCCCGCTCCCCCGTATTTCCCGATGACATCGTAGATCCCAAGACCTGTAAGTAGAGCACCCAGGAAAATCATCGTTGCTGCTGTTGCCGCCCTTGCCTCTTTTACTCCCAGTCCTTGAGTTGAATACAAATGAAGGAAAATTTGTCCTACCAGGCAAATCAGCCCACCTACTGTGAACGCAAGAATGCAGTTTCGCAAAACCGGGGGTTTTGGTTTAATCTCCTGGATAAGTTCCCGGTACTCCTCCTGCATTTCCCGCTGTCGCTTTTGCTGCTGGTTCACACTCATCCCCTCTTCATTATTTCCTCTACTTTTCGGTAGTATTCTTTGACCTCGTTTCAAAAATTAACGGAGTACCACAAACGGTACTCCTGCCTTATAACCAGTCAAGGGGAACCACCTCGTGACCTACTTGAATTCACGACTGTCTTCTCCAGTATAGGCGATCTTTACGTTTGCCTTATACTCCACCAATTCGCCATCTTGGACATTTGCCGTGAGGTTCATCACCTCAACTCCGGAGATATTTGTTATTGTTCTTGAGGCTTCCCTGACCGCAGATCTGACAGCATCTTTCCAGCTATTAGGAGATTCCCCAACAAGTTCAACAACTTTTACGTGCAAATCTCAACCCTCCTTTTCTTCTTCAACCCTTTTTATTATTTCCAGGGAGGGACTGGAATATACGCCTGGAAACTGCTCTGAAGTACTCCAGGAAGAAAAAACCGGAAACAGTATGTGCCAGGTCTTCAAGAAGGAGAAAAGCACAACTGAAAGCTCAGGAAAGAGGCAGAAAACTTCAGTAGAATGGCGTCCTGCTGCCGGACATATAAAAGAGGTATCAGCTTTGGGCGGGAGAAACAGAAAGAGAGACAGAAATGGGAGTAAGAGTTTAATGAGAAAGAAGTTTTCGAAGCATCTCTACCGCTTTTCGTTCCAGTCTCGAAACCTGGACCTGGGATAATCCCAGTGCTGAAGCAATGTCGGTCTGGGTCTTGTCTAGAAAAAACCGCATCCAGATGATCTGTCTTTCCCTCGCAGGCAAAGCACCAAGCGCTTCTTTAAGGGAAATCTCTTCACACCAGAATGATTCCTGGTCCTTGTCCGAACTCAAAGAATCGAGAACACGTATGTGGTCACCATTGCTCTGGTAAAGTGGCTCAAAAACCGAGGAAGGAGCTTGCATTACTTCCATTGCCATCACCACTTCTTCTTTTGCGATTCCCATCTCCTGAGCGATCTCATTGATCGTTGGTTCTCTTCCCAACTTCCGCTCCAGGGCTGCCCGCACCTTTTTGACCCTAAATCCGCTTTCTCTTAACGCTCTGCTCACTTTGATCGGTTGGTCATCCCTGAGGAAACGCCGGATTTCTCCAATGATCATCGGCACAGCGTAAGTGGAAAATTTTACCCCCCGCGAGGGATCGAAATTATCAATCGCCTTGATCAAGCCAATTACTCCGATCTGAAAGAGTTCTTCTCGTTCATACCCCCAAACCTCGAACCGCTTGACAATATTTAGCACCAGCCGCAAATTGGAGTTGATCAACTTCTCTCGTGCTTTTAAGTCACCCTTGCGCACCTTTTTCAACAGTCGGGAGACTTCTTGTTCAGACAGTAATGGAAAATCAAACAAACCCAAGTCCTGCAAACTGCTCATCCTCAGCCCCCATTTTCACGGGAGTTACCAGGAGTATTTGTTTTATCTGGGAGAAGCTTGACCATCTTCACCTTTGTCCCCTGCCCTGGTTCTGACCATACATCAACCTCATCCATGAAAGACTTCATGAACATGAACCCAAGGCCAACCCGCTCTGGATCCGTACCAACACCAGGTTTCATTACTTGGTTTGGGTCACTCATCCCTTTTCCTTGATCCTCAACCACAACTTCCAGAAAGCGATCGTAAAGAGAAGCTGTTACTGAGATCACTCCATCGGATCTTTCCTTGTAGCCGTGGATAATGGAATTAGTAACTGCCTCAGAAACAGCGACCTTGATTTCCTCGAGTTCGTTCACCTGAAGGTCGCGACCAGCCACAAATGCTGCCACTGCCACCCGTGCCAGTCCCACATTCTCAGGAAGGCTCAAGAATTCCAGTCTCATTTTATTAGATGGTTTCAAAGATCTCCTCTCCCTTTCAAGCGAGTTCTCGCAGAGCCTCGGCCTCATCATCATAAACAGGAATTAGGCGGTTAACGCCTGATAATTCGAGAATCCGGTTGAACCTTGGGGGAACATTGGTGATCGCCACCCGACCGCCGTTCTCGGTAACCTTGCGGTAACGGCCCAAAATTACACCTAGACCAGAGCTGTCGATGAACGTTAGTCCACCCAGGTTAAAAATGATGTGTTTTGCTCCCTGGGTTCTAAACTTTTCGTCAATATCATGCCGGTGAAATTCTGCTGCTCGCAGGTCGAACTCACCGTAAACGCGGACAATCAGAGCATTATCACGTTTTTCAATTTCGAGACTCAACGTTTCTCCCCCCTTGAAGAAATTCTTTCTCCAGAAAGAGAAAAAATCCTGCTAATTTTTGGGATAGTGCTGTGACAACAGAAAAGTTAGGGGTGGAAAAGTGTCCCACCCCAAACTGTTCGATTGATGGAATCTCTCCTGCAAGTTTCTCTAGGCGACAAAAAAGCCCAAGAACTTTTTAAAAAGAAGCCAAAAGCTTGCTCTGGGAACGCTTTCTTTGGCTACAAGGGGCACCTTTTCCACGGCCTTGCCATCAGCAAGAATTAAGAGCTCCCCTAAGACTTCTCCTTTACGCACAGGTGCAGCTACTAAAGAAGGCAGGTTTGCCTGTGTCTTGACCTCCACATCTTCCCCCTTTTTCACCACAACCCCGGCCTTTTTGGCTACCCCGACTTTGACCTTATCTTTTTCGCCCTTGGCAACAGGAACCGAAATAATCACCTTTTCAGGGGAAGCAACTTCCCTAAAGGCGTAGTTAGCAAAACCCCAGTTGTAAATCTTGATCGATTCCCGAAAGTGGCCGCGCGGCTCAGGAACACCGAAGACGCAGCAGATCAAGCGCAACCCATCTCTTTTCACTGTCGAAGCTAAGCAGTATTTTGCTTCTGAGGTCCAGCCAGTCTTAAAGCCGTCTGTTCCCTGGTACCACCACAAAAGTTTATTAGTGTTATCGAGCTTTGGCCTTCCACCACGCAGCTTGTCGTAGTGCTTAATCGAGGTCAACTCCAGTAATTCGGGATATTTTAGGCATTCGCGGCAAATCTGGGCCATGTCATAAGCACTCGTGTAATGGTCTTCAGCAGGAAGACCGTAGGCATTCACGAAATGAGTGTTCTTCAAACCCAGTGACTTCGCTTTCTGGTTCATCAAATGAACAAATGCCTGGTGACTTCCAGCGATGTGTTCAGCAACCGCCACACAGGCGTCGTTTGCTGACCCCACAGCAATTGCAATTAACATCTCCCTAAGCGAAAATTCTTCTCCAGGCTCCAGCCAAATTTGGGAACCGCCAAGTTTCCAGGCTTCCTCACTAGCAATGACCCGGTCTTCCCAACTAACTTTTCCTTTGGCAATTGCCTCGACTGCCACGAGCAAGGTCATTACTTTGGTAACACTGGCCGGGGCAACCCGCTTGTGGGGTTCTTTGGAGTAAAGGATCTTTCCTGTACTCGCTTCCATTAGCACCGCAGACACGGCATTAGTCTCTAGAGGCACATTCGCTTCCGCCTCGGCCAGGGAAACAGGAAACAACTGAAGGAAGATGGTGAAGGTGACAACGATCGCTAGAACTCTGCGGAAAAGCATCAAATCCCCCCTTGCACGTTCTCCCCTTTATTATCTGCACTTTTAAAATGATTAACTCCAGGAACCCCTTTCCATTTTTACTCATCAGCTTGAAAGTCGGGAGAGATGACTTTATGGACAAGGGGAGGTGTCACTGGGGGTTCAGCGGAAAAGTGAAAGGCGGTTTCGACCAGTTTCTTTGCTTCATCGAGGTGTCTGCTGTTGTTAAAGTGAAGCACGGCAAGGGTCTCTCCAGGCGAAACGTAATCCCCCACCTTCTTCATTAAGGTCAGCCCTGCTGCAGGGTCAACTTGGTCACCCTTATTCAGCCGGCCCGCTCCCAGCAGGAGAGCCGCATTCCCAATACTTCTTGCCTTAATCTCTTTGATATAACCCGCACACCCTGACTTGACCTCCAGTATTTGCGAAGAACAAGGAAGAAGGTCCAAATTGGCGACAACGTCAGGGTTGCCCCCCTGGGCTAGGATCATCTCCCGCAGTTTTTCCAAACCTGCTTCTTCCCGGAGCAGTTTCACCAGCTTTTCCTTCCCAGCACTTGCCGAGGGAACAATACCAGCCAACACGAGCATTTGGCTCCCCAATTCGAGACAGAGTTCCACCAGGTCTTGGGGTCCCCTACCCTGCAGGGTGAGGATCGCCTCCCGAACTTCGAGGGCATTTCCCACAGAAAATCCCAGAGGCTGTTCCATGTTGCTGAGAACTGCCACCGCTTTTTTACCGAATTGCTTGACCAGAACAACCATCATTTCAGCCAGTCGGCGAGCAGACTCAAGGTCGGGAAGAAAACCCCCAGAACCAACCTTAACATCGAAGACAATACAGTCTGTTCCACAAGCTATTTTTTTGGAGACGATGCTGCTGACGATCAAGGGGATGCAGTCGACTGTGGCGGTGACATCTCTGAGGGCGTAGATCTTCTTATCTGCAGGGACAAGGTTCGAAGTTTGTTCAGAGATCACTGCACCGACCCTTTTGGCGATTTCTTTTATCTCCCTGGGCCGGAGATCCACTCGAAACCCGGGAATGCTCTCCAGTTTGTCGATTGTTCCCCCAGTGTGACCAAGAGCCCGACCTGCCAGTTTGACCACGGTTGCCCCTGCGGCAACAACAAGGGGAACCACTACAAGGGTTGTCTTATCTCCAACACCTCCGGTGCTGTGTTTGTCGACCTTGAGACCAGGGATATCGGACAAATCAAGGACTTCCCCTGAGGAGATAAACGCCTTTGTCAAGAACCTCGTTTCGGAAAAATCAAGGCCTTGCAAGAAAGCAGCCATCAGAAAAGCTGACATCTGATAATCTGGTATTTCTCCTCGCGTATAGCTTTGAACGAGGAAATCGATTTCCTCTTCAGTAAGTTTCCCTCCATCCCGCTTTTTGGTGATCAGGTCGATGACCTGCAAAAAATCACCTCCACTTAGAAGAGATCAGACTTGAAAATTTCGAGAATCGGTGTTCCTTCTCCAGTCTCGACTCCGAAGAAGTGAGCGAGTGTTGCTCCCAGATCAGCCATTGTCTGACGGGTACCCACAGGAAGGGGCTCGATATCTGGTCCCGAAATCAGCAGGGGAACGTACTCGCGCGAGTGATCAGTGCTCGGTGTTGTGGGATCACAGCCATGGTCAGCAGTAATCACCAGGAGGCTACCTGGAGCCAGTTTTTCAAGGATTTTAGGGAGGAACTGGTCAAATTCAGCTAATGCCCGCGCAAACCCTCGACAATCGTTGCGGTGTCCGTAAAGGGTGTCAAAATCAACGAGGGTGGCAACTACCAGTCCTTCCTCGAGTTCCTCAAAAGCATCAAGGGCCTTCAGGCAAATTTCCTTGTTGCCACTTGCAGGAATTTTCGTGGTAATTCCCTGCCCTGCAAAAATATCAGCAACTTTTCCTACAGAAACGACTTCATACCCCGCTTCCTGGAGGTGGTCGAGAAGTGTCGGTCGGGGGGGAGGAAGAGAGAAGTCCCTCCGCCGCGGTGTGCGCTGGAAGGAGCCTGGCTTCCCGATAAACGGCCTAGCGATTACTCTCCCTACGGCATGCTTCCCAGTGAGGATCTGTCGGGCGATTTCGCACATCCGGTAAAGCTGAGGTACAGGGATGATCTCTTCATGGGCAGCAACCTGAAAAACACTATCTGCTGAAGTATAAACAATGGGACATCCGGTCTCCAGATGCTGCCGCCCCAACTCTTCGATAATTACCGTTCCTGAAGCAGGCTTGTTCCCCAGAACTTTTCTCCCGATCCGCGACTCGAAAGCAGTGATCACTTCAGGAGGAAAGCCGTTCGGGTAAACCGGGAATGGCTTCTTCAGGATCACCCCGGTCAACTCCCAGTGTCCGCTCGTGGAGTCCTTACCTGCGGCCTGCATCTTCATCTTTCCATAGGCAGCCCTGGGTTGTTCTACCGGAGTAACCCCGGAGATGGGAATAATGTTTCCGAGACCGAGGAGCCGGAGATTAGGGAGATCTAATCCCCCAACCGCCCGTGCCAGGTTGCCGAGCGTGCAGGAACCCTGATCTCCATAAGCCACAGCATCAGGTAGCTCCCCTACACCTACCCCATCGAGAACGAGTAACAGGGCCTTCTTTTTTCCAGCGAACTTTTTATGCTCTCGGGTGTGTCTTTTCATAGACCTCCCTCAACTTCACCTGGGTTATGTGGGTGTAGATTTGCGTAGTGGTGATATCGGCGTGACCGAGGATCTCCTGAACGACCCGGAGATCGGCACCATTTTCCAGGAGATGAGTGGCAAACGAGTGGCGTAGAACATGTGGGCTGATTTTTTTTCTGATGCCTGCTTGTTGGGCATAACTTTTGAGAACCTTCCAAAAGCCCTGACGCGAAAGTCGTTTCCCACTACGATTCAAAAAAACCGCCCTTTCCCAGGAGTTTCTTCTCAGCCTTGGCCTTCCCCTTACGAGATATTCTTTCATGTAGCGGACAGCAATCATCCCTACCGGAATAATCCTTTCTTTGCGCCCTTTTCCTAGACACCTGACGAACCCGGAGTCAAGGCTCAAGTTTTCCATGTTTAATCCCAAGAGTTCGGAAACCCGCATCCCTGTCGCGTACATCAACTCGAGCATCGCCCGGTCGCGGAGTCCAGTCGCAGTTCGTAAATCCGGTTGAGAAAGAAGCAGTTCCACTTCTTCAACACTCAAAACCCGCGGAAGATTTTTTTCCAGCTTGGGAGATTCCAGACCCTCAGTAGGATCGGCCGCGATTTGGTGTTCGTGAAGCAAGTAGTGGTAAAAGCAGCGAATTGCAGCAAGATACCGGGAAATTGTCCGGGTTCCCTTACCCTGTTCCCGCTGGCGGGAAAGGTAGTCGACAATTACACTTTGAGATACTTCACTCACAAGCAGCCCTCTTTGCTTAAGGTACTCCTGGAATCTCAGGAGGTCATAACGGTAAGATTCCACGGTATTGGCCGAAAGACCTCTTTCCACGCGAAGATAGTTCAAAAATTCGGACAAAATCCTGGCATCAGCCACGCAGAAGACCCCCGCTAAAATTTTCCAGAAGTTTCAAGAGAAAAGCAACACCAGCCGCATAACCCCAGGGACTAGATACGCCTCCACGAGTGTCCCAACCAGAAGTAACAAAAAAATAAGAACAAACAGAAAAGTGTAAACAATAAAATTGTACCAGTTAAAGCCTTTACCGAAACCTAGAAGCAAGAAACTGGAAAAATAATAGGCGATGATCGCAGCACCAAGAAGTGCTGGAACATAAAAGAGATTCTGGGGTAAAATCGCCGCGACGGCCAGGAAAATACCCTCCGCGGCCCTCTCTTTAACTAAAAAGCCAACTGTAAACCCGAGGATAAACCCTCGAGCACCGACAACAAACAAGATCAACGGAACTCCCAAGACTGTCAGCCCTGAAAACCAGAGTAAGAGTAAAGAGATCAACTGAATCTTCAAGGCCAGCCACCACAGCAGGAGCTTTTCCGATGAAGTCAAACCCGATGTGGGTGTTCCCGTCCCTCGGAGAAAGCTTTCTAAATAGGAACATAATTCCTGATGCTGCACAGGGTCCAAAAAGCGCAAGAAGAGGGCACCAGCAACCACCCCAATGATAAAAGACCCAGTGACCAGAAACAAGGGAATTAAGATCTTTTCCTTGGGGCCAAAAGAAATCCGCAAAACTGGTAGTTGCATCAGCTATCCCGCCAGTTACCAAGTGGTTCTTAACAATCCTATGCTTTCAAAAAGCAGCAGATTCCATTTAGACACCCCGAAAAAAGTGTCTTTGCAAAGCCCGGGCGAGATAATGAGCTGCCAGTACATCTTCTAAAGCCTTGCTGCTGGCTGCCACTACCGTAATCCCACCTCTTTTTTGGGAAGCCAGTTTCAGAACCCTTTCAACGGCAAACTCGGCATTCTCCCATCCTGTGTAGCCATAAGTCCGAGCCACTGTTGCTGTAAATACGTCAGCACCGGCGTTAAAGGCAGCATCGTAAGCTGTTCCTCCATTGGCAGAAACAGCCACAACAACCTGGTCACGGAAGTCCACCAGTTTTACTGTTTCTGCACCCATGTTGGGGTAAACCTTACTGATCCGGAGGCCTTCTTCTCTGAGGCCGCAGAGAACTTCAGCAGCACTCAACTGGCGTTCTTCATCTCTAGCAACACGCGGCTCGGCAATGACTACCACCCCAGTCTCGAATTCTTGAGCCTTTTCTGCGGCGAACTTTCCAATGCGTCGTGGGTTCACCGGAACTGGCACCTTGAGGCCAGCGGGAGCAGCACCAAGCACAAGTTTTGCCCCGGCCTGAAGAGCAGCTTCAAGCGTGGTTCCCATATCAACAACATCAACGATTAAGACAATATCCCCTCTTCTTGCAGCTTCATAAGCACCACTGGCATCAGCAGCTACGGTTATGGGTCTCATCTCTAGCTTTCGCTTCTTTGAAGACCTTTCCGTAGGTCCCCCCTCCTCCAGCTTCAATCCTCAGCTTTCCATGCCGTGCTTCCCAAATAAGTTCGGCAATCCTCGTGCCCACGGTATCCTTCAGTTCTTCAAGACTCGCTTCGTGGAGAACCCTCATTTCTGTGCCAAACCTGCTCAGAAGCTTTTCTATCGTCCTCGGCCCGACACCTGGTAAGAAGTGCAGAGGAACTTGGTAATAATAAGGAGGTCGGTGTGATGGGGAATGGGATTCGGACCATTCTCCAATCTCCCGGATCCGGTCAAGAACTCCTTTGACTACATTTTGGCTTCCACAGTAAGGACATTTTAGAACAGGTGGTTCCTGCTCGGCAATTCTCTTGCAACTCAGGCAGAAAGTGCGGTGGTATTTGCCCAGTCTGGGATCGAGTCCGTAGTTGGCCTTAACCTTGCGCCCTTCCTCCCTCTTCAGGGCCTTCAAAAGTTCCTCCCAGTTTGCCGCTTTTAGCTCAAAAACGTTGTATTCTCGGCCCAGGCTTTTGAGAGAGTGGGCATCAGAATTGCTCAGAAAGGTAATTTCTGAGAGTTCGGCAAGGTGATCAGCAAGTTCCGTATCAGCACTCAGTCCCAGTTCGAGGGCAAAGATCAACTGGATGCCATCGCTTCCTAAAAGCTCTCGAAGGGAAGCAGTGCACTGTCCGTAAACACCTTGGTGAGGTGTAAAGGCGTGAGCAGGAAAGAAAATCCCTCCCCTTTCCACAACCTCATAAAGGAGAACTCTCGCAGGTAGAGGACACTTCTGGGTGCTCAAATTGGGGTTGGAGAGGTGTTTTTTTAGGAATTCGATAAAACTCCGCAGTCGGTCTAGGTGAGGAAAATAAGCAAGCCAGTGGGCATGTCGTCCGTTTTCTTCTGTTGCTTCGATTTCCACCCCGGGAATTACTGTGAGATCGTCACCATAACGAACCCCACCTTCTGGTAGTTCTTCTGCCCTCCCCTTCCTGAGCAGATCCTCAAATTCCCTGAAAACTCGGGGACACGCACAGTCAACGATCCCCAAGATGTCGAGGCCTTTCCTCTTGGCTTCTTCCAAAACGTTTGGGAGAGTCTGATTGCGGGCAGCAGTTACTTTGACAGGAAAACCATCAAGTGTTCGCCCTAGGTGGATGTGCAGGTCTCCGAAATATTCAACGAGCATTTTCCCTCACCAGATAATCAAGGGCTAAGATTCCAATGATCGTTTTGGCGTCTTTGATCTCTCCCTCGAAGATCATCTGGCGTGCCTTCTCGAGAGGAACCCAAACGATCTCTAGAAATTCTTCTCCATCAGGATGGGCCTCGCCTGTCTCCAAACCCTCGGCCAGCATAAGGTGGAGGATTTCATCACTGAATCCTGGAGAAGTGTGGAAAGAGAAGAGGTGTTTCCACTCCTTGGCGCGGTAACCTGTTTCCTCCTCAAGTTCTCTCTGGGCGCAAGTAAGGGGTTCCTCACCAGGATCGAGCTTTCCCGCAGGCAACTCGAGGAGGGTCTCCTCTACCGGTTTGCGAAACTGACGGACGAAAATCACTTCGTTCCTTTCATTCACTGCTGCTATGGCAACAGCCCCGGGATGTTCAACAACTTCCCGCGTTGCCGTGTTTCCATTAGGAAGCAGGACAGTATCGACTCTTACCTTGATGATCTTTCCCTGAAAGATTCCTTCAGTCTTGATCGTTTTTTCCTCAAACAGTTTACTCATCAATCTCCACCCTTCTCTTTGAGAAATTCTGCCGCTACCAAGCCTGCGGCACCGGCACTCAGGAAGAAAGCAGGGTCATCACTTGGTTTCCTTCCCATGCTCTGAACCATGATTCCTTTTTTTTCTAGGTAGCAAAGAGCAGCCTCTCCGTTTCTGACCACGACCCGGTGTTTTTTCAGAACTCCTCCCTCCTTGAGTTGCTGTTTCACTAGGGCCAACTGATCTGGAGGTAGCTCTGGCAGGGGAACCCATGCGGGTGAAAGAGCAACCTCGCCAAGGGCAGTGAGGGTATGGTGACTCACTCCTCGGTGTCTGGGCCGGGGGTCAGCAAAACTCATCCTGGGAATGGCAATTGGTCTTCCTCCCAAAACATTCACAGCATTGATGATTTCTCCTTGTTCTAAGGCTGTTGTTCCCCACCTCGTCCCTGTTCCCACAATTCCTGGACCCATTGTCACAATGATCACATCTGCGTGAAAAACTGCAAAAGCAGCGATCAGAGCGGAGTAAATGTTCACAGCTTCCAGGTCTCCTCCAAAGGCGTGACCGGTGGTCACTGTTCCCGAAAGCATCCCTTTTTCCTTCAATTCCCTGACACTTTTGCTCAGTTGGAGGGGAAGAGCAGCACCATCTGTCATCACGTAAACGATCCTTACCTTCTCTTCACTTCCCGCCAGGCAGCCAGCAACTGCAGGCGCCAGCATGCTGTGGAGTTCCCCAACAATCACCGGGGTTCCAGAAAGAGACTGGAAACTCTCCAGTTCCCTCCTGTAAGGACTCACCTCTTCTTCGACACTTAAAACTTGTAACTGGTAAGGTGTGTAGCGAAGTTTGATGATGTGTCCCTCTTTTTTCTGCGTCGAAGGGATTTTCGTAAGATTGGCGATGACGAAATGATACCCTCCGCTTCCTAAACCAAGCTCAACAGCGGTAGCATTTAGGTAAACCTCATCCCCAGGACTGGCCTTTCCTGTAAGTGAAGGATAATTCCAGGCTAGGGCGCTTTTTCCCTCGACCTCTACTTCCAGTTCCTGCAACTCCGGCCTGCTTTCCAGAACCCGCGAAACTCGCCCTTTCTTCCAGACAATCAAGGTTTGTCCCACTCCTGCTTTATTACTACCCTGATGATCTCCCAGAGCCATCTGGCAACATCCACAAGGTCTTTGAGGAGCAAGTACTCCTCAGCAGTATGCACCTGTCTCATCCCAATGCTCAGATTGGCAGCAGGAAGACCAGCGGCATTGAAAATGTTGGCATCACTGCCACCGCCACTGGTTTCGTAGCGGACTGGAAGTCCAGCCCTGCGGGCTGCTTTAGCGGCAAGTTCAAGAACAGGTGACTTTATGTCGAGGTGAAACTCTGGGTAAAGAAACTCTGCCCAGAAATCGCACCTTGCCCCTTCCGCGGCGGCAACTCTGGCAAATGTCTCGGAAATCTCTTTTGTCAGTGTTTCCATTTTTTCTTTGACTAGACTCCTCACTTCACCCTGAAGGAAAACCGAATCTGGGACGATATTTGTCGCTTTCCCACCTTTAATGAGCCCGATATTTGCCGTTGTTTCCTGATCAATCCGGCCGAGGCGCAACTGGGCAAGAGCTTTTCCTGCCACCTGAATTGCGTTAATACCCCTTTCGGGGTCGATTCCAGCGTGGGCAGCGCGACCCTGGACCCTGACATTGATCCTCGTCTGAGCAGGTGCTCCGATGATCATCGTCCCAGGGTCACCACTGCAGTCGAGAACATAACCGAACTTTGCCCTCACTTTTGAAAAATCAAGGTTCTTGCTTCCCAAAAGACCCTGTTCCTCAGCAACAGTGAAAATGACCTCTAGAGGACCATGAGAAACCCCGGTTTCTCGTAACATTTGCAGAACCTCGAGGATTGCCGCAATGCCTGCCTTATCATCCCCACCGAGGATCGTCTCTCCCGCGCTTCGAAAGACCCCATTTTCAAAAACCACTTTGACCCCATCAGCAGGTTCTACGGTATCCATATGGGCGCAGAAAAAGATCTGAGGGCAGTCCTCCTTACCAGGTAGGTGGGCAATTAGATTGCCGCAGTCTCCGCCAATCTTCCTCCCTGCCTGATCCTCTTCCACAGAAAGTCCTAATTGCTGCAAACGTTCGATAAGATACTCAGCAAGCACCCTTTCTCTGAAAGAAGGAGAAGATATCTCTGCCAGTCTGATAAACTCCTGCTTCAACCTTTCTTCATTAACCTTAAATTCAGACACACTTTTCCCCCTCTAGACCTTCATGCCGTTCATGCGGCACCATCAGAAGTGTCAACCGGAGTACGAGAGCGAGCGCAAGGATGAACTGGATCAATTTTTTAGGGCAGATAGATCATTCTCCTCTACCAAGGTTATCCAGAAACCTTAGAAAAGAATTCTTTTCAATGACCTCAGTCAAGGAGTACTTCTCAGTAAACAGGTGAAAAAGCACCAGGAGCAAGACAACCACAAGCTGGGTCGAAAAAGGAAGTACCCAGGCTGTTACCATTCCCAGACTGGCTCCCAGGAGGTTGGAACCGGAATCACCAAGCATTACTTTTGACTTGAAATCGTAAGGAGCGTAGGCAAGCAAACCACCTGCAAGAGGAAGCAGCAAAAAGAGACAACCCTCCCGAAACCCAAGAACAAGAGCGAAAAACCAGAGATAAAAGCCTTTGATTGCTCTTCCAGGTCTTAAGTCAAGGAGATTGAGAGCATTAGCAGAAAGAGCAATCAGCAGTGTGGCCGTGAGGACCTCCCACCAGGGACGCGAGGGAAAAGTAATGCTGCTCACGAAAAGTGCGCCGAGAACTCCTCCGATCGCTTTTAATCCCCCGGTCGTCAGTTCTCCCCTGAGGAGTGCCTGGAAGTGGCCGCGTAAGCCCCTCTTTTCCCGCGAACCTAAAAGGTCGTCAAGAAACCCTAAAAAGGAAAAAATCATAACTCCAACGAAAAAGGGAATGAGAAAATTGGATTCCCACCATCTGCACACCAAGATCACAAAAAGGAGGTAGACAAAGACAAAAACAGAGCCGGTAGCTGTAGGAATGGGTTCTCCTCGATAGTTCAGGGAGGTAGCTCTTCCTTTCTGGAAGACCCTCACAAAAAAAGGAAAGAAAAACAAAGTAAGAAGAAATCCCAAGCCTAGTCCGAGAATGATTTCAGTAGGTTTCACCTTAACCAGAGCTCCTTCAACAATGCCAGAAGCACGTCCCTGAACTGTTTGCCTCGGTGGCAGAAACCTGCCAGGTCCCTTCCTGTAACCCGGTGTCTCATTGATGTCGGCACTTCCACAATCCGGAAGCCTTTCCTGGCTGCCCTCACCGTCATCGCCACCTCTACACCATAGCCAGGAGCGAAGGGAAGGACCGCATTGAGGACTTCTCGCGTCATTACCCTCTGACCTGATAGAGAGCTATCAAGACAGAGCCCACTCAACAGATAGACACCTGTTCGGGCAAGTTTTTTGACCAAACCGAAACCCCCGCCTTTTTTCACAGGAGGAAAAGCAGCAATTGCCAGATCAGCCTGGTTGGCAACTACAGGGGCAGCCAGTTTCTCTAACTCTCCGGCACTTTCTCCGAGGTCGGCATCCAGAAAAGCAATTAGCGGCTGCGTGAGTAAAGGAACTCCCCGATTCAGTGCTTCTCCTTTGCCCAGATTCCGCTCCAGTCGGAGGACTTCAGCCCCAGCAAGTCTTGCCTGCTTTTCGGTCTCATCAGTGGAACCATCGTCAACCACCAGGATCTGAGCAACACCTTTTACCTTCCGCACCGCTTCCACTGTTCGAGCAACTGTTTCTTCTTCATTGTAAGCAGGGATCAGTACTGAAAGCAAAACCATCTCCCCTAACTTAGAGGTGGCAGAAAACTGTCTGCAGTATCTTTGACTCCGTAATTCCCGGGGAACCCTTCGAGCGCTCTGATTAAAGCGAACTGACCGTAGATGGTGTCGATGTTGTCGACCGTGGGTATTTGGGCACTTTGGTAATAGCGCATACAGGAGACCGGAACCTTCGTGTCCTCGACCCCGTAAACCTTGATCCCGTTGCTCTTTAGAGTCTTGGCTAGTACCAGGTCGAAAAACTTAATGCTAACATCGTCTTTGTTGACCCTTCCCCCAATGATAACCACATCTTCAACAGGAAGGCCGTAACTTCCCGAGATTTTGAGGATCCCTTTTTCTTCGAGAAAACCCACGAACTCCTGATCTCTACCGGAGATCAGGGCTAGAGAAAGCCTCCTGGCAAAGGTTTGCAGAACACTATTTTGCTCAGACTCACCTTCCAAGCCCAGAAGTTGGGTAATCTCTTGGTGGAGTTCGGGTTTTTCGAGGAGAGAAAGATTGACCCCGGTCAGAGACTGGACATTTGCTCCAGCCATCCGCAGGACATTAACGAGAAAGTCATGTTCTTCCTTACAATAGGTATTGATGATTGCAATATTCCGTCCTTGCAGCTTTCCCTGGACGAGTACCGGGAATACCAAACGGTTAAACTCCTCTTGGAGAGCGCGTTCAGCTTCAAGTTCGGCAATGGTTTCTGCTGCTTTCTGGTTCTCCTCCCGTAGAGAGTCGAATTTTTCCTGGAGGCTCATTACCAGGCGCTCTTGCTGCTTCAAGATCACGTCACTTCCGATCATTGTCGTCCCGATAAAAATTCCAATACCAAGCGCCAGAAACACCGCTACCAGTGAAGCAATGTGATACTTCAAGTCGATGATCAATTAAAGATCCCCCTCTCCTCGCCTAAATCCGGAAAAGAAACTTCAGTTGGAGAAGCAGTAACTGAAAAAACTGTTTTGTCGCTGGGGAAACGGCAGCAATGACGACAAGAGGGATCAAAGCTGCCAAAAAAATCTCAGCAAGATGGCGGAAACGTAGTTTCTGTCTGTAAAGCTTGCTCACTCCCTTGGCATCAACCAGGATCGACCCTACTTTCAAGCGCACCAAAAACGTGCTTGCCATTCCGGAACGCCCTTTTTCCAAAAAATCAATCATATTCGAATGAGTACCTACAGCAACAATCAGGTCAGCACCTTTCTCATATGCGAGAAGCAGAGCTATATCTTCACTCGTTCCAGGCGCAGGAAAAAGCACGGCATCCAGCCCGAGATTCTGCACTCTCTGAAGCCCTGGGGCGTAACCATCAGGGTAGGCGTGAACAACGAGTTCTGCACCGCACAACAGCGCTTCATCAGAAACGCTATCCATATCGCCAACGATTAAGTCTGGGCGATATCCGAGTTCGAGCAAAGCATCTGCACCACCATCCACACCAACCAGAACCGGCTTCACTTCTTCGATATAAGGCCTGATCGCTTGAATGTCTTCCTGATAGCCTTGCCCGCGAACCACGACAAGGGCATGACGACCCTGAAAATTGGTTCTGATGGGTGGAACAGGATAATCGCCAAGGATTAATCCCTGTTCCTTTTGGGCATATGAAAGGGTGTTTTCTACAAACCTTGCCAGCTCTTTTTTCAAGTTCTCCTGGGCAACTGCCATTTTCTGCTGAATCTCTTCTTCGGTAAGCCACTTTCCTGTGGCAATTCTCTTGCCATCCCGGTAGATTCCATCTGGGAGCAGGGCAATTTCATCACCACTGCGGATTTCCGTCATTACCGAGGGCCCAGCCTCATCAATAAGAGGGACCCCTGCCCTCAACAGGGAAAGGGGTCCCGTATTGGGATATCTCCCTGTTATTGAAGAACTAGCATTGATTACTGCCCGAGGCTTGCATTTGATCAGGCTCTTTGCTGCTACCTCGTCCAGATCGGGATGGTCGATTACTGCTATCTCGTGGGCCTGCAGCTCCTTGACCAGGTCCTTTGTGCGTTTGTTTACTCTTGCCTTTCCCTTTATTACCATATCCTTGCACCCCAGTGGAAATCATCCTTCAATAATTTTATACTAACAGAAACTGCAGGTGCAAGGAAATCAGTTTTGCTCAAGTGCTCAACTAACCTTGGCCCCGATCCTGAGCCTGTCTGCAACCATCGCGATGAACTCCGAATTCGTCGGCTTCCCTCGCTCAACATCAATGGTGTAGCCAAAAAAGCGGTTCATCAGTTCTATGTTTCCCCGCGACCAGGCAAGCTCGATGGCGTGGCGGATCGCTCGTTCGACACGGCTCGGTGTTGTATTGTACTTCTCAGCAATCATCGGGTAAAGCTCTTTCGTGACGGCACCCAACAAATTCACGTCATTGATCACCAGGATAATTGCATCGCGCAAGTACTGGTAACCCTTCACATGGGCGGGAACCCCCATTTCGTGGATCAGGTTGGTTACTTCGACATCAAGATTGCGGCTTTTTGCCGGGGAATGTGAACCGGAAACCGACCCTGTGCTGGCACCCACCAGTTGCCTGATGCGCTCTCCCAGGACATCGAGATCAAACGGTTTCAGGATATAGTAATCTGCCCCCAATTCCAATGCTTTTCTGGTGATCGCCTCCTGACCGAAGGCTGTCAGCACAATGATCTTCGGTCTCACCTCAAATTCTGAAGAAATTCTTTCCAGAACCCCAAGCCCATCAAGGTGCGGCATAATGATATCGAGAATAACCACATCAGGAACTTCCTGCTTAAGAAGTTCCAATGCTTGGATACCGTTATAAGCTATCCCGGTTACCACGAAGTCACCCTGACTTTCAAGATATTCTTTTAAAATCTCGCAAAATTCCTTATTATCATCGATTACCATGATTTTAATGGTTTTAGACACAATTTTTCGCCCCCTAGGTTCCTCCCGTATTTAAATTTCTTTGGATTAAATTTTGAATTGAATTTTAGAATTCGACGTGCTGGCAACAGATCCTTCCGCGAATTATGGTAAAGACTGACCAATCGTGTATCGGCTCGAAGCAAATACAACCAAAAAATTACAAAAAGAGTCCCCTAAAAAATTATTAAGGCCAGACGATGACTGGCCTATTTCATCAGGGATAAGTTCTGCCTCCTCTAGCATCAACCCGGCGAGAACACCGAAACCGCGGGTAGGGTCATTGATGAAAACGTGAGTGACAGCACCTACAAGTTTCCCGTCCTGGATCACGGGACTTCCACTCATTCCCTGAATAATCCCCCCGGTTCTCTCTAAAAGTAGGGGATCAGTGATCTTCAAAACAAAGGCTTTTCCATCCAGCTTGGGGTGAATAAAAACTGTCTGGATCTCCGCCTGAAATGACTCGATTTTCTCACCCTCGAGAACCGTAAGGATTTCTGCAGGTCCCTCGCGTATCTGAGAAGTGCTGAGGGCTACTGGAAGAGGTTCAGGAAAAATGGGGTTTCTTAAGTTCTGCTCGAGCTTCCCAAAAATGCCGAATTTCGAGTTCTTTTCAATGCTCCCCGAAATTTTACTCCTATTCACGAAAAAGCCTAGTTTTTCTCCAATGTGGCCGCGCCTTCCCTGCTGAATCCCCTGAACTGAGGCCTCAACGATCCGGCCTTCCTCCACTTCAATGTTCAGGTTGGTATCCGGGTCGAGCACCGGGTGACCGAGTGCTCCATATCTCTTTGTTTGGGGGTCATAAAACGTCAGGGTTCCCATGCCTGCAGTTCCGTCACGAACATAGAGACCAATACGATAACGCTTTGTTTGTGGACAATACCTTGGTTTGATAAAAATACAGTGAACTTTTCCCTGATGCTTCACCTTGAATTCTAGAACCTCCTTCTTTTTAGCCAATTGGTCGATAAGCAAGCTGACCTGGGTATCGCTGTGAACCGGTGTCCCACCAACTTCCAGAATCAAATCCCCAGGCTCGATCCCTGCCTCTTTTGCTGGACAGTACTTCTTCCCATCACTGGAAGAAATGGCGGCATAGCCTACGACGAAAACGCCCTGCCTCTGCAGGAGAACTCCGATCGAATGCCCACCTGCCACCACCTTAACAGTGGGGACAACCTCTACAGTCACCCGCTTTAAAGGTAAAAAATTGAAAATCCGTAGTTCTAGGCTGATGTGTCCTGGAGCCAACGCTATTGGTAGGCCGCCACTCTGCCACTTCAAGCTTGCTTTTTCGCTTCCACGCACGTAAACGGTAATTAAGTCAGAAATTTGAGGAGGAAGAGAAATGCCGAAATCGACCTTTTCACCAACACTTACCCGATAATGTGAAGGGATACTAAGGAAAGACTGGAAAACCAGAAGAAAAGAAGCAATTCCTAAAAAGAAAAAAAAGAGAAGACCAAGAAGCTGGCGCCGCAGAGAGGCGCTGATCACATCAATTCACTCCTCAGTCTCCCCCTGAAAACCCTTCCTCGCAATTTTTAAGTTAACCTTTCGAAAGATTTTTATTCAAATTTATTCACTGTAAGCATGTTTCAAAATTTGCTCAGCGTGAAGCCTGGTTACTTTTTCTTCACAACTCCCTCCCAGCATTCTGGCGATTTCGGCAATTCGTTCTTCACCATCTAAAAGCCTGGCCACAGTGCGTGTCTGCTCATCGGTGACAACCTTTTCGATGTAAAAGTGCCGCTGCCCTCTCCCGGCAATGTGAGGAGAGTGGGTAACACACAAAACCTGCTTACACTCTGCCAGCCTTGCCAGACGCTCTCCAACCACCTGAAGGGTTCGTCCCCCAATTCCGGCATCAATTTCATCAAAGACGAGTGTTGGGATCTCGTCCTTTTCAGCAAGAACTACCTTGAGAGCAAGCATCACTCGTGACATCTCGCCACCGGAAGCAATCCGCGCCAGCGGTTTCAAGGGTTCTCCCGGATTGGGGGAAAAAACGAATTCAATCTGGTCAAAGCCTGAGGGAGTTGGCTGCTGATGCTTTTTCCAGAGTATGTCAAACCGCGCCTTTTCCATTCCCAGAGCGCGGAGTTCTTCTTCAACAGCAGCAGAGAACTCCTTGGCCACTTGGTGTCGAAGTTCAGAAAGTGAATTTGCAGCTTGTTCGTATTCCCGGAGAACCCCAGTATATTCTTCTTCAACCTCCTGAGAACGGTCCTGAAGACTAAGCAGTTCCTTCAATTCTGCGGCAGCCTGGTTTCGATAGGCACACACACTTTCGAGGGAAGGCCCGTATTTGCGCATCAGTTTCCTCAACTGGTAAAGCCTTTCTTCTACTTCTGTCGCCCGCTCCGGGTCAAAATCCAGCCTTTCCTGGTATTCTCTGAGGAAACGAACGATGTCATCGAGTTTGTACTGCAAATCCTCAAGTTCTTGAAGCACTCCTGCGGTGCTGGGGTCGTAATGGACCATTTCCCGAAGCTTGAGGACCGCTTGCGAAATCAGGTCAGAAGCTGGCAATATATTGTCCGTACCTTCGGACAGCTCAAAAATGGATCCCTTCACCAGTTCCAACAATTTTTCTCTGTGACGCAACCGTTCCCTTTCCTGCTCCAAATCTTCTTCCTCACCGGGAGTAGGGTTGACCCGGTCGATCTCTTCCACCACATGGCGGAGGTCTTCGATTTTCTGCTGGTATTCCTTTTGATGATCTTGTATTCCTTCCAGAGCCTGCTTCAAGGAAACCAGACGCTGGTACAAGTCTTGTACCAACTCCCGCTGCTGCTGGAGTTTTTCTCCTCCAAAAGCATCCAGAAGCTCCCGGTGCCGGCTGACTTTTAACAGAGATTGGTGTTCATGCTGGCCGTGCAGGTCAACAAGTAGTTCACCGAGGACCCGGTACAAAGAAAGGGGAACCATCTTGCCGTTTACCCGGCAAACACTTCTCCCACCTCGAACTATCTCCCGCGTCAGCAGCAGCGTGGAGTCCTCACTCACAGGCAGGCCCAGTTCTTCGAGTTTCTTTAACACCTGGGGAACCTCTTGACAGTCAAACAAGCCACCCACAAAGGCTTTCTCCGCCCCTGTTCTTACCTGGTCACCAGATGCCCTTTCTCCCACAAGGAGGCTCATCGCATCGACAAGGATCGATTTTCCGGCACCAGTTTCTCCTGTGAGCACATTCAACCCCGGTCCGAAATTCAAACTAATCTTTTCAATTAGTGCCAGGTTTTCAACCTCAAGCTGAACAAGCACCCGCTCTCTCCCTCACTCAAGAAGAGATTTCAGCCTCTCCACTACAACAGTCACCTTTTCTTTCGGTTTGACCACAATCAAAATGGTGTCATCCCCGGCAACTGTTCCAATGATTTCCTTCCAGTTCACCTGGTCAATGGCAGAAGCCACACTCTGAGCCCCGCCTGGCAAAGTTTTGACGACAACCAGATTTTCGCAGAAATCGACCCCGATGACAGAATCCTGAAACATCCTCCGTAACCGGTCCTGGGCGCGGTGCAGGTCAATTTGCTGTCCAGGTCTGGCGTAGCGGTAAGAATCTTTCCCTGCAGGAATCTTTACTAACTGCAGTTCCTTGATATCGCGAGAAATCGTCGCCTGGGTAGCCTTAATCCCCCGTGCCCGTAGTTCCCTGGCCAGTTCTTCCTGAGTGGCAATCGGCTTTTCCTCAATAATTTCCAAAATCAACTGCTGGCGTCGGAGTTTCATCAAGAACCACCTGCGACCTTCTTCTGGATGCCAATGAGAAACGGAGACTCCAGGGAGCGATTCGGATGCTCGATCTTGACCACATCCCACTTTTTGTGGTCAAGGTTCGCAACAAAAGAACAAAGTTCTTTTCCTTCTTCTGTTCCTCCTTCGTGTCCCCGGTAGACCACAATAGACACCAGGCCACCCTCCTCCAGGATTTCCAGAACTTGTTCAAGAGCGGCGAGAGTTGTCGACGGCCTGGTGACGATCTTATGGTCACCACCTGGCAGATAACCAAGGTTGAACATCGCGGCCTTAATTCTTTCAGGAACGTACTCCCTGAGTCTCTCATGACCCTTTTGAAGTAAAACTACCCTGTCTTCGAGTCCTGCCTGGCGAAGACGTTCTCTTGTCTTGAGAATCGCTTCTTCCTGGATGTCAAACGCGTAGACCTTTCCTCGAGGCCCCACTTTTCTGGCAAGAAACAGGGTATCGTGCCCGTTTCCTGCAGTAGCATCAACAGCAAGGTCTCCTTCCTGGAGAACCTGGGCGATGAGAAGGTGGGAAAGGATCACTGGAGTTGCAAGGATTCCTGACACCAGGGCTCACTCTCCTCGCATCTTTATTCTGAGAACCTCGAAAAAAGTCCTTCTCCTCAGCTTTACCAGCTTTGTAGTGATGTCTGCCTTGCTGACGATGATCTCGTCGTTCTTCTGGAGTGGAAATCCCACCTGGCCGTCCACAGTCAGCATCACCTCGAGAGAATTCGACCTGAGGATGATCCTGATGGTGCGGCTATCGGGAAGAACGATCGGACGGGCATAGAAAGTATGGGGACAAATGGGTGTAAGGATCATCAATTGCAGTTCAGGAGTAACGATTGGGCCCCCGGCGGAAAGGGAATAGGCAGTAGAACCAGTTGGGGAAGCCACAATAATCCCATCAGCCCGATACGTGGCGATGTATTCGTTATCCACATAAGTCTCCAACCCGATGATCCTTGAAAGGGGTCCCTTGGTAATGACTACATCGTTCAATGCATGAAAACTGCCCACACATTTGTGATCCCGCCAAACTTTAGCCGTGAGCATCATCCGCTCTTCGATTTCGTACTCTCCGTGAAGGAATTTTTCCAGACTGGGAAACAGATCATGCATTTCCAGGTCGGTCAGGAAACCAAGACGGCCAAGGTTAACACCCAGAATAGGAACACCGGTTCCTGCCATCTGACGCGCAGTCCCTAGTAGAGTACCGTCACCCCCGAGGGTGATCACCAGATCGACTTCATTAGAAAAGTCAGGCCTGGCTACTTCCCCTCCCCCGGTGTACTGAGGTGTTGCCACTTCAATACCCCGCTTCTCAAACCAGTCTGTAAGGATGTTGACGAGCCTTTCACCTTGCTTTTTGCGGAGGTTGACTACAAGACCGACACGTTTCATTTTATGCCCCCTAAAAAGCTAACCTTTTTCTCGAGCACCCAGCAATTCCTGGTGTGCCTTCCTGACAACCTCTCTGACAACTTCTAGTGATACACTGCTTTTGAAGTCACGATTGAGAGACAACCATGCCAAAAACTCGATATTACCATCAGCCCCGGGGAGGGGCGAATATGTGAGCCCCTTAATGACGAACCCCTGGTCTTCGGCAAACTTCAGCACCCTGCTGAGCACTTCCTGGTGAACCTCGGGGTCTTTCACAATTCCACCTTTTCCGACGTACTGGCGACCTGCCTCGAACTGGGGTTTGATCAGAGCAACGACTTCCCCATCAGGTTTCAGCAAGTTTTTCACCACGGTCAGCACTTTTTCCAGGGAGATGAAAGAAAGGTCAAGAGTCACCAGATCGACCTTTTCTCCGAGTTCTTCCGGTTTCAGATAGCGAATGTTGGTCCTTTCCATCACTACGACCCTGGGATCCTGGCGCAGTTTCCAGGCTAGTTGGCCATAGCCAACGTCAACTGCATAGACCTTTTTAACCCCGTGCTTGAGGAGACAGTCAGTGAAACCACCCGTGGAGGCCCCGGCATCGAGGGCAATTTTCCCCCTGACGTCAAGAGCAAAGCTTCTCAAAGCTGCCTCCAGTTTGAGTCCTCCCCGACTCACATAGGGACAGGGATTACCTCTTACCTCGAGGACACCATCAGGGTCAACAAAAGTTCCACACTTATCGATCTTTTTCTGGTTGTGGAAGACGATTCCTGCCAGCACTGCGCGGCGCGCCTGCTCCCGAGTTGGAAAAAACCCTTTTTCTACAAGCAGGAGATCGATTCGCTTTTTTTTAGCCATTGAACCAACCCTTTTTCTGGAGAAAATTTAAAATCCCTTGAACATCGAGGCCGCACTGCTGACGAAGAAGTTGTGGGCTGCCATGCTCCACAAAGCAGTTTGGAATACCCACTCGTGCCACTTCACCTCGGTAGCCGCGGTCTCCCAAAAACTCCAGAACTGCACTTCCAAACCCACCTGCAAGCACATTCTCTTCAATGGTGAGAACGCGTCCTGTTTGCTGGGCCAACTCGAGAATCAGTTCTTCGTCCAGAGGTTTGATGAACCTGCAGTTGACAACCGCGGCTTCCTGTCCCTTTTCTGATAGTTTTTCAGCAACATCTAGTGCGGTATAAACCAAGGGTCCCACAGCCAAAATCACCAGATCTTTTCCTTCACGCAAGAGTTCTCCTCTACCTGGAGGAAGGAACTCAGGGGAAGGATCTAGAGGAACCCCCTGGCCGGCTCCTCGAGGATAGCGAATTGCTACTGGTGCCTTGTAGTGGAAAGCACTTTTGAGCATCCTTCTCAATTCGTTTTCATCTTTCGGTGCCATGACAATGATTCCCGGAATACACCGGAGATATGAGAGGTCAAAAATTCCATGGTGGGTTTCTCCATCCTCACCAACAAGACCGGCACGGTCGAGAGCAAAAACAACTGGGAGGTCTTGGAGGGCCACATCGTGAATGATCTGGTCAAAAGAGCGCTGCAGAAAAGTCGAATATATCGCCACAACGGGGAAGTAACCAGCCCTGGCCAAACCAGCAGCAAAAGTGACGGCATGTTGCTCAGCGATGCCCACATCAAAAAACCGTTCTGGAAACCTTTTGGCGAAAACTGATAAACCAGTGCCATCAGGCATCGCTGCAGTAATCGCCACAATCTTGGGGTTTTCCGTAGCCAGTTCAGTGAGATATTCGCCAAAAACCTGGGTATAGGTTGGGAGATCACTCTTGGCGATAGGCTCCCCTGTCTTGATATTGAAGGGTCCGATGCCGTGAAATTTCTCCGGCTTCTTTTCGGCAAAGTAGTAACCCTTACCTTTTTTGGTGTAAACATGGACGAGGACCGGTCCTGTCATCGTTTTCGCTCTCTCGAAGACTTCCCAGAGAATTCTCACATTGTGGCCGTCTATCGGACCAAGATAAGTGAAACCGAGTTCTTCGAAGAACATCCCTGGAACAAGCAGGTATTTCACTCCATCTTTGAGGCGTTCAACAGCTTTGATCATCCGAGGGCCAATGTTGGGGATCTTCCGAAGGAGATCCTCAAGCTCCTCTTTACTGCGGTGGTATAAAGGTTCTGTGCGCAGTCTGCTCAAGTAATTGGATAGAGCCCCCACATTGTTGGCAATCGACATTTCGTTGTCATTCAAGACCACAATTATCTTCGCTCCCAGATGTCCGGCATGATTTAGTCCCTCAAAGGCCATTCCGGCAGTAAGAGCACCATCTCCGATTACGGCCACAACCGAATAATTCTCTCCGTTGAGGTCTCGGGCAAGGGCAAAACCCAGAGCTGCCGAAATTGAGGTGCTGCTATGACCTGTCTGGAAGCAGTCATGAGGGCTTTCCCGGTATTTAGGAAAACCACTCAGGCCCCCATACTGCCTCAGGGTGGGAAACTGTTTTCTCCTACCCGTGAGAATTTTGTGGACATAGCACTGGTGACCAACATCCCAGATGATCTTGTCCTTCGGAGAATCAAATACAAGATGAAGTGCAATTGTCAGTTCCACGACACCCAGATTTGGTGCCAGATGGCCTCCGGTTCGGGAAACGGTTTCCAGTAAAAATTCCCGGATTTCCTGAGCGAGTTTATCCAGTTCTCTCCAGGAAAGCTTGCGCAGGTCAGACGGCCCCTCGATTTTCTCTAATATCACTTCTTCTTCACCTTTTCCCCTTTTGTAGAACGAAAAAACTGGTAACCAGTGAATTTCTCCACCCAGGCGAGCAGTTGCCCCAATCGAAAGATGATTTCCGTAGCCTCTCGCAGAGCCAACCCCTTACCAAAGGCTTTGCCACCAACACTTACCGCCGCAATTAAACTCGCCATCAAGGTCGTAAGCAAACCTTCGCTGAGACCTGGTTTAGAAACCAAGAGGCGAAAAACGATCACTGCTCCCAGGGCACCAGCGATAGTGCTGGCAATATCCCCCATAACATCACTGCAAAAAACTGCCACCTGGTCGGCATTCTTGACCAGTCTTACAGCCTGTCTTGCTCCCCAAACCTTATTGGAAGCACGGGCATTCAAGGGCTCGATATCGGCAGCGGCTGCTGCAAACCCAATCATATCAAAAATTACGCCGATGAAGATAACCAGAAGCAATAAAAGAAAAGCTAAGAACAGAATTGTGATCTGACGTAAAACAGCTTCTGCGAGGTAACTGAACACGAGGCTAAGGACAAAAGTCAGAAAAGCATTTCCAAGTCCTCGCCGCCATACCCGGTTTCGTTTAGACATTAGATTTTCGAGACCCCTTTGGACAACAGGAAAATTCAAGCAGCCAGGCCAACAATTTTAGCAATTGCTTAAATAAATGGGTTGGAGCGAAATTTCGCTACCAACCCCCAATTTCCAGAACGAGCAGGTGGTCACCTGCCAGGTAAATATTGTGGCTTAGGTCTAGCAGGTTTTCCCAAACGGGCGCCAAAACGTCGCCGTTTTGGTGGTTCCCCTTTAAGCCCGTTCTGTTTCGTCGCCGAAAACAGGGCTAGACTACCACTTAGACCACACTTTAATCCCTGGCAGGCGCTACCCGTAGGTAGACAGTCTAGGAGCTTTCCTCGACGGGCTCAGCCAGCTTCTAGCCTCTTTTGCAGTAATGGTTTCAAACACCTTCTTCCTCATCCCTAGGGCCCCTCGGGAGAGGAAGATCATGCTGTTATCCACCATTACCACTCAAGGCCGGGCTACCCTGTAGCATGGTTCTCGACTGCCACAGGGTCAACCCAGAGCGTGGTATTCATCCCACGTATCTGGGCCTCCGCGGGGGAAGGGTCGACATCTACATGCCTTTGTAGATTGCCCTTCCCCCTTAACTCCCAGTACAAGCCCCCAACTGGGCGTCAGAAGCCAGCACCGGGAACTTCATCGCTGCCCGCGACGGATTTTTAGGCCCGCCTTCAAAGCCGGCTGTCCCGACTAGAATACTGCACCACCTGCTCTAGATATTCGTAACTCCTTAATTCTTGCTCAAAATTATTATAACACAAATTCAAAAATCCGGACAAATCAGGATCTCCGCTGGAGCAAGTAGCATGCTGCTCCTCTCAAAAATTCAAATTCGGGTCCCAATGTCTCCAGTGCTTGGAGAGCTTTATCGACATAAAAAGCCGCCATTTCCCGAGCCTGTTCGAGACCAAAAACACTCGGATAGGTGGCTTTCTCTTTGGCAAGATCGCTTTTCACAGGCTTGCCGAGGACCTTCTCGTCACCAATCAAGTCGAGGATATCATCGGTAATCTGGAATGCCATTCCCAAGGCAACCGCGTAATCGGTGAGAAGTCCTAGTTTTTGTTGATCTGCTCCTGCCAAAAGAGCCCCACAGCGGACCGCTGCCCGGAAAAGAGCCGCAGTCTTGTGGAGGTGAATATATTCGACCGTATCAGGGGAAACTTCGCATCCCTCAGACTCGAGGTCGACAACTTGCCCTCCAATGAGTCCCTTCGTTCCAGCAGCAGTAGCCACTTCTTCAATCACTTGAAGAATTACTCCTGGAGAAAAGCCAGATTCCCGAAGTCTGCAAAGAACACCAAAAGCAAGGGTGAGCAAAGCATCACCAGCAAGAATAGCAATTGCTTCCCCGTACACCCGGTGGCAGGTTGGCTTCCCCCGCCGGAAGTCATCGTCGTCCATTGCTGGAAGGTCGTCGTGGATCAAGGAATAAGTGTGGATCATCTCAAGGGCGCAGGCAGCAGCAAGAACACGTTCTTGTTTTAGTCCCAGGGCTTCAGCAGTAGCGAGGGTGAGGGCACCACGTAAGCGCTTACCTCCGGCAAACAGGCTGTAGCGCATCGCTTCGTGGATCAGGGGAGGGTAAACAGACTCACTGGGCAGATAGTGGTTGAGAGCTTCATTGATCATCTCCGCCTTTGCCACAAGGGCTCCTTCCCAGGTCATCTTGGTTGCTCACCTGCTTCCCCATTACTCAGCCAGGATGGTGCACTGGAATAATACTCAGTAAGCAAGACCTCAATTTGTTCTTCGAAATTATTTAACTTCTCAATACAAGTCTGCAAAAGCTTGATTCCCTCCTGGAAAGTCGCTAAGGCCTTTTCCAGGGAAAGTTCTCCCTTCTCCAGTTCCTGAACAACTGCTTCCAAACGCGTGAGAGCCTCTTCAAAGCTTATTTCTTCAGGCCTGGTCCCTTGCTCTTCCACCTGGAGCCCTCCTTTACTTCTTCGATCAGGCATTCCAAGCTTCCATCACTAAGAATCACTTCTATAAGGTCCCCTTTTTGCACCTGTTTCCTGCTGCGGACGAGTTGCTCTTTTTGGGGGTCCCAGCAAAGGCTGTAACCTCTCTCTAGAACAGTGAGAGGACTGAGCAAATCCAGTTTTCCCGCGAGCAGTTTTACCTGCGACCTCCAGTTTTCCCGAAGAATCCGGATTCTCTGGAGGAGCCGAAGGCTACAAAGACGCAGTTCTTGTTTGTGTGCAGCAATCAGGTTTTGCAGCAAGCCTACCATGTTCCTTCCGGCGACTTGTTTCACTCTCAACTGCTTGCTGCGGTAGTAGCGGTCAAGTGCTTGCAAGAGACGGTTCTGAAGAGAGCGCACTTTCCTTTCGAGTTCCGCTCTGCAGGGAACGACGAGTTCTGCTGCTGCCGAAGGTGTCGGTGCCCGCAGGTCAGCAACCAAGTCAGTAATTGTAAAATCTGTTTCGTGGCCAACGGCACTGACCACGGGGATGCGGGAAGCGAAAATTGCCCTCGCTACCTCCTCGGTGTTGAACGCCCACAACTCTTCTAAGGATCCGCCTCCACGACCGACGATAATCACGTCAATGTCAGAACGCTGGTTGAGGATCTCCAGTGCTTTGACAATCTGCTCTGGAGCCTGCTCTCCCTGGACGGCTGCCGGAGCGAGAACAATAGGTATTCCCGGAAAGCGCCTCCTCATCACACTTACCAGGTCTCTCCAGGCCGCTCCATTGGGAGAGGTGACGATACCCACTTTTCGGGGCAGAAAAGGGAGAGGCTTTTTCTTCTCTGCAGCAAAAAGACCCTCTGCCTGGAGGCGGGCCTTTAACTGGCAATAAGCCAGGTATAAAGAGCCCACCCCATCAGGAGACAATTCCTCTACGTACAGCTGGTAGAGGCCGTCACGCTCGTACACAGAAACACTACCCCGGGCGATCACCCGCATCCCGTTGGTGGGAACAAAAAGCAGTTGGCTGTTGCGCGAACGAAACATCACACACCTGAGACAACTAGAATCGTCTTTCAAAACGAAGTACATGTGCCCCGAAGTGTGTTTCTTAAAATTGGAGATCTCACCCCGTACCCAGATGTTACTCAGCAGAGGGTCGCCATCCAAAAGATTTCGCAGATAACTTGTAACCTCTCCCACAGAATAAATCCTTCTGACAACCACTAGCTGATCCCAGCTTTTTTCTTCGCTGCCTGGACAAGATTGTAGATCAACATGATAATCCTCATCGGGCCAACTCCACCAGGAACCGGAGTGATGTAACCAGCAACTTCTGCTGCACTATCGTAGTCTACATCACCGACGCTCTTCCCTTCAACCCAGTTGGCGCCTGTGTCAATGACGATGGCTCCTGGTTTGATCATCTCACCAGTAATTGCCCGCGGCTTCCCAACCTCAGTAATGATGATGTCAGCCTGCTTGGTATAAGGCACGAAATCGGATTCCGGATGGACAAGAGTTACGGCACACCCTTTTTCGAAAAGCATCATCGTTACCGGTTTACCAATTTCGATCGACCAACCGACAACAACTGCATGCTTCCCTTTGAGTTCTACCCCGAGTTTCTCGAGGATCTTAACACAAGCGTGAGCAGTAACTCCCCAGTAACACTCATCACCAATTACCAGATTGCCGATATTCATCGGATGAAAAGCATCGATATCTTTTTCTGGCAGAATAGCATCCATCACTTTTTTCTCATAAGGATGGAGGTGATGAGGTAGAGGCAACTGCACCAGGATTCCGTGAACACTGTCATCCTTATTAAGTTTATCAATTAACTCCAGTAACTGCTCAAGCGTAGTATCTTCGCCTAAATGGTGAACTTCGGCAAATCCTCCTACTCCTTCACATGCCTTTGCCTTGCTGCGCACGTAAAGCGCGGAGTCCTCGGCATCTCCTACAAGAATCAGTGCCATAGTCGGGTTGATTCCTTTCTTTTTGAGTTCTTCAACTTCGCGGCTTAATTGTTCTCGGATTTCTGCAGCCATTGCTTTTCCGTCAATACGAATTGCAGCCATCTGGAAGACCCCCTTACTCGAAAATTTGGAGAAAGGGGAACTGGACTCCTCCCTAGCATCCAGTTCCCCTCATGCCTAATCCTCTCTTCTACTACTTATTTTTCTTCTCCAGTTGCCACTTGGCAGCTTCTACAGTGTTACGCATCAGAATTGCTGTAGTAGCAGTTCCGGCACCACCTGGCACAGGAGTGATCCAGGAGGCTCTTTCTTTGGCAACATCGAATTCAACGTCTCCAACGATCTTACCGTCTTTGGTGGTGTTGATCCCGATGTCGACAACGATTGCGCCCTCTTTAATCCAATCACCCTTGATCAGGTGAGGCACACCAACAGCAACAACTAAAATTTCGGCCCTCCGAACGTGCATTTCTGTGTGTCCCCGCTGGCCTGTAGCGATGTGACAGATTGTCGTTGTTCCGAAGCTGTTCAAAAGCATCAAAGCTGCCGGCTTCCCGACGATGTCGCTGTGACCAACGACAACGACTTCTTTTCCATAAATATCGACGCCTGTGGATTTGATCAATTCGTAGGCACCGACGGCGGTACATGGTGCCAGGCGCGGCTTTCCGAAGGCTACCAGCCCCATATTAGTAGGAGTGACACCTTCAACGTCTTTTTCATAGGCTATGCTCCACTGACAGACCTTGGCATCGATGTGGGGAGGCACAGGCATTTGGAGAATGATTCCGGTTACCTTTGGATCCGCATTCAAATCAGCAATGTGCTTGAGCAGTTGCTCTTGTGTGGTATCAGCAGGAAGTTCCTGAAGTTCATACTTGATCCCGCACTTCTCAGCATTCTTCCTCTGGGCGTTCGTATAAACCCGTGAGGCTTCATTTTCCCCCACCTGGACGGCAACAAGAAAAGGCTCAACACCTTTAGCCTTTAACTCTTCAACCTCTTTGGAGACCTCTTCCCTGATCTTTTCAGCAAGAGGTTTTCCCAACAAAAGTTGGGCAGCCATCTTATCCCTCCTCAAAAATTAATTGGTCATCAACTCAAATCACTTGAAACTAAACGGTTCTTGCGATCTCACCTCCAATTCCTGATGACATTAATCAACATGCACCTTTCTGTGACCACATCACCTGCAGATGGTTACCCTGACTCCCACTGCCAAAAATTGTTCACTTGGAAGGTTACCGCCTTCACAAAAAAGGAAGCAACAACAAGTTGGCGTTAATAATATTCGTGGAAAATGTGCCAAATTCCTGCCAGGAAAACGAAATTTTGTCCACCGATCTCCGTCACTCTAATTCTGAGAGGTACCGGTCAATCGCCTTTGCCGCCCTCCTCCCAGCAGTCATCGCCTGGATTACTGTCGCCGCCCCTGTCACCAGATCACCACCAGCAAAGACACCAGGAACAGGGGTTGCTCCTGTCTCCGGGTCAGCACCGACAAAGCGGCCCGAGGGTGTTAACAGTTCTGACACCTCAGCTAGGGCGAGGATATTTGGTTCCTGGCCGATGGCCACAATGACAGTGTCAATGGGAATGGTAAACTCTGAACCAGGGACAGGAACAGGCCTCCTTCTCCCAGATTCATCTACCTCCCCCAGTTCACAGCGGGTGCAAAGCACCTCTCTGACCCATCCTTCGGCATCACCGCGAAACTCCAAAGGCGCCACCAAAAATCTGAAAAAAACTCCTTCCCTGCAGGCGAATCTATACTCTTCAGCACGCACCGGCATCTCGACTAGGGTGCGCCGGTAGAGGACAACAACCTCCTCGGCACCCAATCTAACTGCCACTCTGGCGGCATCAACGGCAACATTCCCTCCACCGATGACTGCCACCCGTTTCCCTACTCTTACAGGTGTGGCATACTCAGGAAAAAGATAAGCCTTCATCAGGTTGACCCGTGTCAGAAACTCATTGGCAGTGTAAACTCCGTTCAGGTGCTCCCCAGGAATCCCAAGGAGGCGGGGCAGACCCGCACCTGTTCCCAGGAAAACAGCGTCATATTCCCTTCTCAAATCTCGAAGCGAATAAAGCTTCCCAATGGGGGTATTTAACTCAATCTTCACCCCGAGAGCACAAACATAGTCGATCTCTGCTGCCACCACTTCCTTGGGAAGTCGAAACTGAGGGATCCCGTAAGAGAGCACACCTCCAGGTGCATGAAGGGCTTCAAAAACCGTCACACTATGCCCTTTACGCGCCAGAGCAGCAGCAACAGTAAGACCTGCAGGACCAGAGCCAACAACTGCTACTCTTTTTCCCGTGGATCCAGGAGTAGGGGGAACAGTCATTCCGTGCTCTCTCTCCCAATCAGCAACAAAGCGTTCGAGCCTTCCAATAGCGATAGGCGCTCCTTTTTTCGCCAGAACGCAGTGCTTTTCGCAGTTTCTGTCCTGGGGACACACCCTCCCACAGACAGCAGGAAGGGTATTTCTCTCTCTGAGGCGTTGGGCAGCTTCCCGAAACTTTCCTTCTTTCACCAAAGAGATAAAGCCAGGGATGTCCACCCCAATAGGGCAGCCGCGACGGCAGGGGGCTTGAGAGCACCCCCGACACCGCGCTGCTTCCCGCTTTGCTTGGTCACTGGTATACCCAAGAGTGACTTCATCGAAGGTCCTGATGCGCATTGTGGGGTCGAGGATTGCCATTGGGACCCTTCCGTAATCATTTTCCCGCTTCATTTATCTTTCACCAGCACTTCTGGACTTTCGCAAAAAGGCACCAAGAGCCAGTTTTTCTTCTCTTTTGTAGAACTGAAGCCTCCTCCTGAAAAGTTCCCAGTCAACTAGATGACCATCAAATTCAGGCCCATCAACACAGGCAAACTTTACTTCTCCACCGACCACGACCCGGCAGGCTCCACACATTCCTGTTCCGTCCACCATAATTGGGTTGAGGCTGACCACGGTCTTCACCTTGTAGTTACGTGTAAAACTACAAACAGCCTCCATCATCACCGGAGGTCCAATGCAGACACAGTAATCGGGTTTCCCGTACTCCCTGAAGTATTTCTCTACTCCCCGCAGTACTGTTCCCTGCAATCCTTCACTCCCATCATCAGTGGCGATAATCAGCGGGCTACAGACCTGTTCCATTTCCTTCCTCAAGATCAGAAACTCGCGAGAGCGAGCCCCAACAACTGCAGCAAGATCATTCTTTTGCTCCCTGAGAGCACGGGCTATTGGATAAAGAGGAGCACACCCCACTCCCCCTCCCACACACAAGACCTTCCCAAAATAGTCCACTCTGCTCGGCCTTCCCAGAGGGCCAGCAATATCCCTGATGGTATCACCAGGCTCTAGAGAACCAAGCTGGAAGGTAGTTAGGCCGACTTCCTGAAAGATCAGGGTAATCGTACCTTCCTCCCGGTCGAAATCGGCGATTGTCAGGGGGATCCGCTCACCCTGGGCATGGAGGTGGAGAACCACAAACTGCCCTGGCTTCGCTTTCGCTGCTAGAGAAGGGGCTTCCACAACCAGTTTTTTAATTCCTGGAGCCAATTCAGTCTTTCCCACGACAGGAAAGTTAATCATGTTGATCAACCTTCGCCTTTAGTTCTTTGGCGATCTGTCCCAAAATTCCGTTGATAAATCGGGGTGCGTCATCATGACTATACTTTTTTGCCAACTCGATAGCTTCGTCAATAGCAACATTGAGAGGTGTTTCCTGGTGGTAAAGCATCTCGTAAAGCCCAATCCTTAAAATATTCCGGTCTACATTAGCCATTCGGGAAAGAGGCCAGTCTATCGAATACTTCTCTATAAGGTGATCAATCTCCTGCCTGTGGGCAAGTGTGCCCTCGACCAGTTGCCTGGCAAATTCCGCTGTTGGTCCGGTAACTTGAAACTCGTTCAAGGTATAAACAAGAGCTCTTTCTGGCTTGACTTTGCCGACATCTACTTGAAACAGTACTTGAAGGGCGATTTCTCTAGCTTTTCGTCTTCCCAAACCGACCCCTCCTCAGAAAACCCCCTCTTCTCTATAAAAAGTAAGGTGGTTAGCGCTTCCTAAAAAAGCGCTCCCACCACTCGGAAATTCCGCCCTCCTCATCTATGCGTTTCCCCAATAGATAACCGATAAATATGCAGATGAGGATAAAAATGGTCTTCCAAAAACCGATTAGGATCATCAGCAGGCCGACAACCAGCCCCAAGAGAACCCCCAGTAATTTTCCCCAATGCTTCCTCAAAAAATCAAACAAAACTTCTTCTAACGACTTTTCACCCCACACAGAAAATTTTTCTCCCCTTTCCCGGGATCCCTACTCTACTCGGGCCTTTTGCTCAAAAGATACGCTTTCCACGAGAACACTGATGCCTCGCACTTGGATCCCTGCTTTTTCTTCAAGATAATCCCGGGTTATTTGCTGAACCTGCTCGGAAACAGCAGGAATACTGGCATCAGGATTAATCCCTATCCGGAGAACGACAGAAAGCCCATCCCTGTTGTACCTTAAAATCGGTTTTACTTCACGAATCCCTCGGACATGACGTGCCGCTCGTCGGATCAGGTCCTCAAGAGCGGAATTAGTAATCTCCACATAACCATGCTCAGTTTCTTGTAAGACCACCTCACGCTTGGACGACCTTTGAAAAGAAGTCAAGAAGAGGTAGAGAGAAATGAGCAACACCACAACACTGATGATCCCTGCTGCCCAACGATTTGAAGGGACAGCTAGAAAATCATACAGAGCAGAAAGAGGTAGCTCCCAACCTGCTGCAAGGGCGATGAAAAAGGCAGCAAGTGCGGCAACTACGAGAGAAAAAAACGCTAGGAAGAACCGGTAGGATAAGCGCATAAAACGAAAATATCTCCTTTCTCCCAGTTTCTTATTACTTCACTCGTGGTGGCTCTTCCTCTGCCTCGGGGAAGGAAACTCCTTGAACATGGACATTGACCTCGACTACGTTAAGACCGGTCATGCTCTCGATTGCTTGTTTCACATTTTCCTGAACCCGAACAGCAACATCCGGAATCCGCACGCCAAAGTCAACGATCACGAAAAGGTCTACTGCAGCTTCTCTCTCTCCAACTTCCACCTTGACTCCCCGAGAAAGGTTTTTCCGCCCAAGCCTTTCAGCAATACCACCAACAATGCCACCACTCATTCCGGCGATCCCTTCAACTTCGGTAGCAGCAAGACCAGCAATGATGGCCACAACCTCGTTGGCGATCCTAATCGAGCCCAGAGAAGTGGTTTTCGTGGTTTCCTCAACCTTGCCCTCTACCATCGACAACACCTCCGTAAATTTGATTATTTCCAAACTTGTCAACATTATACCAGAGATAAAGACTAAATGAAAACAAAAACTGGATTTTCTCAAATTTTACTCGAGCATGAGCCTTCTCTGGATGAAGTTAGTATAAGTCTCTCCTCGCTGGAAAAATGCATTCCCCATAATTTTCTGCAAAAAGGAAATGTTGGTGGTGACCCCTTCAATCTGGAACTCGGCGAGTGCTCGTTGCATTCTCCTGATTGCTTCCTGACGGTTCTTCCCCCAGGTGATTACCTTGGCAATCAGGGAATCGTAGTAGGGTGGGATTTGATAGCCTGCGTATATTCCACTGTCGACGCGGACCCCAAAACCACCCGGAGGTAGGTACTTCTCAACGGTGCCTGGGCAAGGACGAAAATCGGAATCAGGGTCCTCGGCATTGATCCGGCACTCGATAGCAGCGCCCTGTAATTTCACATCAGACTGCTGATAGCCCAGCTTTTCACCCGCAGCTATGAGAATCTGTTCTTTTATCAGATCGATCCCGGTGACCCACTCGGTGACAGGGTGCTCTACCTGAATTCTGGTATTCATCTCAATGAAGTAAAAATTTTTCTGTTTGTCCAGGAGGAACTCTACAGTTCCTGCACCCACATAATTGACCGTTTTTGCTGCCAGGATCGCTGCCTGCCCCATCTTTTCTCTTAAATCCTGCGTCATTGCCGGACATGGTGATTCTTCGACTACTTTTTGGTGTCTCCTCTGGATCGAACAATCTCTCTCTCCTAGGTGGACGACATTGCCGTAACTATCGGCAAGGATCTGGAACTCTACGTGACGCGGCTCTTCGAGGTACTTTTCCAGATAAACACCACTGTCACCAAAAGCAGCTTCAGCCTCGGCGCGGGCCATCTTGATCGCTTTTTCTAGTTCATCCCTGTTCTGAACGATCCTCATTCCCCGGCCACCACCTCCAGCAGATGCCTTGATGATCACTGGGTATCCGATTTCTTCAGCCAGTTCAACAGCTTCATCAATGTCCTTGAGAAGACTAGGTGAACCGGGAATAACAGGAACACCAGCTTTCATCATCAGCTGGCGTGCCCGTGCCTTTGCCCCCATTTCTTCGATCACCCCTGCTGGGGGACCGATAAACTTGATTCCACAGGTTTCGCAGATCTCAGCAAAGTAAGGGTTCTCAGCAAGAAAACCATACCCCGGATGAATTGCTTCTGCTCCCTTGACCTCAGCAGCGCTGATGATATTCGGAACATTGAGATAACTTTTCGCAGGGGTGGGCCCTCCGATGCAGACAGCCTCATCTGCCATCTGCACATGAAGGGCGTCCCGGTCAGCCTCGGAATAAACAGCAACAGTTTTGATCCCCATTTCCCGGCAGGTTCGGATAATGCGAACGGCAATTTCACCCCGGTTGGCTATCAGGATCTTCTTGAACATTAAAATGAACCCTCCTCCAATCGGGTAGGAGGGGGCGGTTAACCCCCGTCCCCCACACCACCGTACGTACCGTTCGGTATACGGCGGTTCATAAGGCACTACGAAGTTCCAAGTACCGTTCGACTAGGCTCGTGAGCC
>LDZS01002356.1_pt1 | contig 70565 bp, 68 predicted proteins | sample 615471 | NCBI WGS metagenome assembly LDZS01 (sample SAMN03408295, study PRJNA278302) | terrestrial metagenome | isolation source: oil reservoir sample K3 | place: USA: Alaska, North Slope, Kuparuk formation | collected 2013
GGTTGGAAGAGAGAAGACTTCGAGGCTTTGCAGAATTACTGATGGGGAGCTACCATGCGACTCAGACACAATAAACGAGGCACTATGCCTTAACCCGGCAAGAATATGATTCCATTGATTAAACTTCCTTAAGTGTTGTTTTAAATTATAGACTCAACTTATAGGGAAACATTTGTAATTGAATTGCCACATTTCACAGGCTATCAAGTTGACCGGAACTTTTGTAATGTATATAACGTCTGTTTCCAGTTTTTTAATTTGACTTCCAGCAGGATGACAGGTAAAATGGCGGGCGACCTCCAGGGCGCAGGGGGTGTAAGGTGGCTGATAAAGAGCTTAAAACCGCTCACCCTGCGATCGTTATGCCCTTGCCCAGTGCCCTGGCGTTTGCGTTTGTCCAAACCAGCTCTGGCATCCTGGACTGGAACAGGGGGGCGGAGGAGCTCCTCGGCCGCAAGCGGTACGAGGTGTTGGAAAGGCCGTTTCAACATCTCTTCCCTCCGGATGCCCTCCCCAGGCTCGAGGAGCTGCTGGCCGCCCTCCCCCGGGCAGGGAGGGTGGTGGTTACCCTTCCCACCTTGACCAAGTACGGGATGGCAATCCCTTGCGATTGGCAGCTTTCCCTGATCGAGTCCTCCCCGGATGGCATCCGGTTCGCAGCCCTGGGCCTGCCTCAGCGGCAGGGCTCAGCCGGACTGGAGCTGCTCCATCTCCTTCTGGAGAGCATTCATCCGGAGGCCGCTTTGCTTGTGGACGATGAATCTAGGATCCTGGATGCAAACACCTCGGCTATCTTAACCCTCGGAAACTGCGCTGGCCGATTCTGCCAGGCGTTCTTCCTCTCCCAGGAGGATTGGCGGAGCGCCTTGGTTTGCGCCCAGCGCGGATTGAGGAAAAACGACCGCTTCACGCTCAAGACCAGGCTCAGGGCCGCGGCCGGCAAGGCCATCCCGGCACTGGTAAGCGGCACCAGGCTCGGCCCCTACGGTTGCGTACTCTTGATCGTCCGAGACCTTTCGAAGCAAGAGGAGCTGGAGCGGGAGAGGCGGCACCTGGAGGCCCGGCTCAGGGCCATGGGCTTCCGGCTCATGGAGCTCCAGCAAGACGAACGGGCCCGCATCGCCACAGAGCTCCACGACGAGCTAGCCCAAAAGCTCACCCTGCTGCGCTGGAAGATGGTCCAGGTCAGGGGAAAGGACGTATCCAGCCGGGAGCTGGAGGCTTGTTGTGAGGAGGCGATCCGGATGGTCGATGGGCTACTCCAGGAGGTAGGGGACCTGGTGACCAGGCTCCGCGCCCCCCCTCTGGCCGGCCTTTCCTTCGCGCAGGCCCTGAAGCGCAGGGCCAAGTTCCTGCAGGAAGCCTTTGAGCTGCCCTGCCTTCTGACGGTCGAAGGGGAGGTACCCGACCTGAAAGGGGCAGCGAGGACTGCCGCCCTTTACATCGTCCAGGAGGCCTTCCTGAACGCGGTGCGCCATGCCCGGGCAACCAGGGTGAACCTGTCCGTGAAGGGGGGCGCCCATGGACTTGTCATCTCCGTTTCCGACGACGGGGTGGGGATGACGGAAGCGCAGCTCAGGAGGGCCCGCCGTTCCCCCGGGATCCAGGGGATGGCGAGCCGTGCCAAGGCCGTGGGCGGAAGCCTTTCCATAAGGAGCGCGAAGGGGGAGGGGACCCAGGTGGTGTTCTGCCTGCCACTAGGGGAGGGCTGATGATCAGGGTGGTCCTTGCGGACGATCACGCCCTGGTGCGGGCGGGCCTGCGCGAAATCCTGGAAGAAGCAGGCGATATCGAGGTGGTCGCGGAAGCATCTTCCGGCGAAGAGGCCGTGGCCTTGGCGAGGCAACTTAAGCCGGATGTGGTGGTCATGGACCTCGGAATGCCCGGGATCGACGGGATCGAGGCCACAAAGCACATCACGCGCCGGTCCCCCCGGCCGGCGGTGCTCGTCCTCACCGTTTACCGGGAGGACCGGTACGGGCTCAGGCTCCTTAGGGCCGGGGCCCGCGGGTACCTGGAAAAACGGGTCGCCCCCCAAGAGCTGGTGGCCGCCGTCCGGACGGTGGCCCGCGGCGAGTACTACGTGTCCAAAGAACTCGAGCAGGAGATCTTAAAGAGTCAGTTTGAGAGAAAGGCCGCCTCGCCTGCAGCCCGGCTGACCGACCGGGAGCTTGAGGTGTTGTGTCTTTTGGCCTCTGGAAGGACCACCCGGGAGGTGGCACAGGAACTACGGCTTTCCCGAAAGACGGTGGATACCTACCGGGCCCGCATCCGCAAGAAGCTGGGCCTGCGCACCCCGGCCGATTACCTCAGGTTCTGCCTTGAGGAAGGCCTCCTCGAATGCCCGGCTGTGGCCGTCCCGCTGCCTGAAGGCGCAGACCGTCCCTCCCGTGGCAGCCTGCCGCTTTTCTCCCGCTAAATTCTTTCATTCCACCACAAAGTCATAAAGACTCAAAGGAGCCGATTTACCACCGAGGTTACGAAGATCACAGAGGTTTTCCTACCACCAAGACCGGAAGGCACAAAAGAACCCAAATTTTCAATTCTAGAATTCAGAATCCCTGAAAACTCCTCTTTGGGGCTTGGCGCCTTGGTGATCAACTCTGTGCGCTCGGCGGTGAGCCTCCATTCCGGGATCGAGGCGGAGATTGTGGTCGCTCCGCCACATGCTGGCCCATTGGCCTCCCGTTTTACCTAATCTAATGGCCACAACCGGCGCTCCGTAAGGCAAATCCTTACAAGTCCCTCGGTCTTTTCTGACATAGTTCGTAGGCTTTTAGCTTAGCGATCTATAAGACATCCTCTGATTGAATCAACGCACCGGGGTGGCAATAATAACGCTAGAAAGAAAGGCAAACCGATGGAATGGCTGAGGTTGAAACGGGGTATCTGTAGGTGGTGGGGTTGCGAGAGCCTGCTTTTGTGTCAGTGGGACAGGGGCCGGGGATGCAGATAACGGTCTACTACGGGGAGGAGGACCACTACCTGATCCGGCTCCTTGATCAGGAGGCAAGAAGGCAGAGGAAGTCGAGGTCGGCGGTGGTGCTCTCGATCCTTGAGGAGCATTTTGAGCGGGAAAAGAGGATCGGGGAGATCCTGGTAGACCTCGGGCACCTTTCCCCGCGGGAGGTGGATCAAGCCCTTGAAGTACAGCGGGCGGAGGAGGGCCGTCGGCCCCTCGGGGAGATCCTGGTTGAGCGGGGGTGGGTAGACGAGCGGGCCCTTTCCCGGGCCCTGCTCATCCAGGACCGGTATCGGCAGAGCTAGGGAGGGCGGTTCGTCCTCACTTTGCAATTAGATAGCGGAAAGGAGGTGGGAGTCGGGGCAAAGCGGAGCCGAGACTCACCGGGCGGGGGAACGAAAGGGCAAACCCGGAGGGATCCGGGGGCGCAAAGCCACGGGCCCGGAAAGGGCGGCCGGGCTGCCGAAACCTCCGAGTGGAGAAATGGAAAGGCAGAAATCCGTAAATCCATGAGGAGGTTACAAGATGAAGCGTGTAGCGCTGTTAGTGTTTGCGGCGTTGATGGTGGCGGTACTGGGGGTTCTGGCCGCCGATGTAAGCTGCGAGAAGCGTTTCCTGTTCTCCATCGAGGAGAAAACTATAATGCTCGGCACCGGCACCCTGGATTTCCCGAGCAACAGCGACGTCACCAAGCCTGACGCAACCGGCTGGTTCGAGTCAAACCCATGGCAAATTAGGCTTGACACAAACACCAAGGTCCAAGTCACTCTCTTCGCTTCATGTTTCACACGTGAAGGAACACATAAGACATTACCAACTGCAATCAGGGGGACGGGTAATTTTTACTTCACTTCAAAGAATATACCGGGGAGTGTTTATGTCGGCGGCAATCTCTGGCAGGTGAAAAGTTGGACTTTTGCCTCTGGAGCACATGCAGGGTATATCTACTTGCGAGTATACAGGAATAGCATCAACGATCCTGCCGCGAAGTACGTAGCTCTGGTTAGAGTCACTGCCACCGCCATTCCGTGAGAAGGACGCTGCGGGAGGCCAGCTCGAACAGCTGGCCTCCCTGTCTTCTCCTCGCCGTGTCCGATAAGGGAAAACTCGGGTTAAACCTCGCCGACTCGAAGGACACGTTTGGGAATTCACTATTTGGCCCTGGATCTCCCTGTCTGGTATCGCTAGAATCTAGGACGATGGATGAAAGCTGTCTCCCAGTGCAGGCAAGGTAAGGGGTTCTGATGAACCGGGAATCCCGAGTGGTAACGGCTGCTGTAGTGTTAGTGCTTTTCGGCGTAGGCGCCTGCGGCATAGAGCTACCCGCGATATCCGTGGCGCCCTTGGTGGCATGGGTGGAGCTCGGGCCTGGCGGGGACTACTCCGGCAGCTTTACAGTCTCGAATCTGGGCCAAGAGGTCACCACCCTCAATATCGCTTTATGCGATTTTACGCTAACCGAGACCGGCGGCTTCATCACACTTGATCCGGGGACGTTGGGCGAGCGGAGCCTCTCTCCCTACCTCAGGTACTCCCCTGAGCGGTTAACGCTGGAGCCCGGTGAGGCACGGGAAGTGAGCTATTCGTTCACCTTACCCCCGGAGGCGACTGGACCCCACTGGGTAGCGCTCGTTGTGACCCCGGAAGCCACACAGGAAGTGGAGGTGGAAGCCGAGGGAGGGGAAGGCCTGGGATTGACCGTGCAGATCGAGGCAAGCTACGCTTTCACCCTCATCCAACGCCCTCCCAACCCGCCGACTCCGGCCGGTCAGGTGGTGAAGATGGAGGTGAAGGGCGCCACGGCCGAAGATGGAAGCCGGCAAGTCATGGTAGCAGTCGCTTTTCAGAACTTGGTGGAAGATGTGCTGCGTTGCAAGGTGTACTTCGAGATCCGCGATGCCCAAGGCACAACGATCGCCAGCTATGAGATGCCTGAGGAGCGGGTGGTGCTTCCCGGCGCGCTGCGGGTGTTCACCCACACGTTCGAGGGGCTGGAGATGCCCCCCGGCGAGTACCTCATCCTCGGCGTCGTAGATTTCGGCGGGGATTACCTGGCAGCAGGACAGTACCTGGCCACGGTAAGGGAATAGAAGGGCCAAAAAGTGCTATCTGCTACGGATATTAGGGCGCTCCTCGGCAGGAAGTTCGGTGCGGTAACTGTGAGGGTCGCATGTACAGACGCCTGGCTGTGTTGAGATCCGTAAGGTGGATGCTCTTAGGGATATTCCTGCTAGCCGGGGGATCCTTCGCCCTGGCAGACACGCAGGTGGTAGCCGTATCCGAGTTCACCATCGAGGAACATGCTTCGTTCCGCACTGAGGGAAACCTTGACCTGGATCCAGCAGCAGCTCTTCCTTTTGCTGAGGGCTGGTTTGAAACTAATATCCTCTGGATCTACCTCGACACCAACCATCCCGTCACCCTCACGGTGGTGGGGGAGCCCTACAGGATGGGCGATGGGGAGGGCGCGATCAGCTTGCCCACTCAGCTCAGAGGGGCCCATGGACCACGAAACGCACCGACTTTGCAGCCCTTCGGTTGGATTACCCTTCGGGGCCAAGTCAGCTTCAGGGAGGACACACCCGGCCAGTACGTGGCTTGGCTTCAGCTCCAAGTGTTAAGAAGCGGGTACGCTGACCGTTCGGGAAGCTATACGGCCATCGTGACCGTCACCATCAGCTACTAGACCGGTTAGCGAACAATCACTTCCACAGGAATATCGAGGGACTGGATCAGCCCCGAGCTGGAACGTAGCAGCAAACGTAGTTTGAAACGGTAAGTACCCTGGGCTGTGCCCTCAGGCGGGTTCACCATAATACCCAAGGTGTAGTCCGTCCACGCCGGGTAAGGCAGCTGGTCAACAGGGTTCCCGTAGGAGAACACCGGCACTGATACCCACGTAGGACCGAGTTCTTGCCCCCGCACGAACTGGTAGAATGGCTCGAATTCAGGCTTAGGGCTTCCATCAAAGACAAGCCCCAAATACAGGTCGAGTGGCCAATCATTAGTGCCCACCCGAAGAGAAAACTCCTCCTTCGCGAGCTCCCCCGCGTGTACTTCCAGGACAAGAGAAGGCTGCTTGCTATAGGTGTGCAGTTCCAGTGCAGCCGGGATCGTGAAGGTGCTAGTTACCCTGCACGTGTCCGTACTCGCAGCTGAGATGCATCCGGCCCCTAACATCACGCCAGTAACCAGAGTGAATAGTTGCACCCCTTTCATCTTTTTCCCCCTCCCCGTTTCGTGTCTGCCAGCTCCCGTACTTAAACCTCGGTTTGATTATTCCACGGTGCACAAGGCTTTAGCCAGGAAGAACGTAACAGAAACGCAAGACGAAGGGTCCTAGTAGAAGCCGTTTCAATGACGTCACGGCCTTGAAGGGTTGATATATCGTGACCGAAGGTTCAAGATTTGAAGATCAGAGGGAGCCGATCTCCTCCCGCAGGGAATCGGCCTCAGCGTGGAGGGAACCAGTTTCACCATGCAGGTCGTTGCGCATGGACTTCATTTCGTCACGTACCGCCCCGATCATATGCCGCCGGAGCTCCACCAGCTCCGTTTCCACCCGGCCAAGACGCGGGTCGATCTGGGTAAACGCCCCCTCGATCTTGGCCATCCTCTCCTCAAGCCCCATCTGCGCCATAGCCAAAAACCCAAACGCCCCCTCAGGCCGGCTGTCAGCGACCCTCAGCGAACCGTAATCACCCGCTGAAGCTGGGCGACCCGGCCGGCCGAGTCCGTCACCTTGAGGACCACAAGCCAAGCCCCGGACTCCTCGAAGATCACCTTTACCCGCACCCCGCGGGCACGGATCACGGTGGACCCTTTCCGGAACTCCCACTCGTAGGAGACCAGCTCCCCCTCCACCGCTTCGCTTTCCGAGGCGTCGAAGGTCACCTCCTCGCCCACGGCGGGGAATTCCGGGGTGTAGCTAAACCGAGCGATGGGAACTTGTGGCGCGAAGACGATCTCCCTGGGCCGCTGCCAGGCCCCGAACTCTACCCGAACGAATTCCCTCTCCTTGACCTGGACACGTACCGAGTTCGGGGTGGTAGGCTCAAACCTGGCCGGGAGCGAGGCCACCACCAGCTCCACCGTGTAGCTCCCCGGCGGGACCTCCAAGGAGAACCTCCCCACCGAGTCGGTGTAAACCCTCTTTGTTAACGCCAGGTTCTTGACAAGTATCTCCACCCCACCAACGCCCGGCTCCCCGGCGTCCCTTACCCCGTTCTTGTTGAGGTCGTGGAAAACAGCCCCGGAGATCTGGCTCTTGCTCTCCAAGGGGATGGAAAGCTCGACCTCCTGACCGGCCCTCAGGGTCACCTCCATGGGGAGCTTGCAGAGCGGAGAAATCCCGAACGGAAGCTCGGCGAAACCCACCTGATAGCGCCCGGGAAGGAGGGGCCAGAACACGAACCGCCCGTCCGCCCCGGTGATCGCCTGAGCCTCATCGGCCGAGAGGAGGAGACCTGATACCCCTTCCTCCCCGGGATCGAAGCGGCCGTTTCCGTTCTCGTCGATGAAGGCCCGGCCCCGGATGATCCCATAAGTGGGCCCGAAGAAGGGCACAAGCACCGGGAAGGTGAACTCCACCTCCGTAGAAAACCCGCATTCCTCGCCAAAGGTAAGCTCGCAGCTTGCCTCAAGCTCCCAACCCGCCACGTCAACCCAAGAAACGTCCACCGAGAGGGAAGATTCCCCGTCGGACGCCGAAAGCTTGATCGTGGGGGCCAACATCACCTGAGGAAGGGTGCAGGAAAGGGAAAAAGATGAACTCGTCTCGTCGATCGCCCCGGTGACCAGGTTCAACACCTGCCCGAGGCTAAGGTCAGCGGCGAAGGTCGTCTCCCCAAACGGGGCCTCGGCCGAAAGCTCTAGCCCGGTGGTCAGGAAGGAGGTTCCCGCCACCTCGTCCCAGGCATGGCTGAAGTCCCCCGCTGCTGAGAAGCTAACCCGGCCCGCCTTGCGGGAAAAGGTCAAGCCCACTTCGGAGGAGCCCTCATCGGTGGTCTTCGGGGAGTCGTCGCTTTCCTTTTCCTCCCAGGCAAGCTGAACCCCAAGCGAGGTCTGGCTCATCGGGGAGAAGGTGGCCGTGGTCTCGAACCTTTGTGTATCCACGTACACCTTGGGCGGGCCGGCTTCAGCCAAGGTCCTTGAGTGCTCGGAGGAGAAGCCGCCGGATATCGCGCTTCCCGTGGTCCCGAAAGAAAGCCCCCAGCCAGAGCTCGTGGTCTCCGTCTGTTCCGGGAAATCCGGGCCCACCTCGGAGGACTCAAGGTGCCCGCTCACCGAGCCCGCCTGCATGGTGGCCCTTATCTGGAAAGCATCTGCTTCACCGGCGGCGCTGTGGCCATTGGCCAGGATGGCTGCAAGCGAGAAGGACTCGCTTAGGCGCCCGGTGAACTGTAACTCCCTGACCGAATAGGATGTGGTGTCCGTGACTCCCACGGAGACCAGCCGGATGGTCCCCTGCTCCCATTCCAGGGAGCCGCTTGCGCCCTTGCCAGCATCCGCAAGGACAAGATCCGACCCCCCAATCCCGGTCCCGTCCCACAGGAACCTGAGCCCTTCCCCGGAAAGCTCGCAGAAGGCCCCGCTCACCGAAACGGTGCCCCACTCTGCCCCCCATTCCGAGGTGTAAAAGCCCGCATCCTGATCCACCAGCCCCAAAAGCCCAAAAGACCGCGAGGCGTCCAGCCTTCCTATCCCCGGTATCGGCCCTGTCAAAGAAAGCTTGAAACTGGGGTCGCCTTCCTCGGTGAGGGCAAGCCAAACGGTAAGGGGGAGCTCGGGGAAAACTTCAACCCGGACCTTCTCCGGGGGTGGCGGGGCCACATAAAGGGTTTCCCACAGCTCCTGCTTCACCGAAGGGTCTGTGGTGGAGATTACATCGATAAGCAGGTAATAACGGGTGCCAGGGGCGGCCGTGGGTGGGATGAGAACGCTAACGGTGAATTGGGCTTGATCCCCTGGGAGCACCTGGACCTCTAGCGGCGATACCCGCACCGTCCAGTCCTTGTCGCACCTGGCCTCGATCCTGTAGGTGTCGATAACGTTTCCGGTGTTGCGGATGCGGAACAGGTGCCTGGCCTCTGTGCCGGGCGGGGCCCGCACGAGCTGAAAAGGTTCCACCACGAGCCCAGCGGTGGGGACAAGTTGAACTTCCCCTTCCGCCTCCGTCCAAACGCTTGGGTCCCCCACGGAGGTGGCCCTGAGCACCACGCCGTAATTCCCCGCTGTGGCCCCAGAGGGGACGATGACGGTGACGAAAACCCGGGTGGATTCGCCCACACCGAGGTCAATCCGGGCGGGAACGGGAAGGGCGGTCCAGCCGTTCGGCAGGGTGAGGCTGAGGTCGTACTGGTCGGCTACGGTCCCGATGTTTGTGACCACAAAGACATGGGTCACCAGGTCACCGGGCTTTGCCGTCTTGGGAGGGCCTACCTCCACGGAAACCCCATAGGCGCCACTGGCCAAGATCTCGAGTCCCAGCAAGAAGACAAGACACAACCCAACCCCGGAAATCTTGCGCATCCTGGCTCCCATTTCCAAGCCAATCCGCCCAGCGTTCCTGCAAATCATCCTAGCATATGCAATCCACCGATGTCAAGTGAAGGTGAACGAGATAACGGGCGGTAGCGGCGGGCTTTACGCCCGATGTAAGAAACGTCGCACATCGAAGTGCAACGCTACCGACTTCGGCCGGGCAGGACACCCACGGTGCGGCTGCTTGTGCTTTTGAAGGCCAGGGCGAGCAGGAAAAACCCGGTGGCCACGAGCACGATGGCCGCCCCGGAGGCGATCCCGGTCCAGTAGGAAAGATAGATCCCCAACACCCCAGCCAAGGCCCCCAGCCCCGCCCCCACCCACATCATATGAAAAAAACGCTCGACAAGAAGATAGGCGGTGGCCGCCGGGATCACCAGCATGGCCAGCGCAAGCGCCACCCCCACCGCCTGAAGGGACACCACCACCGTTACCGCAATGAGCACAAGCAAAAGCCGGCTCAAAAGCCCCGTGGGCAGGCGCAACGTGGCCGCAAGATCGGGATCAAAACTGATCACCAAAAACTCCTTGTAGAAAAGCACCACCGCGAGCAACACCCCACCCCCAAAGGCCCCAACAAGCACAAGGTCACGCGGGGAAACGCCCAGTACGTTCCCAAAAAGGAGATGTGAGAGGTCCACCGTGTAGCCCCGCACCGTAGAGATGAGGGCGATCCCCAAGGCGAACATGCCGGCGAACACGATGCCGATGGCGGTGTCCTCCTTCAGATTGGCTTTTCGCGATACCGCCCCGATCCCCAAGGCCATCAGGATCGCCGTGCCAAGCCCCCACCAGAAAAGGGACCTCCTCCCTCCACCGGTGACCAGATACCCCACCGCCACCCCAGGGAGGATGGCATGGGCCAGGGCGTCCCCGAAGAAGGCCATCCCCCGGAGGACCACGTACGTCCCCATCACCGCACACAACGCCCCCACCAAGGCGGAGGCGACAAGGCCCCGGACCATGAACGGGAAGGCCAAGGGGGCCACGAAAAAGTCAGCGAGCGCCTGCATCCTTTTCCTCCTGGGTGCGGCAAGGGTCCGAGACGACCACCCCCCCGCCGGCCGCGGGCAGCCCCCGCAGCCGCCCCCCGAACGCCGCCACCAGCCGGGCCGGGGTGAACACCTCGGCCGGGGGGCCTAGGCCGATCACCCGCCGGTTCAAAAGGAGCACCCTTGGAAAGTGCTCAGCAGCGATATCGAGGTCGTGCAGGCTCAAAAGCAGCGTCACCTTTCGCTCCTCGAGGAGGGACAAAAGGCGCAGTATGTCCTCCTGAGAAGGGGCGTCCAGCCCGGCCAGGGGCTCGTCCAAGAGAACCAATTCCGCCTCCTGAGCCAGGGCACGGGCAATGAACATCCTTTGGGCCTGCCCGCCCGAAAGCTCCCCTATCCTCCGCTTGGCCACCTCCAGAAGCCCCACCGCCTCCAGGGCGTCCCGCACCAGGGCCCGGTCCCGGGCCCTGGGCCGGCGCAATAGCCCCAGCCGCCCCACCCGGCCCATCATCACCACATCGTACACGGTCACTGGGAACCGCCAGTCTATCTCCGACCGCTGGGGGAGGTAGGCGATGCAGATATGGCCGCAGGGATCAAATCCCCGAATCCTCACCTCCCCGGAGCTCGGGGAGAGCACCCCGGCAATCACCTTGAGCAGGGTGCTCTTGCCAGCACCGTTCGGCCCCACGATCGCCAAGCGCTCCCCACCCTGGAGACTGAAACTCACGTCTTCAAGGGCTGGTCGGCCATCGTAGTCGACGTACAGGTGATCCACCTCCAGGGCGGGCGCCCCGGGGAGGTGCACTGCTACAGGCCGCCCGATGCGCCTGGGAAACGCCAAAAAGCGCCTGCCGCAAGTGCGCGCCCCTTCCGTCATCCCTCCTCCCCCAACGCGCCCACAATAGCGGAGACGTCGTACCGCATGAGGTCAAGGTAGGTGGGGGCAGGGCCATCCGGCTTCGAAAGGGCCCCCACGTAAAGGTATACCACCTGCACGCCTGTGTCTCGGGCCACCTGCTCCACCAAGGGCGAGGAGGTGGTATGGCTCACGAAGATCGCTGGGACGGAGAGCTTTCGGATGATCCCTTCCAGCTCCGCCAGCTCCCGGGCCGAGGGCTCGGCCAGGGTGCTGAACCCGGGCGTGATGGCTAGCTGCTTGAAGCCGTATCTTTCGGCAAAGTAGCCGAAGGCCAGATGGTCCACCACCAGGATCCTTCTTTCTTCGGAGACCTTTTCCACCTCCGCTTGGATCCAGGCGTCGAGCTCCTTGAGCTTTAGTCGGTACGCCGCTGCGCGGGCTCGGTAGTCGTCCGCATGCTCCGGGTCCAATTTGGCCAAGGCCGCGGCGACGTTGTCCGCCCATACGGCTACGTTATTCGGATCCAGCCACACATGGGGATCCACACGTCCATCCTCGAAAACCCGGAGCTCGATGCCACAAGAGGCCTCCACCACGTCTCGGGCCGAGGAAAGGATGGGCTCAAGCGCCTCCTCCAGGCCAGCCCCACAGATGAAAACCGCGTCCGCCTGGGAAAGGAGGGCTACGTCCTGCGGCGTGGGCTCGAAGGTGTGGGGGTCGGTATCCGGGGGGATGAGGAGCGAGAGCTCGTGCGCCCCCCCGGCCACCTGGCGGACCACGTCCCCCAGGATGGAGGTGGTGGCCACAAGCTGCAAGGGGCCAGCCACCCCTGCCAAGCTCAGTGCAAGCAGGATCACTGCCACAACAAAGATCCTAAGGTTCATGTCCCATCCTCCTCTGACAATCCGGACACAGCCCGTAGAACTCCAAGAGATGTCCTTCCACTAGATAACCGTACCTTTCGCTGAGCTCCTGGGCGAGGGTGTCCGCCGGGCAACCGGACAGGGGAAGTTCTTCACCACAGCCCCGGCACACCAATCGGTGGGCGGCCTCCTCGAGGCACCGGTAGCGCACCCCACCCGGAGCGGGGAGTGCCCGAACCAGGCCCAGCCGCACGAGCAGGGGCAGGGTCCGGTACACCGTAGCCCGCCCGAGCCCTGAGTGCCGGGCGCGCCCCAGCCGCCACACCTCAAGGGCGGAGAGAGCTGCGTTGGCCTGCCGAAGCACCGCGAACACCGCTCTCCTTGCCGGGGTCAGCCTGTATCCGGCCCCCCTAAGCCTGTCTTCAAACCCGGCCGTCACCTTGTAAATGATACAATGTCTCAACTGGCTCGGCGAGCTGGGTTGCCCTTAGCCAGGCGATCTGGTAACCTGCCCTTTGCCCATGGTCTTCGGAAGAGGGTGGAGGCAGCTTGAGGGGCTTGTCCACCAACACCTTGCCCTGGTGGAAGAGGCCGTGGCAAGCTTTGAGAAAGCCATCGATGCTTACCTCAAGGGGGACTGGCAAAAGGCCGAAGAACTGGCCTACGAAACCCACCGCGCCGAGGGGCGGGCCGACGACGTGCGCCGCAAGGTGGAGACGGAGATCTTGCGTGGGGCGCTCCTTGCGGGCTCCCGGCGCGACATCCTGGAGATCATCGAGCGGGTGGACAAGCTCGCCAACGCCGTCGAGGCCACCCTCGACTACCTCATCCCCCAGCGGGTGGAGATCCCAAGGGAGTTAGAGCCCCTGATCCGAGGCATCGTTTCCAAGAGCGCCGACATCCTCACCGAGGTGAAGGCCTCTTTGCACCTACTTTTCACCGATATGCCGCGGGTGCTTGACTGCACACGCAAGATCGAATCCTTGGAGTCGGAGGTGGACGGCCTCGAGCGCCAGGCCATCCAAACCCTCTTTCAGATGGACATAGACCTCGCCCAGAAGCTGCACGTGCGGGGTTTTATAGAAGAGCTGGTGGAGTTCTCCGACAGGGCTGAGGACCTCTCGGACAGGTTGGAGATCATGGTAGCCCTGCGTCGGGCTTGAGGGCCGTTTTTTCTTGCCAGGCTAGGTACCCTGCAGGGAAGGCCTTCCGCACCGGGAGACGGCCCTGGTAGCCACAAGGCTCGCCCCGGTTCCAAGGAGGTCCCGCGCGATCACCTGGCCGATCTCCACCGGCGCCTCCACGGCAAGGCCCCGGATGAAGCCCATCGCCTGGGGGATGAGGCGCCGCGGGATGGGCCGGTCGGTCCTCACCGAGACCAGGGGAAGCTCCCCTCCAATGACCTTTACGCTGGTGGGTAGAACCCGCATCGGCTCCACCGCCTCCTGGCGAGCGTAGGCCTCGCCCCGCCCACAACGGTTCCCAGACACAGAGATGACCTGCCCGCTCTCTACCTCCACGGTGAGTTCACAGCCCACCGGGCATGAGATGCAGGTGAGCCTCCTCTTCACGCCGGGGTCACCTCCACCCGCACCTCGGGCATTCGGGAGAGCTCTTTGCTAGCACCGGGGGGCACTTTGACCTCGATCATCTCCGCCGGCCGTGCCCCCAGGTGGTTGCGGGAGATCAAACCCCCCAGGGACACCTTCACCCGGGGGAAGGGCCTCGGCACTCGCAGAAACACGGTGGCTTCCTCGCCAGGTACCAAGGCGCTAGGCACAAGGTGAAGCACATTCTCCCCGCGGACGAGGGGTACAGCCCGCGCCGGGGGAAGCTCCCCCTGCGCGTAGCGGGCGGCGGCGACCCCGGCCCGGGCCCCCAAGGCGGCCACGGTGTCCACCAGGTCGAAGACCGCCACGGAATTCCCCGCGGAAAACAGCCACGGCACCTCCGTCTGCAGCCACGCGTTCACCTTCGGGCCTCGGTTCACCGGGTCTAAGGGGGCAAAGGACTCCAGAGCCCGCACCTCCGGGATGAGCCCCACCGAGAGGACGAGCGTATCGCAGGGGATGAACCGGTCCGTTCTGGGGAGGGGTTTCCCCCCTTCGTCCACCTCCACCACGGTCACCCCCGAAAGGCGCCTCTTCCCGTGCACCTCGGCTACGGTGTGCCGCAAAAGGAGCGGGATTTCGAAATCCTCAAGACACTGGACCACGTTGCGCAAAAGCCCCCCGGGGAAGGGTTTTAGCTCCAGGACCGCCGCCACCTCCACCCCCTCAAGGCGGAGCCTCCGGGCCATGATGAGTCCGATGTCCCCTGAGCCTAGGATCACCGCCCTCTTGCCGGGGAGGAGCCCGTGGATATTGACAAGCCGCTGGCACAGGCCGGCAGTGTAGATCCCGGCGGGACGGGTCCCGGGGATGCGTAAGGCCCCGAAGGGCCGCTCCCTGGCCCCACAGGCCCACACCACCGCCTTGGGCCTTATCTGTAAAAGCCCTTTGGGAGAGGCAGCCCGCACCCGCGGCCCTGCGGGATCCAGGTCCAGAAGCGTCGCCTCGGTGAGGAGCTCGGCCCCTGAGCTCTCCAGTTCTCCCCTGAGCCGGGCGGCAAACTCCGGGCCGGTGAGCTCCTCCCGGTAGCGGTGCAGGCCAAACCCCGGGTGGATGCATTGTTCAAGCACCCCACCCAGGCGCTCATTGCGCTCGATGAGGATGGTCTTTGCTCCCTCCCGGGCCGCCGCGGCCGCCGCCCCCATCCCGGCCGCCCCACCCCCTATCACCAGCACATCAACCTTCACTCCCCTCACGGCCGCACCCTCCCCCCCACCAGCGGCGATCCCGCGCCCTTTTGGGAGATCTCCTCCGGAGCCCGCCCTAGCTCCCGGGCGAGGATGGCCAGGATCCTGTCGGTGCAGAAGGCCCCCTGGCAGCGGCCGAAACCCGCCCGGGTGCGGAACTTCACCCCGTCGAGGGTTCTTGCTCCCCGGCGGATTGCCTCCACGATCTCCCCTTCGGTCACCTTGTTGCAGAAGCAGACGATCCGGCCGTAGCGGGGATCTTTGCGGATAAGCTCCTCCCACTCCGCCTCGGGTAGCTCCGCGACCCTGGGGATCCCCTTGCGGATCGGGCTGAAGGAGCCTTTTCGCTTGAGGGAAAGCTCCGAGGTCATCACTTCGCAGGCGAGCCACCTGGCGATGGCCGGGGCGGCGGTAAGCCCCGGGGAACGCATCGCCGCTGCCTGGTAAAAGCCCTTTACCGGGCTCTCCCCAAGGATGAAGTCCTTCTGGGGGGATTCGGGGCGGAGGCCGGCAAACGTCTTTATGGCCTGGCCTAGTGGAAGCTTGGGCACCAGCCTCCTCGCGCCCTCCATTACCTGGGAAAGCCCCTCCGGGGTGGTCTCGGTGGCCTCCTTCGCTTCCGGGGGAAGGTCCTCAGCAGTGGGGCCAAGGAGGATCCCCCCATCGATTGTGGGAAGGACGAGGATCCCCTTGGATTTCCCGCTTGGGGCAGGAAAGATCACGGAACGGACAAGCCCCTCGGCGGCTTTGTCCAAAAGCACATACTCCCCCCGCCGGGGAAAAAGCACAGGCTCCGAAAGCCCTGCCATGGCCGCGACATGATCGGCGAAAAGCCCGGCGGCGTTTACCACCGCGTCCACCGGATAACGGCCTTCCGGGGTTTTCACCTCCTGTACCTGCCTCTTTTCCACCCGGATCCCTGTGATCTCCTCCGAGAGGTGGAGCTCAAGGCCGTTTGCGAGGGCGTTCTCCACCGCGGCAAGGGCCACTGCCCAGGGTTCCGTGATCCCCACCGTGGGGGACCAAAGGCCGGAGAGGACCTTGGGGTTCACGTTGGGCTCACGGGAGAGGACCTCCTCTTGGGAGTGGATCTCAAGGCCTGGAACGCCGTTCTCTTCCCCTTGGGCGCGAAGCTCTTCCAAGAGCGGAAGTTCCTCTTTGCTCAGCGCCAAGACATAGGCCCCAGTTCTAAGAAAGGGGACGTTAAGCTCGCGGCAAAGTCCCTCATACATTGCGTTCCCCCGAACGCAGAAGCGGGCGCGGATCGTGCTTGGCGGGTCATGGAACCCCCCATGGACGATCCCAGAGTTGGCCTTGGTAACCCCCCAGCCCACGTCGGCCTCCCGCTCAAAAAGCAGGACCTCCCCCTCATAACGGCAGAGCTCCCGAGCGATGAGCGCCCCCACGACCCCTGCCCCGATCACCGCGACCCTCACGGCACCCCCTTCGCCCAGCCCTTGGCCCGCGAAAGGGCCCTCCTCCAGCCGGAAAGGAGCCGCTCCCGCTCTTCAGGCGACATGGCCGGCAAGAAGCGGCGGTCTTCACACCAGAGTCCCCGCAGAGCTGAAAGGTCCTCCCAAAACCCCACAGAAAGCCCGGCGGCAAAGGCGGCACCCAGGGCCGTGGTCTCCAGTGCCTTCGGTCGCACCACCGGGATCCCCAAAACATCGCTTTGGAATTGGCATAGGAAGTTGTTTGCGGCCGCGCCCCCGTCTACTTTGAGCTCTGAGAGCGAAAGCCCAGCGTCGGCCTCCATGGCACGGAGGACGTCGTTGGTCTGGTAGGCGATGGCCTCAAGCCCCGCGCGCACAAGGTGCGCCCTTTTCGTCCCCCGGGTGATCCCGAGGATCGCCCCACGGGCGTAGGGGTCCCAATGGGGCGCCCCCAAGCCCACGAGGGCCGGGACGAAGTACACCCCATCTGTGGAGGGGACGGAGCCTGCCAGCGCCTCCGTTTCGGCCGCGCTACGGATGATCCCCAAGCCATCCCGTAGCCACTGGATCGCCGCCCCGGCGATGAAGACCGAGCCCTCAAGGGCATAGCGGACCTCGCCGTCCGGGGAGGTGTAGGCCACCGTGGCAAGAAGCCCGTGGCGGCTTTCCACCGGCCGATCACCGGTGTTGAGCAGAAGAAACGCCCCCGTCCCCCAGGTGACCTTCGCCTCCCCCCTATCAAAACACACCTGGCCGAAAAGCGCCGCCTGTTGGTCCCCGAGCACCCCGGCAAGGGGGATCTCTGCTCCGAAAAGCTCCTTTTTGGTCTTCCCGAAGACCGAAAGGCTTGGCCGCACACAAGGAAGGCACTCCTCCGGAACGCCAAAAAGGGAAAGAAGATCGGGGTCCCAACGGAGTCTGTGGATATCGAAAAGGAGCGTGCGCGAGGCATTGGTGGGGTCGGTGGCGTGGACTCCCCCCAACTTCCAAAGGAGCCAGGAGTCTACCGTACCAAAGAGGGCCTCCCCCCGGGCGGCTCGCTCCCTGAGCCCTGGGACGTTCGCAAAGAGCCACTCAAGCTTTGTAGCGGAAAAGTAGGGGTCCGCACGAAGCCCGGTCTTTTCGCGGAGCATCACTTCCTGACCCAACTTGCGTAATTTTTCACAACTCGGGGCGGTGCGGCGGTCCTGCCAGACGATGGCAGGGGCGAGGGGCCTTCCGGACGACCTCTCCCAGACGATCGTGGTCTCCCTTTGGTTGGTGATCCCGATGGCGGCGAGCTCCTCGGCCCCGATGCCCGCCTTGGAAATGGCCTCCCCGGCCACTTCCAGGGCGAGGCGGAACATGAGCTCCGGGTCCTGCTCCACCCAACCAGGAGCCGGATAAGAAAGGGGGAGCTCCCGATACACGGCCGCTACCTCCTTGGCCTCGTGGTCGAACACCACGAACCTCACCCCGCTCGTCCCCAAGTCCACCGCCCCCACATACTCCCTTGCACTACCTTGCGTTTTCATTTTCGTTTCCTTTCGATCATTGGCATTTTAGCCCGTTTTTTAGTTCCGGGCAAGGGGTTAAGGGTTTCTGGTCAACTTTTCCAGAGCTTCCGATCCAGGGTGGGGAGTTCGGCCACGGAGTCGATCACGTGATCCGGGGGCACCGGGGCGGCAGCGAGGTCTTCCCTGGAGGTGACCCCGGTCAGGGTGAGGATCCCGGTAAGGCCGTTCTCCTTGGCCATCACCATGTCCGTCTCCAGGCGGTCCCCCACCATGGCGCATGCCTCCGGGGGGAGGGCGAGTGCCTCCAGGGCGGCCTGTACCATGTAGCGGGAGGGTTTTCCGAACACCCTTTCCACCCGGCGGCCGCAGGTGGCCTCGAGGGCGGCGATGACCCCGGCGGCGTCAGGGATTTCGCCGTTTTCCACTGGGCAGGTGCGATCCGGGTTGGTGGCGTAAAACCGCGCCCCATGCCTTAAAGCCTGGAAGGCGATGTTGAGCTTGCGGTAGGTAAAAGTGCGATCGAAGGCGGCCACGACATATTCGATCTTCTCCGGGTCCTCGCAGAGCTCGAGGCCCGCCCGGCAAAGCTCAATGAGCAGAGGAAGTTCCCCGATGGGAAACACCTTAGCCCCGGGGGCCTCCTGTGCCAGGTGCCGGGCCAGGACGAACGAGGAGTTGATCACCTCCTCCTCGGAGGTGGGGATACCAAGGCGGGTAAGCTTCCCGGCGTAGTCCCGCCGCGAGTAAAGGGGTTTATTGGACAGGAACACAACCCTTCGGCCTCGGCGGCGCAGCTCACAGATGGCCTCGTCCGCCCCCGGTACAAGCCTGTCGCCCCGCCAAACCGTACCGTCCAGATCCAGGAGATACCCTCTTGTCATCGTGCCTTCCCCCTCAAGGGGATGGCCCCCTCCCTGAGAACCCAAACGGCGATGTCAGGGAAGTCGGTGAACACCCCGTCCACCCCGTAGTCGAATAAGAACTTCCCCAGCTCCTCCTCCAGGCTTGCATACTGGGAGGGCAGGGAATCGGCCCGGAACGTGTACGGATGGACGAAAAGCCCAAACTCGTGGGCCCAGGACACAAACTCCGGGCTTTTCTCGATGATCCACTTGTCAGGCCCCACCCCCTGGGCATAGGTAGCTATCTCGGCCAAGCCCTGGCGGGTGGTCATGGAGAAGGAAACCGCGCTGATGAGCTGCACCAATGGGAGGTCAGTCCCCAGCTCAAATCGGAGGCGCCGTAGGGCGTCTGCCTCGAAGCATTGGATGTAGACCTTCGCGTCCGGCCCCTGGTAGCCGTATCGAGCCAAGATCTCAAGCAGCTTGCTGGTCATGTCGTACCCCTGGTTCAGGTGCCAGCCCGGGCGCTTGAGTTCGGGGTAGATGCCAACATCCCGACCTGTGCTCTTGTTGAGGCCCTGGATGAGCTCGATCATCTCGACGAAGGTGGGGACCTCAAAATGGGAGGCGCTTACTGGGAACCTCCCTGGGAAGTGGGGCTGGCCAGAGTCACGGCAGCGCTCGTGCACGGAAAGCCGTTTTATTTCCTCTAGAGTGAAATCGATGGCATACCAGTGGCCATCCGGGCGCTTACGGTCGGGGAACACCTCCTCCACGTTCGTGGTCCCCTCAAGGTAAATATCGTGGAGGCAGACGAAGACGCCGTCTCTTGTCATCACCAGGTCCGGCTCGATGTAGTCAGCTCCGAGGGCGTAGGCGAAGGCGTAGGACTCCAGGGTGTGCTCCGGCAGGTACCCGGCCGCCCCCCGATGACCGATCACGATCTTGTCGCCTCCGAGAAGCGAAACCCCCAGAAGAAGAACGCTCATTACCGCTAAACCAGTTCGTTTCACGGTGAACCCCCCTCCTTCAGCAGCCCCTGCGGGGGCGCCGCCAGGGGATAGCGATCTAAACAGCCCAAGGGCACCTCAAACGGGGCGTCGCCGATCCCGTCTCCCCCGGGCCGGTCTTGCTCAAGCCCCGAGAACCGGTCTTCCAGGGCCGCTTCCCAGTAGTTCCCCCCGGTGGGGTAGCCGCCATCCCATAGGTTGCCCGGGCCATCGCAGGCCGCCGGCCGCACGCACCCCAGGAAGGCGTTGTGCCAGACCGCGTTCCGGGCCGAGGTGTGCACGAGGGCCACCCCCAAGACACAAGAGGAAAACACGTTCTTGGTGATCACGCAGTCGAAACAGTCCCACAGGAAAATCCCTTGCTCCGCTCCCTCCACTCGGTTTCCGACGAGCCGCACGCGGTGACAGCTGTCCAGGTATACCGCTGTCAGGGCTTCTCTAAAGAGGTTTCCCTCCAGGAGGGAGTCGTGGCAATGCCACATGAACACCCCCTCCTTTTTCACCTTGATGAAACTGCTGCCCCGAACCCCGAGCCTGGGGGACTCGCTCCCGTCTATCCCCCGCCGGGTACCGACAAAAGAAGTACTCTGTACCCCCACCCCCGGCGAGCGGTACACGAAGACGCCCGCCCCCAAACCAAAAAATATACAACTTTCAATGGCTCCCCCTTGAGTCTGCGAGAGGGTAACCCCGGTGCCCCGTGGTCCCCCGGAGATGTGACAAGCTCGGATCAGGAAGCTCACCGAGGTCCCGCGGACTGTAATCCCGGTGCCGTTTGCCGCGTCGATCTCCCAACCCTGGATGAGGTAGGGATCCTCAGGGGTTCCGCTACCCCCCACCACTCCGTTCTCCGGGGTGAAGTCGGCATCGGAGGTGATGACGATGGGCGCGTGGGGAGCGCCGGCGCCGAAGAGCGCTGCAGCCAAAAGGAAGGCCGTAAGGAGAACGCTCTTCACCTCAGGTGTCCCTCCACAAGCTCGTCCATAATCCGGACCAGCTCCTCCTCCTTGCCCCGGGGTATGAGGGAGGCGGCGGCGTAGTCGTGGCAGGCGTCGATGGTCCCCCCCACCCGCATCGCAGCCTCCGGAAGGAGCCATGCCAGCCCTGGCATTTCCCCTGCCACGATCTTTTCCTCCAGCGGGCTTGGCACCCGCATGGACACCTTTACCAGATCCCAGTCAAACTTCCCCAGCCCCGGGATCTCGCTCGGCTGATCTTGAAATCCGGCGATGTATTTGTCCGGATCGACGAAGGGAAGATCCCTAATCTCCATACAGAATTCTCCGATGATCTTCACTCCCATGGGGGCGAAGGCATCTCCCACCGAGAACCACTGCACGTGCTTCCCCTGCTTCAGTGCGCCTGCTTCAAGCTTTTCCAGTACCACCTGAAACCTCTGGCGTTTCAGGGTCTCAAGCTGGGTCAGCTTCTCCTCGTACTCGGCCGAGGGCCCGGCGAGGATGGTCTTCACCCCCAGGTCCGGTCCACCCATGGCGTAGCCCGCCGCCCCTAGGGTGGTCAGGGACCTGGCGAACGGCTTCAGGGGGATCTCCTCGCCGAATTTGGTAAGGAGGTAGGACTCCCTACCGTCCTCTTCGATCGCCTGCACCTCTCCCCGGGCCACCGCCTCCTCCAGGGCCTCCCGGTTCTCCCCCACCAGCCGCCCCTCCCGGTCGTGGGAATCGCCGATGGCCCCGATCACCCCGAGGTAGGCGAGATCTCGGTTGTCCGGATCCAAGGCCTGAGAAAACAGCCAGGCGGCGGTGGCGGCGGAGATCTCCTTTTCCCCCGAAAGCCCGTACAGCTCGGTGGAAAGCACCCACACCGCGGGGTCGTCCGTGTCCTCGGCCAGGTGGTGATCCACGATCAAGGTCAGGGACCGGCCTCGGTTCACCTGGGCGATCATGGGGGCGGCCCGTGCCCCTAGATCCACGTACAGGATGGGGGTTCCGGCGAACCGGTCGTGGAGCCGCTGATTGACCGGGGGATGCACCCGCTCCAGCGGCACCCGCTCCACTCGGTACCCCGCCCTCTCCAGGGAGGCGGTGAGCGCCGCCGCCGAGGAGAGCCCATCCGCATCGTTGTGATGCACCACCACCAGCCTTTGGGCCCCACTGGCCTTGAGCCTCCCTATGCCCTCCTTGAGCGCCGCTAGGTATTCGGCCTTGCCCACCTTACCCTCCCTCCCAAGTCAACATGTCTATCACTGAGTCGAAGGCGAAATCCGGCTCGATCCCAAGCGACCTCAATTTCTCCTCGGTCATGGCACCGGAGCGCACGAACACCCTCACCATGCCGGCTCTTTCCCCGGCCAGCATGTCGGTGTCCATGTCTCCCACGATGGCGCAATCCCCCGGGGGAATCCCCAGCCGCGACAGGGCGATCTCCACGATGTACTTAGAGGGTTTTCCGATGATGGCGTCCGGCTCCCGATCCAGCATATAAGACAGGGCGCCGATCACCGCCCCCGTCCCGGGGATCACCCCATCTTTGGCGGGGAAGATGCGGTCCGGGTTGGTGGCGACGAATTTGGCCCCGGCGTGATACAGGGCCCTGAGGGCCCCGGTGATCCGGTGGGCGTTGTCCTCCCGGACGCGTCCAGTGGAGTCGAAGGGGGAACCCACCACTACATACTCGGCCTGGAATGGGTCCTCCACAAGCTCCAGGCCCGCACCCTCGAGTTCCGCTCTGAGCCCAGAAGCTCCCACCATGTACACCTTGGCCCCCGGCTGCTCCAGCGCCACATACCAGGCGGTGGCGTAGGTAGACAGGACTAGATCCTCCTCGGTCACCGGGATCCCCAGGCGCTCGAACTTTGCGATGTAGTCCTTCCGGGACTTGGTGGAGTTGTTGGAGATGAAGATAACCTTCTTACCACCGCGCCTTAGGCGTTCGATCGCCTCCGGGGCCCGGGGGATGGGATCCTCTCCTCGGCAGAGCACCCCATCCACGTCGAAGATGAAGCCCCGGCAGCGTCTCAAGGGGTGTCCAGGGAGGAACCGATCCGCCGGCACATCGGGAAAGAGCTTCGTCACGTTACACCTCCAACCCCTTCCGAAAGGACCGCGACTGCCTTCGTCCCAGAAGCTCCAGGACCTTGGCAGGGCGATCGGTGATCAGGCCGTCAGCCTTCATTTCGCCCATCTGAACTATCAGATCCGGTTGGTTAACTACCCAGGGGTAGACTTCCAATCCCCGGCCATGGGCCTCCCGCACCAGCTCTGGGGTGGTTTGCGCCCAGTGGGGCAGGATGGCCTGGGGGGAGAGGTGTCGCACCTCATCCCACAGGGTGAGCCACTCCCCGGCATACAGCATCCCGATCCGAACCTGGGGGTCCACTTCCCTTAATCGGAGCAGGCTACGGTGATCAAAGGAAATCACCAGTGTCCAGTCTAGAGCTCCCTGCTCCCTCAGGATTTGGACCAACCGTTCCTCTATCCACTGAAAGGCAGTGGTGCTATGGCGGGTGAGCTTCAGCTCGAGCAAGAGTTCCCCCCTGCCCGCCCCCACCTGCAGTGCCTGCCGCAGGGACAACGCCCGTTCCCCCAAAAGCTTCCGTCGGATGGGGCCCCCTATCCTGAGCGCCTGGATCTCGGCCAAGGTGAGGTAGCTGGTCCAACCGGGCCTCCCGGTGAGTCGAGCGATGTCGGCATCGTGCAGCACTACGAACCCCTCGTCCCGGGTGGGCCAGATGTCCACCTCCACCCCGTCCACCCCCAGGGAGATGGCCCGTCTGAGGGCGGCAGCGCTGTTCTCCAAGGCCTCAGCCCCTCCACCCCGATGGGCGATGACCTTCACTTCTCCTCCGCCAGGGCGAATCCCCGCATGAACTGCTCCTGCAGCAAGATGAAAATGATCAACGGAGGAAGCATGGTGATCACCGTACCGGCCATGGCCACCCCCCAGTTCACCATCCCCTGTGGGCCAGCACCAGTCAGCATCTTGAGCCCGATCTGGATCATCTGGTTTTTGTTGGAGGAGATGATGATTAAGGGCCACAGGTATTGGTTCCAGATGTAGACGAACTCGATCACCGCTAGTGCCCCTACTGTGTTCATCGACATCGGCACCAGGATCTGCCACAGGAATCGCATGGGCCCTACCCCGTCTACCCTGGCTGCATCCACCAAAGACGCTGGTATGGACATGAAGTGTTGGCGGAACAAGAACGTGCCTGTGGCCGAAGCGAGGAACGGAATTGTGAGGGCCCAGAACGAGTTGCCCCAGCCCAGCTTCCGCACCAGGTCGAACAGGGGGACGATCCGGACCGGGATGGGCATCATAAGCGTCACCAGGATGAATACGAAAATGAGCCCCTTAAAGGGGAAATCAAAGTACACCAATGCCAGTGCGGCTAGAAGGGAAAGGAGCGTTTTCCCAATCGTCACAGCGAATGCCACCACCGTGGTGTTGAGCATGAGACGCCCCAGGTTGTATTCCCGCCAGGCCACGCTGTAGTTCTCCGCAGCCCCTGGACCGATGGAAAACTTGGGCGGGTACGAAAACACCTGGGCCGGCGTCTGCGTGCTCTTTATCAAGGCAAACAGGATGGGGAAGGCGATGACAAACGAGAGCACAATGAGTGAAGCGTGAGTGAACACTACGAACGCCCGCTTGCGCAGCTTGTATGGGGACATCCTAGCCGCCATAGTGGACCCTCCTCCCAGTAGTGCGGAACTGGATCAAGGTGAGGATGACCACAAACACGAACAGGATAACGGATTGGGCCGCTGCCATCCCCCACTTGTTGTGCTGAAAGGCATCCCGGTACAGGTTATAGATGAGGATGTTGGTGGCGTTGACCGGTCCTCCTTTGGTCATCACGTCGATGAGCCCGAACACCCCAAAGAAGGCGTAGATGATGTTCATGATGAACAGGAAAAAAGTGGTGGGAGAAAGAAGGGGGAACGTGATCTTCCAAAAGGTACGCCAGGCCCCAGCGCCGTCCACCCGGGCCGCCTCTAGGATCTCCCCGGGGACGTTCTGCAGGCCAGCCAAGAAAAACACGATGTTGTAGCCCAGGTTCTTCCACACCGCCGCCACCGTGACCGAAAGCAGGGCTAGCCTTCCGCTCGTCAGCCAGTCCGGCTTGACTCCAAACAGGGTTTCGAAGAAATAGTTCACAACCCCGGAAGTGGGGTTAAGGAGGAACAGCCAAATGGTCCCAGCCACCGCCGGTGATAGGGCGTACGGCCAGATCAGCGACACCCGGTAAATCCGCGCCCCCCTTACCTTCTGGTTGGCCAGGAGGGCGATGGCCAGGGAGACGGAAAGCCCCAGGAACACCACACCACCGGCGAACAAAAAGCTAACCCCGATGGTATGGACGTAGTCGGGGGAAGTGAAAAGGCGCACGTAGTTCTGAGTGCCCACATACAGGCGCTTGAGGCCCATGAAAGCGGCCCGGTAAAGGCTCCAGCTGAAGCTCTGGGCCACCGGGTAATAGAGGAATAGGGCGCATACCGCCAAGGTAGGAAGAAGGATCACCAGCGGAAGCCATCTGTTTGGGAATTTGCTGCGCATAGCCCCCTCGCAAGGTTATAGGGGGAGCCCCTTTGTGGGGCTCCCCCTCCCTACCCCGATCGGCGGATCAGCCTCCCACAAGCTCCAGGTAGTCTTGGAGTCCCTGGTCGATTTTGGCCTTGGCGCCTGCCAGGGCCTCCGGGACAGGGGTGCCGGCCAGGATGGCCTCGATGGCGTCCTCGATAAAGGTGCGCGCCTCAAGGAAGTTGCCCATGAGAGCGCCTTGGGTGGCGGTGATAGGCTGCGTCTCCTGGAGCTGGTCCAGAGCGGTGCGGTAGTTGGGGTACCTATCGAACCAGCCCTCCATCTCCAAGGCGGTCCGGGCCGTCTTCCGGATCGGGAAGTAACCAGTGCCCTGGTGCCAGCGGATGGTCTGGGCCACCTGTGTCATCCACACCACGAACTCAGCAGCCGCCCGGAGCTCGGAGTCGGGATGGCCACCGGTTACCCACAGGGCGCCGCCACCGATAACCACGCCATGGCGTTCGTAATCCGAGGGCACCGGGATGAAGGCGGTTCCAAGCTCAAACCCCTGCTCCACCGCGGCGTTCTCCATCAGGGTCACATCCGAGGTAGAAGAGATAAGCATGGCAGATTGACCGGAAATGAACACCTGGCGAGCCTGGGACCAGTTCTCCCGACCGGGGTTCACCCACAGTCCCTCGTCGTAAAGCTGTTTCCACCACTCCATGATCTTGATGGCCGCCGGATCAAGTAGGTTGATCTCGGTGGCATAACCACTGCGGCCATTGTCGTTGTTCACAAGATCCACACCCATGTCCGCCATCCACTGCTCCAAATACCAGGAGTGGAGGCACCAGGTGATGCCGTACTCGGCCAGGCCCTTCTCCTTGACGGCCCGGCTGATGGAGATAATGTCTTCGAACGTAGGCTTTTTGGGCATCTCCACGCCGGCAGCGTTGAGGAGGGTCTTGTTGTAGTAAAGAATGGGGTTGGATGAGTTCCAGGGCATGCAGTACAGGCGCCCGCTGACCCGATAATAGTTGAGCGCCGGGTCGATGTAATCCTCCCACGGGACGATAAGCCCGTACTGGTCGATCAGGTCCTCCAGGGGGACGAAGATCCCGGAGTCCAGGTTCATCTGTGTCCCCACCTCAAACGAGTGGACGATGTGGGGGGCGTCTCCCGCCCGGGCGGCGGCCAGGGCCGCATTGAGGGTATCGCGATAGGATCCCTTGTATTCAACTGTCACCTCGATGTCGGGATGAGTGAGGTTGAAGTCGGCTACCATCCTCTCGATGAACTCCACTCGCCAGCCGCCCATGGCGTGCCAGAAGGTGATCTGGGTCTTCTCCCGCGCCAGTACCCAACCGAAGGAAAATAGGACCAACACTGTCACCAATAAGCATCCACGTTTCATCTAACACCTCCTTTTTGCGCTCCCACTGTTCGATATAAACACAATCGCTAAGATCTCGCCCCACCTATCACCTCCCTTCCTCCGGAACCAGGACCTCCACGTCCAGCTCCTCCAGCGCCCGCAGGATGGACGGCGCCGGAGGCTGGTCGGTGACGATGGCGTCTATGTCCGCAAGGTCGGCGATCTTGCCGTGGGTCACCACCCCGAACTTGGAATGATCCACCACCAGCACCGTCTTCCTGGCATGCCGCACTACCTCGGCAGCTGTCTCCGCCTCCTCCAGGGCAGGGATAGTGACTCCGTGCTCCAGGGAAACCCCGTTTGCCCCCAGGAACGCAAGGTCGAAGTACACCCCGTCCAGCGCCTGCCGGGCCAGCCGCCCCACCATGGCATAAGACACCCCCCTCAGGTACCCGCCGATCACATACACCTCCACCTGGGGGAGCCGGGAAAGCTCCACCGCATGGGTGAGGGCATTGGTGAACGCCCGGAAGGGAACCTCAGGGGAAAGGTGGTGCACGAGCTGCATGGTGGTGGTGCCGTTCCCGATGAAAACCGCCATCCCCTCCTCGATGAGCGAGGCGGCCAGCCGCCCAATCAGGCGCTTCTCCGCAAGGTTCACCGTCTCCTTCTCATGATAGGAGGGCTCACTGGCCAATGACTCCTTGGCTATCGCCCCACCATGGATGCGGATAAGCTCCCCCTCCTTGGCCAAGGCATTTAGGTCGTTGCGAATGGTCATGGGCGAAACGGAGAAAAGCTCGGATAACTCGGAGGTGCGCACCGCCCCCCGCTCCCGCAGCCGCTCCAGGATGAGCCGCCTGCGCTGCTCGGTGAGCAGGTAGTTTTGATTCATTTTCTTTTCGTTGCGAAAGTTATTATAACGTTGCGGCTGCTATCGGTCAAGGGGGGATAGGCAGGTCCCTGCGGCGGAGAGGCCGGATAGGGCTGCCCCTTCCAGGGTGGAGGGCCAGCCGGTGGGTGTGAAATCCCCGGCAAGGAAGAGGCCTCGGATGGGGGTCAAATTGTATGGCCTCCTTCCGTCCACCCCCGGGGCAGGGAGGAAGGTGGCGTGCGGGAACCTCAGCACGTAGGAGGAAAGGAGGTGCGCCCCCCGGGCGCGGGGGGCAGGCTCCCGCAGCGAGTCCAAAACTTCCTCCTTCACCTCCCCCGGGGGCTTTTCTAGCCAGTCCCTGGCCCCGCTCAGCACCGCGGCCACGTGTTCCGGCCCCTCCCTTCCCTGGAGCCGGGTCACGGAGAAGGCGGCCTGGAGGGGGAGCCCCGGCGCAAAGAGAAACGGCAGGGAAAGCACAGGCCGGTCAAACAGAAAATGGACACACACGATGGGGGACCAGGGGATTTTTCTCGCTTCGGAGAGAAAACCGCGCTCCCCCTCAGGGAGGAGGCGAACCAGCTCCTGAGGGGGCAGGGCGGCGATCACCGCCTCCCCAGGGATTTCCTCACCACTTTTCAGCCTTACCCCCACCGCCCGGCCGCCCTCCAAGGCTATCGCCTCCACCCGCGCCTGGGTGCGCACCTCCCCGCCGGCCCGCTCCACCAGGGGCACCACCCGCCCCCAGATCCGGGACATGGGGACCTGGAAGAACCCCAGGGCACCGCCCCGGGGGGAGAGGAGGACCCGCCGGATCACCATGGCCGCGTAGCGGGCGGACACCTCCTCAGGCTCCCCGTTCAGGGCGGAGAGGAGGAGTGGCCGCAGGAGGGTCTCCACCGCCCGGGGCGGGATCCTCAAGGACCGTAGCCAGTCGGCGGCACTCGCCTCCGGCACCCGGGCAAGCCCGGGGAGCAGCCGCAGCAGGGCCAGCCTCTCCCGGGCAGAAAGATGCCCGAACCGGAAGAAAAACGGGATGAGATGTAAGAGGGGATGGCTTTCCACCCAGTGGACGCGGCCGGCGTGCCAGATGGGGACCTCGAGCCGGGGCTGGAAGCGCACATCCCCTTCCGCCCCGAGCAACCGCAAGAGGGCCCGGGCCGCCCGGCAGGTGCGCATGAGGACGTGAAACCCCAGGTCCACCTCCCCGAAGCCCGGCAAGGCCCCGGAGGAGGCCCGGCCGCCCAACTGCTTCCCCTGCTCCAGGAGTATGACAGGGGTTCCGGCCCGTGCCAGCCGGGCGGCGGCCGTCACCCCGGCCACCCCTCCCCCCACTACCAGGACACGGCGCCGGACCTGCTCTGCCACATCGCCCTCCAAGCGACAGCCAGCTTCCCAAGGGTGGAGAGGGAAACCCTTTTCGAGAAGACGTCGTAACCGCGGGCCTGGATCAGGCGAAGGATGGTCCCGTACAAGGCCGCCAGGACCCCGATGCACGGCCGCCCTCGCTTGGGGACGAGGGGCAAGAGCTCGTTTACCGCTTCCATATACCGCTTGGCCCTCGCAGCCTCGAAGGAAAGCAGTCTTCGCACCCCCTCTGTAACCTCCCCCCGCGCAAGGGCCTCCTCGCTGACCCCGAAGTGGGAAAGGTCCTCCTGGGGGAGGTAGATCCGCCCCCGGGACAGGTCCTCCCGCACGTCCCTGAGGATGTTCACGAGCTGCATCCCGATCCCGAACCTCTCCCCCGGCTGGTCCGCCTCCGGGGGCGCGCCCAGGACCCGCAGTACCGTGAGGCCCACCGCCGCCGCCACGTGCCAGCAGTAGTCCTTAAGCTCCTCGAAGGTCCGGTAGCGGGCCTTTGTAAGGTCCATCCCCACCCCGTCTATCACCGCCGAAAGAAGCTCCTCCGGGATGGAGAATTTCTCTTTGGCCCAGGCCAGGGCAGAGAGCACCGGATCGTCCCCGGGCGAGGAGAGCCCGGCCCGCAGGGCAGCCAGGGCGGCTTGTTTTTCCTCTATGGTGCCGGGGCCGTCGGCGATGTCGTCCGCCCGGCGGAAGAAGGCGTAAAGCGCGTAGATCCCCAGCCGCTTCCCGTGCGGCAACGTAAGGAAGGCGAAGTAGAAGTTCCGGGCTTCCTTGCGGGTGATCCTGGCCGCCAGCCTGAGGGCGGCCTTAAGGCGCGCTTCCATGGCCCACCAGGGTGCGCAAGAAGATGGAAAACTTCTCGGCCCGGCTTAAGGTGGGGCGGCGGTGCAGGGTGTCGTACTCAAGGCGCTCGATCTTGCGCAGGACCGCAAGGCCCCCCTCCGAAAAAAGCCGCACCTCCACCCGCAAGAAACCTGTGAGGTGGCGATAGAGGGGATAGCCTTTATGGAAGAGCTCCCGCGCTCGGTCCACCTCCAGGGCCATCAGCCGCCGGAACCGTTCGTCCACCACGCCCCGCAGAAGGTCCTCCTCCGAGTAGCCGAACTTCTCCATATCTTCCAATGGGATGTAGATGCGGCCCTTCTTGAGGTCCCGGGAGATGTCCTGCCACAGGTTGGTGAGCTGGAGTGCCGTGCAGGTGGCATCGGACAGGGCAAACAGCCCCTCATCCCGGTAGCCAAACAGCATGAGGTAGAGCCGGCCCACCGGGTTGGCGGAGTGATCGCAGTAGTGGAGGAGCTCCTCGTAGGTTCGGTAACGGTGTGTCCTTTGGTCCATGCGGTTGGCCTGGATGATCTTGCGGAAGGGCTCGATGGGGAGGTCGAACCTCCTGGCGGTCTCCCCCAGGGCCACCATCACCGGATGCCGGGCTTCTCCCCTGAAGGCGGCCTCAAGCTCCTTTTCCCACCGGTCCAGCAGGGCCAAGCGGTCGCCAGCCGCCTCGTCCCCCAGGTCGTCGGTGGTGCGGAAGAACCCGTAGAGGGAGAAGATGTGCTTCCGCAGCCTCCGGGGGACGAGCAGGGAGGCCAGCGAGAAGTTCTCGTAGTGCCGCCGGGCGAGGGCGGCGGAGAACCGGAACGCCTCCTCCAGGGCAGGAGGCGCCGCAGGCGGCTCCCTTACAAGCTCCACGTGCCTCAACTCCAACCTTGCACGTGTATCAAAACCTCCCGCTCCCTGGGGCGATCCAGCTCCACCAGGAAGATCCTCTGCCAGCGCCCCAGGGCCAACTTCCCCGCCACAATGGGGATGGTCTCCGAGGCCCCAAGGAGCAGATACTGGCAGTGGGCGTGGGCGTTGGGGCACTCGTCCTCGGTCATGTTATGGGTGCGGATGGCAAAATCGTTGTGCCGATAGTAGAGCTCCCGGGGCGCCACCCTCTTTAAAAACTCCTCCATATCGGAAAGGAGAAGGGGTTCGTTTTCGTTGATGCAAATGGCGGCCGTGGTGTGGCGGCAGAACACGGTGGCGATCCCCTCCCGCACCCCGGACTCCGTGACCTTTCCCTGCACCTCGTCGGTGATGTCGACGAACTGGGGAGCCCGCGTGGTGGTTCTCTTGAACGCGAGCAGCTTAAGTAGCGGCTTTGCCTCTTGCGATAGCTGCCTCATGGGCTTTCACCCCCCATCTTGTGGAGCCTGGCGATGACCTGGTCTATCACCTCGTCGGGGGTGGAGGCCCCGGCGGTGACCCCCACCCGGGAAAGCCCGGCCACCCAGGCCGGGTCTATCTCCTGGGCGGACTCGATGAAGTAGGTGGCCACCCCGGTCTTCCGGCAGGTCTCGGCAAGCTTCCGGGTGTTGGCCGAGTTGCGCGAGCCCACCACGAAGATGGCCTGGACGTGGGCCGCAAGCTCCAGGGCCGCTTGGTAACGGCGGCCGGTCTCCGGACAGGTGGTGTCCACCACCCGCAGGTCCTCCAAGGAGGGATGGAAGCGGGAGATGACCTGGCGCACGAAGGCCCAGAAGGCCTCCCGGTCCTTGGTGGTCTGGGAGATCACGGCGAGTTTCCTTTCGGAAAGCTCGGGGAGCCCTTCCGGGGACAGGGTGGCGTAGCCCTTGCCGGCCGTCCAGGAGAGGATCCCCCGTACCTCGGGGTGGGCCTCCTCCCCGTAGATGAGCACGGCGTAGCCCTCCTCGGCCAGGGTGCGGGCGGCCTCTTGGGCGCGTTTCACGATGGGACAGGTGGTGTCCACCAGCTTCAACCCCCGCCTTTCGATCTCGGAATAGACCTCCTGCCCCGCCCCGTGGGCGGTGATGGCCACGGTGGGCTCGTGGGCCTGGGAGACCGAGCCGGCCACCCGCGCCCCCTTCTTCTCCAGGGCTTCCACCACATGGGCGTTGTGGACTATGGCCCCCAACGTGGCCAGGGGGCCCTCCCGGGCGAGGTGCTCCTCCACCATCCGTACCGCCCGCCTGACCCCGGGACAGAACCCGTAAACCCTCGCCAATTCGATCCGTAACCCGTTACGCGTCACGCGTTACGCGTCACCTCCTCCCGGTACCTCCCCAAGGCCATGAGGGGGAAGTAGTGGCGGTACAGGTGGTAGCGGATCATGAAGTCGGTGGGGAAGCCCGTCCCGGTGAAGTGGGGTTCGTCCCAGGTGCCATCCTCCCGCTGCGTTCTGATGAGGTACTCGATCCCCCGGTGTATTGTCTCGCTTCTCGCTTCCCCGGCTGCGAGGAGGGCCATAAGGGCCCAGGCGGTCTGAGAAGCCGTGGAAGGCCCTCGGCCCCGCAACTCCTTTTTGTGATAGGAAAGGACATCCTCACCCCAACCGCCGTCTGCGTTCTGGCGGGCTTTCAACCATTCCACGGCCTTCCTCACCCGGGGATCGTCCATGGGGAACCCGATTGCCCGGAGGGCCGGGAGGACCGCCCCGGTGCCGTAGATGTAGTTCACCCCCCAGCGGCCATACCAAGGGCCGTCGGGCTCCTGCTCCCGGAAGATGTAGCGCAATGCCCTATCGAGGGGCTTGAATCCCGGCCGGTATCCCATCCTCCCCAGGCACTCCACGATGTGGGCGGTGACGTCCACCGAAGGGGGGTCCAAAAGCTCCCCGAAGTCGGCAAACGGGATCTCGCGCAGGAAAACCTTGGTGTTGTCCCGGTCGAACGCCCCCCAGCCGCCGTTTGAGCTCTGCATCCCCAAAAGCCACTCCAGTCCCCGCTCAATGGCAAACTCCTTAGCCCGCTCCGGAAGGTCTGTGCCCAACAGGGCCATCATCACCACCGCGGTGTCGTCGGTATCGGGGTACCAGTCGTTGTCCAGCTCGAACGCCCAGCCCCCGGGACGGGCCTTGCATTTGACCTGCCAGTCGCCTCCCACGAAGATCTGCTCATTTAGGAGCCACTTCCCTGCCTTCACCAATGCGGGGTGGTCCCCAGGGAGCCCGGCGTCCTGCAGGCCGATCAGGGCAAGCCCTGTGTCCCAAACCGGGGAGATGCATGACTGGAGCCGGAAGCCCCGCTCGTCCCGGATAGCATACCGCTCAAAACCCCTGATCCCCTTGGCCATGACCGGGGACTCCAGGGAATAGCCCAGGCAGTACAGGGCGATGAGGGAGTACACCCATGGAGGCTGGATCCCGCCCCAGCAGCCATCGGCCTCCTGCCTCTGTACGATCCACTCCTCGGCCGCCTTCAGGGCCCGCCGCCTGAGGGGCCGGATGTGCACCCGCTCGTAGGCCCGAAGGAGCTTGTCCATCCCATAGAAGAACCGCCCCCAGGCGCTTTTTTTCCTGGGGAGGGAAAGGTCGGCGTTTTCCCTTCCCCGCACGAAGAGCTCGTCCACCCGGGCGTGCCTTGGGAGGGGGAACACCGGCTTTTTGACCCGCAGGATGGCCAGGGGGAGGATCGTCCCCCGGGCCCAAGAGGAGAACTCATAGAGGTTCACCGGGAACCATTTGGGGAGGAGCACCAGTTCCGGCGGGAGCATGGGGGTGGCCTCCCAGGGCCATTCCCCCATGAGGGCCAGCCAGATCTTGGTGAACACCCGGGACTTCTCCACCCCGCCGCGGGCGAGGATCCACTCCCGGGCCCTTTTCATCCCGGGGGAGTCGGGCTCCACCCCGGCGAGCTTCAGTGCCACGTAGGCCTCCACGGTGGTGGAAAGCTCCCCTGGCCCTCCGTACCAGTTGGCCCAGCTCCCATCCTCCCGCTGCTCGGATAGGATGTAGCGGGCGATTTCCTCCGAGAGCTCCTGGGTCCTCAGCCCCAGGATGTGCATCAGGAAAAGATGCTCGGCGGTGATAGTGACATTGGACTCAAGCTCCCCCCACCAGTAACCCTCGGGGTACTGATGCTCAAGCAGCCAGTCCACCGCTCGTTCGATGGCGAGCTCCAAATCCAAGACGGTTTTTTCCGCCATGCTTGATGCACCAGCCGCCACGTTCTTATCGCCCATCCTGCCTCACCTCCAGCTCAGAACGGATAACGCAAGCCAAGGCCTCAGCAAGTTCCACCTCAGGGACTTTAGGGATGGCAACCTTCCCATGTGCGTATACCGTCCCATAGCCCTTTCCCCCAAGGATCCCAAAGTCCGCCCGTTCCACCTCCCCGAGCCCGTTCACCGGGCAGCCCATGATGGCTATGGAGACCGGCTGTGTGATGTCGGAGAGGGCGCGGCGCACTTCTTCTGCGATCCCCGGGACATCGACCCCGGTCCTCCCGCAGGTGGGGCAGACGACGAAGCTCGGCCCCCGCTCCCTAAGTCCCAATGATTTCAGGATCTCCCAGGCAACCTCCACTTCCCGCACGGGGTCCCCGGGGAGCGAGACCCGGATCGTGTCCCCAATCCCCTCCGACAGAAGGATCCCAAGCCCCACCGCCGAACGGACCGCCCCGGCGAAGGGCGTCCCCGCCTCGGTAATCCCAAGGTGCAGGGGATAGTCGACTTCACGCGCGATGAGGCGGTTGGTCTTTACGGTGAGGGGGACCTGGTGCGCCTTGAGGGAGATGACGATGTCGTGGAACCCGATCTGTTCAAGCAGCCGCACCTCCCAGAGTGCGGCCTCCACCATGCCCTCGGGGGTAACCTCACCCCTTGGGCCCTTGAAACGGTCGTCGATGGAACCTGCGTTCACCCCCACCCGGATGGGGATCCCCCGCTTCGCGGCGGCCGCCGCCACCTCGCGGATCCTCCTGGGGTCACGGATGTTCCCCGGGTTGAGGCGGAGCTTGTCCGCCCCGGCCTCCAGGGCCGCGATAGCCAAGCGGGCATCGTAGTGGATGTCGGCTGCGATGGGCACCGTCACTTCGCGTTTGATCTCCCGGATAGCTTGGGCTGCCTCCAGGTCGGGCACCGCCACCCGTACCAGCTCACAGCCGGCCCTCTCCAGGGCCCGGATCTGGTCCACCGTGGCGGCCACGTCCCGGGGGTCGGTGTTGGTCATGGACTGGACCACTATTGGGCTCCCACCCCCGATCAGGAGGTTTCCCACCTTTACGGTCCTGGTCACGCGGCGCGCCACGGCTCCACCCCCTGGAGGACGGGGGCCAGGGCCCGCGCCGCCCGGCCCAGCCTACGGGCGCAAAGGAGCGCCCTCCTGGCCCAGCGGATGTGCGGCCCACGTGAAGGGTCCTCCCACAGGGCATCCAGGATGCAGCGCAGGATGAGGAACGGCACCCCCCGGGAGGAGAGCTCGGCCGCCAGGTCCGCGGATTCCATGTCCACCGCCAGGGCCTCCACCCCCAGGCGCGCCTTCTCCTCGGGGGAGGCCAAGGAGCTCGCCTGCGCCACCGGCCCAACCTTCGCCCCGGGAAGGGCCTTCCTTGCTCGCTCCAAAAGCCCGTCCGGCACCCGCACCCCCCCCGCCGAGCTGGCCAGCACCAGCCCCCCCACGGGGAGGCTCGCCCGGGTGGCCCCGGAAAAGCCCACCACCAGCACCCCGGCCGGCCTTTCCCCCTCGAGGATCCACCTCAGGCGGGCCCGCGCCCTCTGCCCCACCCCCAGGGCAGCTCGCGGCCGGGGAGAAAAACAAAGCTCCGTCCTCAGCGCCGCCACCGTGAGCATCGGCTAGCCCACCTCCACCTGAGGCCGCCTGGACCGCAACAAAAGCCTCCAAGGGTGGTTAAGGACGTCCAGGACGCTCGCCGGCTCGAAGCCCGAGTGGAGCATGCAGCCGGCACAGCGAGGGTCCTTCCCCGGCCCGTAGCGGGCCCAGAGCTCCGGGTCCAGGATTTCCGAAAGCTCCCCCACGTGCTCATCGGCGATGAGATAACAGGGTTTCCTCCAGCCCAGGACCGTGTAAGTGGGGATCGCCCAGGCTGCGCAACGGCGGTAGTCCCTGATGCCCCGCAAGAAATCGAGGAACAGGGGGTTATCGTAGAAGGGAAGGCGGTCCTGGGGATCCAGGATCCTGCGGAAAACCCTGATCGACTCCTGCCGCTTGAGGAACAGCTCCTTCTCCGATACCGCCTCGTAGGCATACCCCGGGGAGAGCATAAGCCCCTCCACCCCCAGCGCCTTTAGGGTGTAAAAGAGCCTGCGCACGTCCTCGACATCCGAGCCGTGGAAGATGGTGGTGTTGGTGCAAACCCGGAAGCCCCGCGCCAAGGCCTCCTTGATCGCCGAGACGGCCTCCTGGTAGGTCCCCGGCCGCTGGGCCACGTGGTCGTGTACCTTTTCCGTGCCGTCGAGATGCACCACAAAACACAGGCGTCGGGCCGGCTTGAACCTTTCCAGGGATTCCCGCAAAAGGAGCCCATTGGTGCACAGGTACACCCAACGACGCTGCTCGATCAGCCCCCGGACGATGTCCGCGATCTTAGGATGGAGTAGGGGTTCTCCTCCCGAGACAGAGACCACCGGGGCCCCGGCGGCTTCAGCGATCTTTAGGGCCTGGTCCACTGACATCCGCTTGTCCATAACGTCTTGATATTCCCTGACCCGGCCGCAGCCGATACACCTCAGGTTGCAGGCCTCCAGGGGCTCGAGCATGAGCACTATGGGGAAGAGCCTTCCCCCTCCCGGCCACCTCCTGCGGGGGAGGAGATAGCGCGCGAGCTCCAGCGTCATCGAGATCGGCCTTGACATCTAAGCCTCCCTTTCCAGGAGGAAGTCCAACAGCTCCTTGAACATGTCCTTCGCCTCGTTCGTCCAGGGGAGCCCCTGGGCGGCTTGGAGGGCCTCCTCGGCGTAGCCCCGCGCGGCCGCTTCGGCCGCCTCCCGCGCCCCCAGGGCGGAGAGCCGCTCCAGGGCCTCCTCCACTGGGACCGGCTCCCGGGAGAGGAGCCTGGCCAGGGCCGGGTCCCGTTCCAGGGCGAAGGCCACCGGCCAGGAGCGCTTCCCCCGGGCGAGGTCGCTCCCTACGGGCTTTCCGGTCACGGCGGGATCCCCCCAGATCCCCAAGAAGTCGTCCCGGATCTGAAAGGCCAGGCCCAGCACCTCCCCGAGCTTTCGGTGGGCCGGGAGGAGCTCTGGCCGGCCGGCGGCCAATGCCCCCAGCTCAAGCGCACAGCCGAGCAGGGCCCCGGTCTTCCTCTTGGCCATGTAAAGGTACCTTTCCACCCCCACGTCCCACGCCCCCTCCAGGGAGAGGTCGAGGGCCTGCCCCTCGATCATCCGGAATGTCGCGGAAAGCAACGCCCCCTGGGCCGCCAGGACCACCTCGGGGGGGGCTTGGGCCTGCAAGGCGATCCGCAGCGCCAAAACCAAAAGGCCGTCGCCGGCGTTTATGGCCTGGGCGGCCCCGAAGGCCTTCCAGGTGGTGGGCCGCCCCCGCCTGAGCTCATCCCCATCCTGGATGTCATCGTGGACCAGGGAGAAGTTATGGATGAGCTCCAGGGCACAGGCCAGGGGGAGCGCCCTTTCGGGTTCCCCTCCCAACGCCTCGCAGGAAAAACACACCAAGGAAGGCCTGAGGAGCTTTCCCCCGATCCCGGGCCCGGGGGCGCCGTCGGCCTCCTCCAGGCCCAACGGATAACGGAGGAGCCGGGAAAGGGGGCCTTCCTCCTTCAGGATCCCCTGTAAAAGGGAGATCACTTGCTGGCGATAACGGGAGAGGATCCTGGGGCTAGGCACGGGGCACCTCCGGAACGCGCACCAACCCCAGCTCCAGGGCCGCCCGCACGAGCCCCGTGGTGGAGTGCACGGAGAGCTTGCGCATGGCGGAGGCCTTGTGGGCCCGGACCGTGGCCGGCGAGCGGCACAGGATGCGGGCTATCTCCGAGAGCTTTTTCCCCTCGGCGATAAGCCGCACCACCTCCTGTTCCCTGGGGGTGAGGGGGGGTACCCCCCCTGTCCGGGGCAGCAACACCTCCCCCCGGGCGGCCCGCAGGACCGCGTCCACGATCCTCTCCGGAGGATCCCCCTTGAGGAGGTAGGCGGCCGCCCCGGCCCGTCCGGCCTCGGCCCGCCAGGCTGGCTCGTCGAACATCGAGATCAACACCACCTTAACCTGGGGGAGGCGCCGCCTTATCCTCCTACACAGCTCTATCCCGGAGAGGCCCGGCAGGGCCACGTCCACCACGGCCACATCGGGCTGAAGATCGCGGATGAGCCGCAGGGCACGCGACCCACCCTGCGCCTGGCCCACCACCTCCACCCCGGCCCGGGAAAGCAGGCTGCAAAGCCCCTCCCGCACCACCGGATGGTCGTCCACGATCACCGCACGCATGCCCATTCCGAAGGGATGTTACCGCCTGGATGCCCCCCTCACGATCGGGGAACCGCATTAAACGGGCTTTCTAAGGCAACCCCGGCTTCATGCGGCGGAGGGCGCGGGCGCGCAGCTCCGCTGTGCTTTTGCAGCCCAGCTTCCTCTTCAGGTTCTCAAGATGCGATTCCACCGTCTTGACCGAGATCCCCAGTCTTTCGGCGGCCTCCCGGTTTGAAAGGCCCTGGGAGAGGAGGGAAAGGAGCTCCTCCTCCCGGGGGGAGAGCTCGGGGCCCTGGGGGAAGACCCGTTCCCCGCGGGCGCAGGCCCGCACCGCCGCGACCAGTTCCCCCGGGGCGCAGGTCTTGGCCAGGAACCCGTCCGCCCCGGCGGTCGCCGCCTCCCGGGAAAGCAGCGGATCGTCCAGGGCGGTGAGGACCAAGATGCGGGCCTGGGGGGCCGCCTCACGAAGCCTCTTGATGGCCGCCAGGCCCCCGCCCGGCATGGCCAGGTCCCACAGCACCACCTGGGGGGAAAGCCCTCGGGCCAGCCCAACCCCCTCCTCCCCCGAGCCGGCCTCCCCGACCACGTACATCCCGGCCCGGGAGAGGAGCCGTGCCAGCCCCTCCCGCACCACCGGATGATCGTCCACGATCAGCACGCGGATCATGAAAGCGGGATCGTGAACCTGACCCGGGTCCCCCGTCCCGGTGCCGACTGGACGGAGAGCTCCCCCCCCACCAGGGACACCCACTCCCGCATCCCGGAAAGGCCCAGCCCCTCTGGGGTCCGGCGCACGTCGAAGCCCCGGCCGTTGTCCACTACCTCCCCCACCAGCTTCCCCCCCTCCCGCTCCAGGCGCAGGGACACCCTAGTGGCACCCGCATGCCGCCTCACGTTCTCCAGGGCCTCCTGAAAGGCTCGGAAGACCGCGGTCTCCACCTGTTCCGGGAACCTGCCCTCCGGGAGGTCGACTTCCACCTCCGCCCCGGCCGCGGCGGAGAACCGCTCCACCAGGCCCCGCAGGGCCGGCCCCAGGCCTAGCTCATCCAGGAGCGGCGGCCGGAGGTCCCGGGCCAGGGTCCGTGCCCCCTCCACCGCCTGGGCGAGGAGCTCCTCGGCCCCCTGGGTGTCCCCGGCGGCCAGCGCCCAGCGGGCAGCGGCCAGGGCCTGCCCAAGCTCGTCGTGCAGCCGCCGGGCGATCCGGCGGCGTTCCTCTTCTTGGGCAGAAAGGAGCTTGGCCGAAAGCCGGGAGAGGGCCCGCTCCCGCTGGAGAAGCTCCCGCCGCTGGCGCTCGTAGATCCCGGCGAACGCCCGCACCGTGAACGCCAGGATGGAGTAAAGCCCCACCCCCCCGGCCAATACCGTGGTCACCACATACGGCAGGTACCGATGGGGGGGCCCGGCCGGCCGAAACAGGGAGTAGTGGGGGATGACCCCAAAGTACTCCAGGAACGCCACCAGCGCGTAGGACCCCACAGCAAGGCCCGTCACCACATACCCGGCGGCCTTGGGAAGGAAGAAGTTTGCATACACCACGGTGAACAGATAAAACACCACCCCGATCCACTCCACCCCCCCCATCCGGTGGATGAGAAAGGCCACCAGCAGGATCTCCACACAGAAGAAGGCGGCATGTACGTTATCCAGGGCCCGGAGGCTGCGCTGCCTGCGGATCAGATACTGAAACGGAACCGTGAGAAGAAGCCAAGCAAATGGAACTGAGAAAAGAGGATTTAAAGGTGATATTTCAGAGAAAAGCACCACAATCAATGCTACAATAGAAAAGGCACCCAAAGTAATGCGACGTACCAGGATGGTGTGTTCCACCGTGCGTCGGATCTCCGCAAGGCGGGCATCCTGTCCCATGTTAGTAGAGGCGGCGGCCGTTGGGCACCGTCCTTTCCGGGGCCACCAGTACCACCCGCCCCAGGGGGTCGTCCACCCCCAGGACCAGCACCTCCGAGACGAAGCCGGCGATCCGCTTGGGCGGCAGGTTCACCACCGCCAGGACCTGTCGGCCAATCAGGTCCTCCGGCCGGTAGAGCTCGGTGATCTGGGCACTGGAGTGCCTCTTTCCAAGCTCGGGCCCGAAGTCCACGACGAGCCGGTAGGCCGGCCTCCTCGCCTCGGGGAAGGGCTCGGCGGAGACGATGGTCCCCACCCTGATATCAATCCTCTGAAATTCCTCTAAGGTGGCCACCTTTGCCCCTTTCAAGGCTATCGTGCCTCAGCGCAGGCTGACAAGGGTTCAGGGTGAGGATACGGTGAAGGATTCCAGCTTCTCCAGAAAAGCCGGGTCCACCTCCGCCCCCAGCCCCGGGCCCGCCGGGAGCTCGATCCTGCCCCCCTCCCGGTATTCCATCCCCCCCAGGATCGGGTCCACGGTGTGGGTGAGGGCGCTGTCCAGGTCGAAAAAGCGGATGACGGGCCTGGCAGCTGCCAGGTGCGCAGCCGCGGTGAGGGCGAGCCTGGTCTCGGACATACAACCCACCATGCAGCCCAGGCGGGCCGCCTCGGCCACCGCGGCGATCTTGGTCGCCATGTGGAGCCCCCCGGCCTTGGAGAGCTTTATGTTGAAGTAATCGCAGGCCTCGTTTTGCACGAGGGCCAACGCATCGTACACGTCGAAGAGGGACTCATCGGCCATGATGGGGATGCGGGTGGACTTCCGCACCGTTCGCATGGAGGCAAGGTCCCCGGCGGCCACCGGCTGCTCGCAGTACTGCACCCCGAACTCCTCGATGGCGGTGAGGACCGTGACGGCAGAGGGGAGGTCCCAGCCCTGGTTGGCATCCACCCGGATGGGGATCCCCGGGCCGATGGCCTCCCGGATCGCCCGGACCCGGGCGATGTCCTCCGCCGGGGCGGTCCCCAGCTTCACCTTGATGGCACTGAATCCCTTCTCCTTAAGCTCCCTCGCCTTCTCCGCCATGTTCTTAGGGGAGTCGATCCCGATGGTGTCGTCGGTGTAAAGGTCCCTTGGGGAGCCGCCGAAGAGGCGGAAGAGGGGGAGCTCGGCGGCCTTCCCCAGGATGTCGTAGAGGGCCATATCGAAGGCGGAACGGGCGGTGGTGTTGTGGGGGAGGAAGGAGGAAAGCTCCCCCAGGCGGGCCTCGATATCCAACGGGTCCTTTCCGATGAGGAGCCTGGCCATATCGCGGGCGGCGGCAAGGCAAGTGGCCTGGGTCTCCCCCACGATGGCGGGGAAGGGGCTCCCCTCCCCCCACCCGCAAACCCCCTCGTCCGTCTCTATCTTCACGAAGAAGTTCTCCGCCACCTCGGTTACCCCCAGGGCGATGCGGAAGGGGGCCACCAAGGGAATATCCGCCTTGTACACCGCTACCCTAGTTATGTGCAACCCAATCACCTCCGAGCCTTCATCTCGCCCTCTATAGCCTCCACCAACCGGTCGAGCTGTTCCAGGGTGTGTTCGGAGAATACGGCGATCCTCAGGGTGCCCACGGGGGGAGCATCCGAGTAACCCCGAGGGGGAACGTACTTCACCATGATCCCTTTTTCTTTAAGATTTTCCTGCGTTCTTTTGAAATCCAGATCCCCCCAGGGCCTAAGGGAGACGATGGGCACCGGGGAGTCGTCCAGCGCGAAGCCCAAATCCCGCAGCCGGGCCCTCAAATGGGCCACGTTTCGCCGGAGCCTTTCCCTGAGCTCGGGGTGTTCGGAGAGGATCCGGATCCCTTCTGCGGAGGCTGCCGCTGCCGGGATGGGAGGGGGGCTGCCCCCCACCGGGATCCTCACGTTCCGGGCGATCCTCTCCATCAGGCCCTCATCCCCAGGGATGATCCCTCCAAAGCCCCCGAAGGCCTTGGAAAGCGTCCCGGCGAGGTAACATCTCCCCCCTTCAACGCCCCAGTGCTCGAGGCTCCCCCGGCCGTTTTCCCCCAAAACCCCCACCCCGTGGGAGTCGTCCACGACCAGGATCCCACCATAGCGGGATATGAGCTCGGCGTAGTCAGCTAGCGGAGCCATGGCCCCAGTTACCGGGAAGACAGCATCGGTGATCAAGAGGGGGACCTGTCCCGGGTGAAGGTTTTTCTTAAGTTTGCGTTCAAGGTCCCCAGGCTCAAGGTGGGCGAAGGGGACCGCCGGCTTCCCCGCGGATCCTATCGCATCGAAGACGCTGTAGTGGGAGACCTCGTCCACGAAGATCACGTGGTAATCGTCCTTGAGTGCCTGGAGCAGGAAGAAGTTGCCCAAGTAGCCGCTTACGATGTAGCGGGCAAAAGGGGTGTTGAAGAAGCTTGCAGCGAGCCTTTCCACCTCCTGGAGGGGCGGCATATCCCAGCCCGTGGCCGGGCCGAGCCCGTATCGCTTTGTCGCCCGGCAGGCCGCCTCGATGAGGCGGGGGTGCCCGTGCAAACAATAGTAACTGGTCCCACAAAAGTAATCGTATTCCCTGCCCTTTATCTTCACCCGCGGGCCCAACGGGGATTCCAACATCACATGCTCTTCGTACACTCGGTCGCCTTCCACTATGCCTTTAAGGCCCTCGACGCAGGCGCGGGTCCAGGATATCGCGCACCGCGTCCCCAAGGAGGTTGAACCCCATCACCGTGATCAGGATCGCCAAGCCCGGGAAGGTGGTATACCACCAGTAATCCCGGAGGAAGTTCCGCCCCACGCTTACCATAGCCCCCCACTCCGGGGTCGGAGGCTGGGCCCCAAAACCGATAAAGCTCAGGGTGGCGGCGGTGAGCACTACCTCCCCCAGGTCCAGGGTAGCTTGAACTACCACCGGGGAGATGCAGTTGGGGAGGATATGCCGCAGCATGATGCGGGTGGAGGAAGCCCCGGCCGCCCGGGCCGCCGCCACGAAGTCGATCTCCCGGATCGAAAGGACCTGCCCCCGGGTCACCCTGGCATAACGTGGCCACCAAATGGCCACCATGGCCACGATGGCGTTCTCCAGGCTCGGCCCCAACGCAGCGGCAATGGCCATGGCCAAAATCAGGGCAGGGAAAGCCAAGAATACGTCCGACACCCGCATCAAAACCTCGTCCACCCATCCTCCAAAATAGCCCGAGATGAGGCCCAACAAGGTCCCGATCCCCAAGGTGAGCCCCACCACCAGCACGCATATCCTAAGGGTAACCCGGCTCCCGTAGATAACCCGGCTCAAGATATCCCTTCCGGCGTCGTCGGTGCCGAAAGGATGGGCGACGCTCGGGGGCTTGAGGCGCTCCCGGAGGTTGATCTTGGTGGGGGAATAGGGCGCGATCCATGGGGCGAAGACGGCCACCACCACGAGAGCAACCACGATCGCAAGCCCCACCAAAGCGAGCCGGCTGCGCCACAGCCGCCCCAGCGCGCGCCGCCACTCCGAACCCCTAGTAGCGTATCCTCGGATCCACCAATGCATATGTGATATCCACAAGGAGGTTCACGGTGATGTAGATGATCGCGATCACCAAAGTGACCCCCATAACCGCCGGGAAGTCCAGCGAGGTCATGGAGCCCACCACGTAATGGGTCATCCCCGGCCAGGCGAAGATCAGCTCCGTGGCCACCGCCCCGCCCAGAAGCTCCCCATAGGAAAGCCCGATGACGGTCAAGGTGGGGATGAGGGCATTGCGCAAACCATGCCGGACCACCACCCACCGCTCGTGCAGGCCCTTGGCCCGGGCCGTCCGCACGTAATCCTGGGCCAGGGCCTCGAGCATGCTGGACCGGGTCATGCGGGTTATCCTGGCCAAAACGGCGAAGGCCAAGGTGAAGGAGGGAAGTACTAGGTGCAAGGCGGCGTCCCCGAGTGCCCGCCAATTGCCGGTAAGGAGGCTGTCAAAAAGGTAGAGCCCGGTGATATGAGCAGGGGGATCCCCGGAGATCCGTCCCGGTCCGGGAAGGATCCCTAGCCGGATGTAAAACAAGAAAAGCAAAAGAAGCCCCAGCCAGAAGATCGGCATCGACACCCCGATCACCGAAAACACCCGGCTCAGGTGATCGGGCAGCCTGTCCCGGTAAACGGCCGAGATGACCCCCAAAGGGATGCCAAGCAGGACCGCAAGCAGCATCGCCGTGGTGGTGAGTTCGAAGGTTGCCGGGAAGAAGGCCCGGATGTCTGCCCCAACCGGCCGCCTGGTACGGATGGACTTCCCCAGGTCCCCACGTAGGACCTGGCCGAGGTAGATCGCAAACTGGATGTGAAGGGGCTTGTCCAGTCCATACTCCTGACGAATGCGCTGGATGATCTCCGGGGTGGCCCGGGGGCCGGCTATCAGCTGGGCGGCGTCCCCCGGCACGATGTGGGAGATGAGGAAAGTGATGAGCAGCACCCCAAGCAGGGTGGGGACCAAAAGCAAAAGCCGCCGCGCGATGAAGAAGGCCAGCATGAAAGAAAGGCCGGGGGCCTTTCAGCCCCCGGCCCAGGCCCTTACTTCTCTATATAAATGCCGCTGAAGTTCGGCATGTTCAGGAGCATCGGGTTATATACATAACCCTTCACCCATTCCCTCATGGGGAGCTGGTATTTGGCCTGAACCAGGTACACGTACGGGGCGTCGCTTACGGCGAGCCACTGGATCCCCTCGAAAAGCCGCTGCCTTTCCTCAGGGTTGATCTCGACCCGCTCTGCGGTCACGAGGTCGTCCATCACCTCGTTCTTGTACCAGGCACGGTTCCCGGGAAGCCCCCAGTTTTCGGAGTAGAACCAGAACCAGGTGAACATGTCCGCGTCGGCATAGTCCGGGGTCCAGTAGCCGAAGGACATGTCGAAGTCCCCTTGATCCAGCTTGGCTCGCAGTGTCGGCCAGGCGTAGCTCTCCACCTCAACGTCGATGCCTATCTCGGCCAGATTCTGCTGGACCACGATGGCCATCTGCCGCCATTCTGGGACCACCGGCGAGTGCATGATCCTCAAGGTAAAGCCCTTGTCATAGCCGGCTTCCTCGAGCAAGGCCTTGGCCCGCTCGGGATCATAGGGGTATTGGTAAACCGGGATGTGTTCCGCAAAGCCGATGGGTACCGGTCCCTCCATCCGGACGGCCGTGCCCTGCCATATGTAGTCCACGATGCCCTGGTAATCGATGGCATATGAGATCGCCCGGCGCACCCGCACGTCGTTTAGGTAAGGCCGCTGGCAGTTGAGGTAAATATAATGACATTGGAAGCTGGGAGCCTCAAACACGCGGATCCCCGGCACTCCCTTAAGGGACTGGATCTGATCCACGGTGAGCTTTTCGGCTATGTCGATCTCCCCTTTTTCCAAAAGCATCCGCAGGTCCTCGGGCTCGGGGACGTAGCGGAGCTCAACTTGGGCGAGCTTGGCCGGCTCGCCCCAGTAGCCTTCGTTGCGCTTGAGCACAAGCCGCATCCCGTGGATCCACTCGGCGGCGTAAAATGGCCCGGTGCCTGCTGTGTGCTCGGAGAGCCAGTCTTGGCCCCAGTCGCCATCCACCTCGTGCTCCATCACGCCGGGGCTCACGATGCAGCCCTGGTCGGTGGCAAAGGCGGACAGCGCCGGCGCGAACGGGGCATCCAGCACGAATTTGATCGTATATTCATCTATTACCTCAACCGATTTGATGAACTCGAAGGTCCCCGCCGGCCCCTTCCCGATGGCAAACAGCCTCTCGAAGTTGAACCTTACGGCCTCGGCGTTGAACGGTGTCCCGTCGATGAAGGTGATCCCCTGCCGCAAATGGAAGGTATAGGTCAGACCATCCTCGGAGATCTCCCAGGACTGGGCAAGTCCCGGCCTGAGTTTTGTCGTGCCCCCCTCGTACTCAACCAGCCGGTCGTAGCAGTAGTAGATGGCGCGCCAGGAGTTGTTGTCCACCGTGACATGGGGATCCAGGGTTTCGGGCTCGGCAGTGACCCCCATGACCAGGACGTCCTCGCCCGCCCAGGCCATGGCACCGAGGACAAGCACCCAACACAACACCCCTGAAAGCCTCCTCACCCCACACCTCCTTTTTTCCGGTTCGATGGATTAAATGACTACAGTCCTCCGTGCCACCACCCCCTTTCGTGCAAGCGTATCACCTAATTTACAGGATGAAGGGCGGGCTGCCAATGATCAGCCCTTGGTCAGCTCCTCCAGGTATTTTTCGATCTCCTCCAGGCCGTAGATGGTGCGGCCGGCCTCGTAGTCTTCAAGCCAGGCGTCGGCGATGGTGTCATCCCGGCGGATCTCGATGTCGTCGATCCCGAAGACGTCCACCATCCGCTTGGCCTCGTTTTCGATCTCTCGGTTCTTCACCCTGAACAGAAACCTCGGGAACCTCACCGGGCATCACCTCCGTGGTTTAGGGGAAGTATAGCCGTTGGGGGGCTTGGGTGTGGTCAGTAGTCGATCCCCGGGCGGGCGGCGATGCCCCGCTCGAAGGGGTGCTTCACCGCCTCCACTAAGCTCACCAGGTCTGCGCGCTCGATGAGCTCCCGGGGCGCCCCCCGCCCGGTGAGGATCACCTCCGTCCCCTCGGCCTTTCCATCGAGGAGGGCCAGGACCTCGTCCACCTCTGCCAGCCCAAGCTGCAATGCCACGTTGATCTCGTCTAGGATCACCAGGTCGTATTCCCCGGAGGAGAGGGCTTCCCTTGCCCGCTCGAGCCCCCGGCGGATGGCCTTTCGGTCCTCCTCGCTGGCCGAGCCTGGGTGGACGAAGTGCGGAGGCCCCAGCTGCTCCACGGTGAAGCCCGGGAGCCGAGCCAGAGCCAGGATCTCCCCATAGGGAGAGAGGGGGTCGCCCCCTTTTAGGAACTGGAGCATGTGCACCCGCCACCCATGGCCCAAGGCGCGGATCCCGGTCCCGATGGCGGCAGTGGTCTTCCCCTTGCCGTCCCCGGTGTATACCTGGACGAGGCCCGCCCGGCCGGAAGCCCCCCTCTGCCTCATACCGGAAGCTTCACCTCCACCCGCTCCACCTCCAGGGGCATGAGGTGCCGCTTGAGCATGCGCACCGCCCGCTCCGGATCCACGCGCCCGTACAGCCCGCCCACCGTGGAAAGCATGTAGTGGGCGTCGAGGTAGACGCTTCCGTTTGGCCGGAGGATCGTGTACTCCTCCGGGTTGAACAGGGCCCCCCGCGCGATCAGCCGGAGCTCCTCCAGCTCCTCCTCCGTCCCCTGCCGGGCCTTCCCGTAGATCGGCCCCCCAACAAGCAGCAGGTTCACCGGCTGGTTGAAGAAGTTAACCCCGTACTGGAGGAAATAAACATCCGTTTCCCGCACGTACCCTACGTTGTTCTTCGTGGCCACCCGCATGACCTCCTGGGTGAGGAAGGCCCGGACCCAGCTCTCCTCCCGGCTGCGGGGAAGCGTGTGGGGGTTGTGGTGGATCCACTTAAGGTAGCTTCCGAGGTCGATCTCATAGCCGCGGCCCTTGCGCCTCAGGAACTGCGCGAAGGGATCCCCGTCCGGCAGGCCAACGGCCGAAAAACGTTGGGAGAATTGCTCGTTTAGGTCGCGCTGCATCTCCCCGGTCTGGTAGCGATCGATCTCCACCAGGTTCTCGGCGTTGTAGGCCATCCCGTACTTGCCCTCCACCCGGCGATAGGCAAGCGGCATGTTGGGGGTCTTAAGGATGGTGCGTTTGCGGCGCTTCTCCGCCACATCCCAGGGGTAAACGTAAAGGGGGTTGTCGGGCACGTTGGCATAGAAGTCGGTGGTCGCCCCTCCCACGTCCAAGCAGACGATGGGGCCGATGCCCTCCTCCTTCCCGTACCCCCGGGCAAGCAGGTTAACCCCCAGGAACGCGGCCCGGGGGGTGGGGATGAACGGGGCGTCCATGTACTCCTCCACCACGTCGAACCCCTTGCCCCGGATGATCACCGTCTGGAAAAGCTCGCGGATGGCTTCGTTTACCGTTTCGATCACGTAGTGGTTGACCTCCGGCATCACGTTCTCCACCACCCGCACGTCCACCCCATGCCGCTTGAAGATGCGCACCACGTCGTCGGCTATGTCTTGGTTGCCGGCATACACCACCGGAACCCCGTACTTGGTGTGGGTCACGTACTTGGCCGTCTCCGCCAGGACCCGGGCGTTGTGGAGGGGGACCTTTGCCTCCCCACCCTCGTCGGTGCCACCGGCAAGCAGGATGATCTCAGGCTGATCCTGTTCGTAGATCTTGCGTCCGAGCTCGTGGGTGAGCTTGCCGTAGTAGCGGCCGACCAATTTGGCCCCGGCGGTGAGGGCGGCCGTCTCGGCGGCAAAGCCGCTTTCCGCCTCGGTCACCGCCACGGTGACCACCTTCAGCCCGCCCTTGGCGCTGGAGCAGGGGAGGCGGAGGTCGAACTCGGCCATCCGCTCCTGGAGCGGCCGCCAGTCCCCGCTCCGCTGCACCTCCTCCCACACCCCAAGGCCGTTTGCCAGGCCGATACGGATGTCCTCCACCGTGGTGGGCACATAGCGCAACTGAACCCGCTCCTCAGCGGTGTTGAAGGTGACCACCTTGGTGAACGTGCTCCCGAAGTCCACCGCCAGCACGTTGATGCCCTCTACGTTACGGATTCCCACCTTCCGCCTGAAGGCTTCTACCTGGACGTCGTCTATGTGCTCCTCCACCTCCGTGATCGTGGAGGCCTCGTCGGCACAGGACACATCCGGGTAGAAGTACCACGGGTACTTTTCCCGGACGCGGTCCACGCGTTCCAGCTCGTCCTTGACGGGCTTTCCGTCGAACTCCCGGATCCGGCAGGTGCCGTCCACCACTTGGGTCTTGCAACGCCCCACCATCTCGTAGCGCCGGTCGATGACGGTGAGGTGAGGGGCCTGGAAGAGCCCCACCTGGAGGGCCAGGTCCAACGTATCGGGGCTCGTCATCTCGCAGCGGCCGGTGGGGTAGTTTCTTTCATCGATGAGGTCAAGTAGCATGGTCTCGTAGTGCTTTTCCCTGGCCTCGGGGTCCTCTCTTTTAGCGGCCTCCTCAGGGGAGACCGCGTACTCGAAGAAGTTGTCGAGCGTGACCTTGCCCCGATAGCCGCCGAGCAGGGCCAGGTGGAAGATGTTGTACATCGCCCCCCTCTTCAGCTCCTCCTTCCGGGCGATGACCCGCGGGTCGCTCCAGATGTCAGGTTGAGGCCCCCGGCGGAACTCCTCGAACACCATCTTGGCGATGTCGCAGCTTTCGATGATGTCCTCGGCCTTGGCCTCATGATGGGCCTCGGAGATGCTCACCACGTGAACGATGTCGGGCTCCATGAACATCTGCCAGTAGGTGGTCATCGCCAGATGGCCTTTGGCCCGATCCAGGTTGGGGGGGAAACTGGAAAGCCCGCCCCGCGTCTCCCGGATGATGTGGAAGTCGAAGTGCCGGGTGAGGGGCTCGATGAGCTCGTAGGCGGCGCGCATCTTGGCCAGGTCGTACAGGGGGTAGATCTCCGGCGGTAGATCAAACATGAGCTGCATGATGTAGTGCTTGATCCCCATCTTGAGGGCCACGATCCCCGCGAGCACGTGATCGGTGACGTACATGTCATCCGAGCAGTCCCGCAGCTGCCACTGGTGGGGGTCGTTTATCTCCAGGGGCTTTCCGATGGAAGCCCACCACCTCATCACCTTGAAGTGCTCCTCGATCCCGTCCCGGATGGAGAGCGGCCCCCGGCCGTCCAGCTGGCTGTAGAAGAAGATGGGCACGGCCGGAAAGGCCATGTTGAGCGTCTCCTGGAAGAGCTTCGCAAGCTCGAGGAGCTCGTCCGTCCCGGAGTAGATGCGGGAAAGGGGAAAGTTGCCGCGCTTGGTGGCCTCCTTTAGGGCGATGAGGTCCTCCTTGCAGGTGATCGGCGCGCCCCCCTGCCCCTTGGGATGGGCGTTTGGGTCCTCCTCCCCCCGCACGTACTTGGCGAGGAAGGCCTGGGAGGGCTGGTCCGGGGCCAGGGACACGATCTCCAGGGCCTCGGCCTCAGCGAGCTTCTTCACCCCCTCGATGGTGGGCTCGAGCGACTCCCCGGCGATGCCGATGTGGGCCCGGATGATGGGCCTTTTCTCCCGTTCCCTTACCTGGGCTATCCGCTCCAGGAGCTCATCGGACCAGCTTAGGGCCTCTGTCTTCGCCCCGGGGATCCGCCTGGCGAACTGCTCCAGCTCCTCCATGGTAACATAGTCGTCCACGATGAGCTCGAAGAACCCCTGGAACTTCTCTTTTCCGGCGTACTCCCTGGCCACGGCCTCAAGGTCAAAATGCCGGTCCTCCGGCGGGGAGAACTTATCGGGCTCGATCGGCTTTCCCGTCATAGCCCGAACCAGGTTGGCCGCCGGGCGGGTGGCCCCGAAGGCCCAGCGGATCCCACTCGTCTTGGGATCCAGCCCCCGCTGGTGGGCCTTCTCCACGAGCTCGGCGATGATCTCGTCCACATGGAGGTCCCCCAGCCGGTAGGAGATGGCTACCACCTCCGGCCGGGCCTCCTCCACCTTGTTTAGGAGCTCATCGATGGTCACCGCCGGGCCCAGCTTGATCGCCACATACTTAAGGCCCAGGCTCTCCATCCACTCGGCGAACTTCTCGGTGCCCAGTGTATGGACGCAGGGGTCGATGGACCCCGCCATCACCCGCCGTTTCCGGCTCTCCATAAGCCCTCCTTTCAAAGGCCGTACACCTCAAGAAGCTGGCCCGACGCCTGAATCCCGAACCTCTGAGGGGCTCGGGTCTCCGAAAGGCCCTGCCCGGCAAGCATCCCTTGGGACAAATACCTCTTTCCCAGCCACCGGCCCACGCCCTCGAGCACTTCATCCATCAGGGGAGTTGCCACTCCGAATATCTGAGAAATGCCCTTGGTAACCGCTAGCCCAAACGGCACATCCTCTGTCAGATAGCGGGTGTGGAGGTCTATCCGGTAGCCGCCATCGGTCCGGACCACGGGGACGCGAAGGCCCTGGTAGGCCCGGTTGGTGCGGAACATCTGGACGAGGGACGAGGCGTCCTCGATCGCCTCCCCGTAGGAGCGGCGCAGCCACTCCTCCAAGGGCATAACCCCAGAGAGCCCCATACCAGAAAGCTCCTCCACCCGCTCCTTGAGCCGCATCACCTCCTCGCTCATCCCGGAAAGAAGTTCCGCGGTGGGCCCGTCCACGCTTAGATAGAACAGAGGCACGGCTTCCTCACTTGGAAAAACCTCGTCAAGCTTTTTTCCGAAGGCCCCGTACATGATCCCCGGATGGATGAGCTGGCCGGGGTTGGCCAGGCTGAGGGCGAGCATGGACCCAAGGGGGCGGATCTCCACCCCAAGCAGCGGGCCGAAGGCCTGTACCGCCTCCCCGGTGCGGTCGGCCGGAAGACAGGCCACGCCGACCCACCGTTTCGTCCCGTAAACCGTGACCCTCCTGCTGTACTCAGCCACCCGGCAAGCCCAAGGAAGGGTCTGGAACCCCACCAGGGCGCTCGGGAGGCCGAGCCTTTTCATCTCGAACTCCAGGCCGCTCCGTGCCGGGAGCGCCACAACCACGTGCGATTCGGTGAGGTAGGGGGCAAGGGACGAGAGGATCGGTCCGTGGGCGAAGGCGGGTACCACCAGCACGATGAGGGGGGACCGGGCGGCCTCCCGGGGATCGCCCGTGATCTTGAGCTTCTCCGTGGGGGAGCACCGTTCCCCCTCCGGTGTCCGAATCCGGAACTCACGCCCCACCGCGGCCGCAAAGCGAGCCCGCTCCTCATCAAGGGGAAGGTAGAGCCGCACCCTCTCCACGGTTTCCCGGGCAAGCAAAGTCCCGATCAGGGCATGGGCCCCGTTGCCCCCGCCACACACGGTGATCTCCCGTATCAAGCCGGGCATGTTCCTCCTCTTTCAAGGGCGGTTTCCACCACCGTCTCCAGGAGCCGGACCAGAGCCAGGTGGGCCTTTTGGGGGACGCCGTCCACGCTCCCCTCCACGTAGCCGGTGACCCCGTCGATCAGCCCGGCGCGCACGCAGCTTTCCAGGACCCGGCGCTCGATCTCAACGTCGTGGAACACCCCCCGCCGGCCCACGAGAAGGGCCAGGCAGGCGGCGATCCCGTAGGCCCCCCAGTTGGAGATGGTTGCCACCTGAAGGGAGTCGGTGATCACCTGGGGGACACAGCCCCCCTCCACCGGGGCCTCCAGGGAGCCGGAAAGGATCTCCTCGGCCCGGTCGTGGATGAGTCCCATCCCGATCTCGTTCCCCCCGTCCCCGATCCCCAGGGTGTAGATCCCCCTTGAGCGGGCCTGGGCAATCAAGACATCGATCCGGGCGTGCCCGCAGCTGACGTCCTCCCCCCGGCAGGAGCGGATGACCCCTGCCCTGTTTGGCCCCCCCTTTTCGATGACCACCACCGCCCCCGGGCTGTACCGGTCCAAAAGGGCTCGGGCTTCTTCCTCGGCCTGCTTGACCGCGGTGGGGAAGGCCACCGCCGCTGCCGGATGCACCGGCCCCCGGGAGCGCAGCGCCCGCAGGGCCGCCCGGGGGGGAAGCACGCGCAGGCCCGCCGCCGCCAGCACCCCCTGGAGGGCCGGGACCAAGGGGGCTTCCGTAAGGACAAGGGGGACAACGCCGAAGGCCCGATGGAGCGCCCGGGCCAGGACCGCCGCCCCAGGAGGGCCGTCTGACTCCGCCACCGAACCGTCCACCTCCACCCGATCCGGCCAGCCGGTGGCGATGAAGACCGTCTCCGATCCGGAAAGGGCCCCTTTCAGCCCAAGGGCCGCCTCGAGCACCAGCGGGGCTTCTATTCGGGCCCGGGCGGCTTCATAGAGCCCCCCCACCGCACCCCGCCCCGCCACGTCCACCGTGACCAGCCGGTCTATCGCCTCAGCCGCCCGGAGCAGGACCCAGGGGACGTCAGGAACAGGGCTCATAGGTACTCGCGGACCTCCTCCACCGTCTGGGCGAAGTGGTCACGCATCTCCTGGACCGCCCGGTCCACATCCCGGGCCCGGACGGCCTCGAGGATCCGCCGGTGGCGCTCTAGATACCCCTCGAGATGCTCCTGGGAGGAAAGGTACCTCTGGATGGCCTCACGCCAGAGCTTCGTGTTTTCGTAGTTCATCAGCTGCTCCAGCAGCCGGTGGAGCAGGGAGTTCTGGGTGGCCGAGGCCAGGGCGAGGTGGAACCGGCGGTTGGCGGGGAAGTAGGCCTCCAGGTCCCCCCGTTCCAGGACATCCTCAAGTTCTTTCAAGATCCCCTCAAGCCGAGCGATGTCCTCCTCCGTGGCCCTCTCGATGGCAAGCCGAACCCCCCCTTCCTCCAGGATGCGGCGGACCTGCATGACCTCAAACGGGCTCTCCCCCTCCTCCAGCACCGAGAGGGTTGTGTCCACCGTCTCCGGAACCGGGGCAGAGCTCTTGACATACGTCCCGTCCCCGGGGCGGATCTCAACGATCCCGGCGATCTGCAGGGCACTTAGGGCCTCCCGCACCGGGGGACGGCTCACCCGAAGGATCTGGGCGATCTCCCGCTCCGAGGGGAGCTTTGTGCCCTCTGGGTACCTTCGGGCCCGGATCTGTTCTAAGACCCACCGCGCCACCAGCGCGCTCTTCTTGGGCTGCGGAGCGGGCCACAACGGAGCCTCAACCATAACATCTCCTTGGTATTACCAGTAACACCAAAATTGTAGCCGCCGGCTGCCACCCCGTCAACTGCCCAGCCTCTGGTAGTGGCCTTCACATGGGTATCCACCCGTATATAGAACGGCACGTGCCTGGGGAAGATAAATCACCCCGCAGATGGTGCGATACGGCGGATCTATCTCTTCGTGCCGGCAAAGGGAATCCAAAGAATCCCCGTGGTAGCTCAGAATGCGCTTGGCATCCTCCAGCCCCTGACATCCCCTCCCGGAAAGCAATGTCGTAAGCCGAGCGTGACGGGCTTGGCTTGTGCCCCGCAGCGACGGGGGATTCACATCCACAAACGCCTCCGCAAGGGCGGGGTCGGTAAAGTGGTTGGTGTTTACCAGAAAACCGGCTCCAAGACGCCGCAAGGCCAGCCGGGAATGCCCCAGCTCCGCCAGCCCCAGCGTCCCCTCCCCGTCGGCCAAAAGCAGGTTGCCCCTTCCCATGATGGGGACGCGGGAAAGGAAGGCCAGCGCCTCCCCCACGGTACGGCAGCGCATCAGGATCTCCGCCATCAGGACGAACCGGGGAAGCCCCCGTCCCACATCCCGTGAATAAACGTGGGTGTCCGCCACCGCGAGCCCCGCCTCGTTCATCCCGCTGCTGCTGGCCCCGGCGACCCCGTAGCTGCTCAGGGCCAGCCACCCCAGCCCGGCCTCCGGCCGGACGCGAACCCATACCTGCCAGGGCCCCATGGAGGCCGGACAATCCCGGTTCTTGGCAAGAAGCGGGCCGTCCCTGGTGGAAGAGACCGCAAAGGTGCTGCATCCACCCTCCGGAGCTGCCCCTGCCCCCCGAATGCGGGCAAGATCCCGGAAGTAGGAGCCGAAGTTATATAGCCAAAGCTCCTCTTCCGGAAGCGGGAGGGCCCCGGCCAGGCCCCGGAGCCAATCCCCCACCCAAGGGGCCTCCCGCTCCACCAGCGCCCGAAAGGCCCGAAAGAGCCGCTCCTCGAACTCCGGAAGCCCTTTTACCTCGCGGGCTTCCTCCAGAACGTGCCGACGAAATCCCTCGGCCCGCTTTCGATCTTGGCCCAAAGCGGCCCCCATGGCACGTCCCCAAGCGGTGGGGGAGCCTGAAAGCTCGAGGACGTCGATCACAAAGCTCATTGCTCCAAGGGGGCGTTGGCCAGCCTGGGATCCAGGGCGTCCCTCAGCCCCTCACCCAAGAGGTTTATCCCCAACACCAAAAGGAGGATGGCGATCCCGGGGAAGGTGGAGATCCACCAGGCCCGGAAAAGGTAGTTGCGGCCGTCGGCGATGATGGCCCCCCAGCTGGGGGTGGGGGGCTGGATGCCCAGGCCCAGGAAGCTCAAGGAGGCCTCCATCAGCACCACCCAGCCCACCCGCAGGGTGGCCACCACGATGGCGGAGGGGACGACGTTGGGCAGGATGTGGGCGAACAGGATCCGGGTGGGGCTCGCGCCTATCGCCCTGGCCGCCTCCACATAGGTGTTCTCCTTGGCCGAAAGCACCTCGCTGCGCACGATCCGGCACGGGGTCACCCATTCCTTGTAGGTGAGGGCGAGGACCATGTTCACAAAGCCGGGGCCGAACGCCGCCATGAGGGCCAAGGCGAAAACCAGGTAGGGGAAGGCGAGCAAGGTGTCCACCACCCGCTGGATCACCGCGTCCACGGCCCCGCCCACGTAACCGGAAACCAGCCCTAGAACCACCCCGATAGCAGTACAGATCCCAATCACTAGAAAGCCAAGCGAAATGGAGATCCTGGTTCCGTAAAGGATGCGGCTTAGGATGTCCCGTCCGAGGTTATCCGTCCCCAAGGGGTAATCCCAGCTCCCGCCGTCCACCCACGCCGGGGGCCGAAGCCGCCACAACAGATCCCCCATATAGGGATCATGGGGGGCGATCCACGGGGCAAGCACCGCCAAAACACAAAACACAAACACCACAAGCCCGCCGAAGATGGCCAGCTTGTTCCTACGAAAAACCCTCCAGAAGCGGCTGTACGAGCTCAACTTTCGCCCCTTACTCCAACCTGATCTTCGGGTTCAGGTAAGCATAGGAGAGGTCCGCTATCAGGTTCAGGCTCACGTAGATCAAGGCGTAAACCAATACACACCCTTGTACCACCGGGTAATCCCGGGCGTACACCGACTCCACTACCAACCGGCCGAGCCCCGGCCAGGCGAACACCGACTCTATGATCATATTCCCACCTAGCAATGACCCCAGGTTGAGGGCCACGGTGGTGACCACCGGGATGAGGGCGTTCCGCAGCGCGTGTCTCAGGATGACCGTTCGATTGGCGAGCCCCTTGGCGCGGGCTGTCTTTATGTAGTCCTGGTTTATCACCTCCAGCATGCTGGAACGGGTAAGGCGCATGGTCATGGCCATCATCACCACCGACATGGCGAAGGCCGGCATGATCAGGTGTTTGAGGACATCCACCAGGGCCCGGCCGTTCCCCTGGAGGATGGCGTCCAAGACGAAAAAGCCCGTGCGGGGCTCAAGGCCGGTGCCGTAGGTGATCCGTCCGGCCACCGGCAGCACCTTCAAGGTCACCGAGAAGAAGATGATCAGGATCAGCCCCAGCCAGAACCCGGGCATGGACACCCCTATGAGGGAGGCTATGCTTCCCACGGCGTCGAGCACAGAGTAGCGGCGCACGGCCGACACGACGCCGGCGGGGATGGCCACAGCCAGGGCGATGACCCCGGCAAGCAGGGTGAGCTCGATGGTGGCGGGCAGGCGTTCCCAGATAAGGGTGGCCACCGGCCGCCTGTGGGTGATGGAGTTGCCCAGATCGCCCCGAAAGATGCCCGCCAAAAAACGCCCGTATTGTTCGTAGAACGGGCGGTCCAGCCCCAGTTCGTGGCGCAGCTGCTCTATCTCCTCCTCGCTCACCACGCTGCCCTCGCCCATCATCAGGTCCACCGGATCCCCCGGGGTCATGTACATGAGGAGGAACACGATGAAGGTCACCCCGAGGAACACCGGGACGGCCTGAAGGAGCCTCCTGATCAAGTACGTAAGGGTCATGGATCGCAGGAAACGAAAATGGGGGAGGGGAACCCCCCTCCCCCATCCTCCCTAGCCCATCAAGTCGGCGTCGTGGAGGTTGATCCGGCTGTCCGGGGAGGGCCGCCAGTTTGCGACCCGCCTGCTGACCCCGTACACCTCCTGGGCCACGTAGAGGAAGACCATCGGGGCATCGTAGTAGATCACCTCTTGGGCGATGTGGAACGCCTCTTTCCGGCTTTCGGGATCCAGGGTTACGTTGTTGGCAAACTCAAACAGGCCGTCGTAGAGGCAGCTTGAGTAGCCGGAGTAGTTGCCCCGCTCGCCCGTCACCAGCTTGGGATGCATGATCCCGGTGGGGTCGAGAGACCCATTGCCCCAGTCGGTGATCCACATGGCCCGTTCGTGGGCCAGGAGCTTGGGCTTGAGCACCCCCCACTCCCAGACCTGCACCTTGGCGTCGATCCCCACCTGACGGAGCATCTGGGCCACCACCACGGCCACGTCCTTGAGGTAGTCCTCGCAATCAATGGTCAGCTCAAAGCCGTCAGGGTAGCCGGCCTCGGCCAACAGGGCCCGGGCGCGCTCCGGGTCGTACCCATAGGGCTCGAGGGGCTTGTAGAAGGGCGAGTCGGGGGAAAGGAGGCTCGGGATGGGGGTTGCAAGGCCAGCCAAAACGAGATCGACGATCTTGTCCACGTCGATGGCGTAGTTCATCGCCCTCCGGACGAGCACGCTATCGAACGGGGGCTTCGTGACGTTCATCTCGATGAAGGTGCTCCGGGTGCCCCGGACGGCCATCACCTGAAGGTTCGGGTCGGCTTCTATCTCGGGGATGAGGTCCACCGGGATGCGGGTGGCGATGTGGACCTCCCCGGCGCGGAGGGCGGCGATCCGGGTGGAGGTCTCCGGGATGATCCGGAAGATCACCCGGTCCACCTTGGCCGGGCCCACCGGGGGTATATCCGGCGAGCCCCCGTAGTAGCCCTCGTAGCGCTCCATCACCACCTGAACGCCCTTGTCCCAGCGCACGAACTTGAAAGGCCCTGTGCCCACGGGATGCTCCGCGAAGTACTCGTCCCCCACCTCCTCCACGTAATGCTTGGGCACGATCTCGTGGAAGGGCAAGAACGAGATGAGGGCCGGCCAGGGGGTAGAGGTGATGATCTTAACCGTGAGGCGATCGATGACCTCGGCCCCGGTCACCGAGCCCAAAAGCCCCTTCCGGGGCGAGGTTTGGCCGGCGATCATCCCCTCCTTCACGGTGCGATCGATGGTGAACTTCACGTCCTCGGCGGTGAAGGGGGTCCCATCATGCCAGGTGACCCCGTCCCGCAGGTGGAAGACCCACTCGTTTGGGCTCGGCCGCTCCCAGGAGACCGCAAGTTCAGGGACGATCTCCATGTCCGGGGTTCGGGTGACCAGGCCATCGAACATGTTCCTGATCACCGTCTCCGTCTCCCGGTCGCGGTGGTTACCCGGGTCCAATGTCATGACGTCATGCTCGATGGCTACCACCAGAGTCTTTTCCTGGGCGAAGCAAAAAAGCAAGGTCCCAAAAAGCAGGCTAACCGCAAGGGCCAACAACTTGGAACGCCAATGCATCACATGCCTCCTTTCAATGGCTGAATTAAATCAAGAAAGAACCTGGACTGTTTTGGCTTTATCACCCCCTTTTCCCAAAGCTCTACCCACGCCCGTTGCAAAAAACAAGACGGCAGGGCTTCCCCACCGGGTTTGGCAATACCTGTATTACCAGAGGTATTATAGGGGTTTTTAGGTAAAATGTCAAGAGCGGCCATGGGGAGGGGGAAAAGGTTCGGTGGGGATGCGGTGAGCCTCTCCTTGGCCTATCTTTTGGCCCATGGGCGTTGGGGCCGCCGGCGGCTTGCCCGCCAGACGGGCCTGTCGGAGATGGCGGTGCGCCTGGCCCTGGAGCGGCTGCGGGCCCAGGGGCTGGTGGAGCTCTCGCCCCGGGGGGCCGGGCTCACCCCCGAAGGACGCCACCGGTTCCTCCCTGTTACCTCCAGGGTCAGAGGCGTTTGCCCGCTTAGGCTTTCCTCCCTTATCCGGGCCCCGGTGGCGGTGGGGGCGCTTGTGGATGCCTCCCCTTCCCGCCCCCCCTGGTGGTACCGGGACCTGGCGGTGCGGGAGGGGGCAGAGGAGCTCCTGCTCCTCAGCTTCCGCTCCGGAGAGCTCCGCTTCCCCCAGACCCTAGAGCCCGTGGGAGCAAAGAACCCGGAGGACGCCGCCCGACTGTATCGGGCTTTTTCCCGGATCCAAGAAGGAGAGGTCGTCGTGGCGGTGGGGGCATCGACCTCGATGGCGGCCAGCCGCGGCCTGTGGCGGGTTATCGGGGCCCTGCTCTCCCCCCTTGAAAGTTAGCCCTAGGCCCTTATCATTGGTATTACCAAAGCGGGATGATATATCCCGCTAAGGAGGGGCCATGCGTCGAGTCTGTGTGCTTCTGCTTGTGCTCGCCCTCGGCTTGGGGCTGGGGGCCCAGGAGTTCCCCCTGGTGGTGCAGGACGACCGGGGCCAAGACATCCTCATCCCCGCCCCGCCGCAGCGGATAGTGGTGGCGGGGACGGCCCTGTATGCCGAGATCCTGGTCGACCTGGGGGCGGAAGGGCTGATCGTCGGGGTGGCGGACTCCCCGGACCTGCCCCCCGAGCTTGGGAACGTGGAGAGGATCGGGCCTTGGTATTCCCCCTCCATCGAGGTGGTCCTCGCCCTCCAGCCGGACCTGGTGCTGGGGGCCTGGGGAACCGTCCGGGACGCCCTGGAAGGGGCGGGGCTGCGGGTGCTCACCACCGGGCTCATCGCCGGCCTTCCCGATCTCTTCGCCACCGTCCGGGCCGTGGGCCGGGCGGTAGGCCGGCTCCCCCAGGCCGAGGCCCTGATCGGGGGGATCGCCGAAGATGTGATCAAGATAGAAAGCGAGGTCCTTGATCTCGCTCCGGTTCCGGCGGCCTTCCTGTACCTGGCCGCCCCCGATGACGCCCCGTATGCCGCCGGCGCGGGGTCCATAGAACACGAGCTCCTCCTCCGGGCGGGGGGGAGGAACGTGTTCGCCGACGTGGCCGGGTTCCCCCAGGTGAGCCTGGAGGAGGTGATCGCCCGGGACCCGAAGGTCATCTTCACTGACCCGGCCCAGGTGGAGAACTTTTCGGCCAGCCCCCTCCTTGAGGTGGTGACCGCGGTGCGGGAGGGGCGGATCTACGGGATAAAGGCCTCCGCCATCACCTCAACCCGGGTGGCCCTAGCCCTGGAAGAGATGGCCCGGCTCCTTCATCCGGAGGCCTTCCCCGACGAGGTCGGCGGGTGAAACCCCGCTTGGTGTTGCTTTTTCTGAGCCTTTTGGCTCTGGTCAGCCTGGTCGCCGGGGTGATGATCGGCCCGGTGTTCGTGCCCTGGCGGGAGGCCCTAGCCGGCCTGTTCGGCCATGGGGCCGGGGGGGAGGCCTTCCAGACGGTGATCGTCCGCCAGGTGCGCCTCCCGAGGGTGCTCCTCGGTTTCCTTGTGGGCTTTTCGCTTTCCCTCTCCGGGACGGTCATGCAGGGGCTTTTTCACAACCCCCTGGCCAGCCCGTACGTGCTGGGGGTGGCGAGCGGGGCCACGGCCGGGGCGGCGGGGGTGATCGCCCTCGGGTTCGGCGGCCCGGTGGCGTTGCCCGTCGGGGCCTTCTTAGGGGGGTCAGTGGTGGTGGCGCTGGTGTGGCGGATCGCGCGGACGCGGAGCGGCCGGACTTCCCCCCTGGGGCTGATCCTGGCGGGGGTGGCCCTGGGCACGCTGTTCACCGCGCTCACCAGCTTCCTCCTCTTCGTCACCGCCGGGGACCGGAGGCTTTCCGAGATCCTGTTCTGGACCATGGGAGGCCTCAGCCGAGCCAGCTGGCGGTACCTTGGGGCGATGCTGCCGGTGGCCGCGGCCGGGGCCGTGGTGCTTCAACTCGTCTCCCGGGAACTCAACGCCCTCGCCCTGGGGGACGAGGGGGCGTTCCACCTGGGGGTGGCCCCGGAAAGGCTGCGCAGGCTGCTTTTGGGGGTGGGCACCCTGCTTGCCTCCACCGCGGTGGCCTGCGCGGGGACCATCGGGTTCGTGGGGCTCGTAACCCCGCATGTGATGCGGCTTTTGCTTGGGCCCGATCACCGGGTGCTCGTCCCAGCCGCCGCCCTGGCGGGCGGGATCTTCCTTGTCTGGGCCGATGCCCTGGCCCGGGTGGCCATGCAGCCGGCGGAGCTGCCCCTGGGGATCGTCACCGCCTTCTTCGGGGTCCCGTTCTTCCTGTACCTTCTGAGGACCCGACTTCCGGAGGTGCCGGGATGATAACGGCCGAGGGGGTTTCCTTCGCCTACGATGGGGCGCCCGTGCTCGACGGGGTGACCTTGGAGGTACGCCGGGGGGAGATCGTGGCCCTGGTGGGGCCCAACGGGAGCGGGAAGACCACCCTCCTCCGGCACCTTTCCGGGCTGCTTAAGCCCCACAGGGGGGCGGTCTACCTGGATTTCCAAAACCTCCATAGCCTCTCCCCCCGGGAGCTCGCCCGCCGGCTGGGGGTGGTGGAGCAGGGGCCGAGCGCGGGGTTCGATTTCACCGTCTGGAAGCTGGTGGAGCTGGGGCGGATCCCCCACCTGGGAAGGCTGGGGAGGTTCCGCAAAGAGGACGAGGCCGCGGTGCGCCGGGCGCTTGCGCTCACCGGCATCTCAGGACTTACCCACCGCCCCCTAAGCACCCTGTCGGGGGGCGAGCGCCAGCGGGCGTTCCTGGCGGTGGCCCTGGCCCAGGAACCCCAGGCCCTGCTCCTAGACGAGCCCACAAGCCACCTGGACGTGGACCACCAGCTACAGATCATGGAGATTATCCGGGGGCTGGCCGCCTCCGGGCTGGCGGTGGCCATGGCGATCCACGACCTCAACCTGGCAGCGGCCTACGCCACCCGGGTGGCCCTGCTCCACCGGGGCCGGATCGTGGCCTGGGGGCCTCCCGAGGAAACCCTCACCCCGGCCAACCTCAGCAAGGCCTTCAACGCCCGCTTCCACGTTCGACGGGGCCCCGAGGGCCTGTTCATCCTCGCCCTCCCCAAGCCCCCTTGAGGGAGGACCCGTCACCGGATATTTACAGAAAGCTCATGTCCACGTCGTGTGCGCTGGTGAACCTGAGGACCCTGGCCGGGAACATCGAGCGGGTCCGGGCTTGTCTGCCCGAGGGGCTAAAGCTCCTTCTTGCGGCGAAGTCCGATGCCTACGGCCATGGGGTGGAGGCGGTGGCCCGCCTGGCCCAGGAGGTGGGTGTGGACTGGCTGGGGGTGGCCACGGTGGAGGAGGGGGAGCGGGTCCGCGCCGCCGGGGTGCGGCTCCCGGTGCTCCTCCTAGGCCCCGCCCTCCCCGATGAGCTCCGGAAGGCCCTGGCCCTCGAACTTGCCTTGCCCGTCTTCGACCTTGAGACCGCCCGGGCCCTGGACCGCGCCGCGGCCGCCCTGGGGAAGAGGGCTCGGGTACACGTGCTGGTGGACACTGGGATGGGGAGGTTCGGGCTCCCCCCCGAGGATGCCCCGGCGCTGCTCGCCCAGCTCCGCCGCCTTGCCCACCTTGAGGTGGAGGGCATCCTGAGCCACCTTGCGGCAGCCGACTCCGAGCTTCCGGAGGACCGTGCCTTCACCCAAGGCCAGATAGAAGCCCTTAAAAAACTCGTTCAGGAGCTCCCGGACCGGCTGCGGCCCCCGCTCTGCCACATCGGGAACTCCGCGGGGCTCATCCAGTACAGGGAGTTGGTCACGGCCCCCCCGTTCACCATGATTCGAATTGGAACATTGCTTTATGGATACCTGGAGGTGCGCCGCCCCTGGGCGGAGATCGTGCACCCTGCGGCCACCCTGACGGCCCGGGTCCTCGCCCTGAAGGACCTGGCCCCAGGGGGGAGCGTCGGATACGGCCGCACCCATCAAGTCACCCGGCCGACGCGGGTGGCCGTGGTCGCCATGGGGTACGGCCAGGGGCTGAGTCCCCGCCTCTCGGGCCGGGGGGTGGTCTGGGTTCGGGGGCGCCTTGCCCCCATAGTGGGGAAGATCTGCCTGGACCACACCATAGTGGATGTGACCGGACTTGAAGGGGTTCAGCCCGGGGAGGAGGTGGAGATCTTCGGCCCCCACCTTCCGGCGGACCAGCTGGCCGAGAGAGTTGGGCTCGGGGTATGTGAGCTCCTCGTCCCCGCCCTGAGGGGGGCCAGCGTCCGCCGCTATGAGGACGGACCTCAGCGCCCGTAAAAGGCCGGGGTAGCCCCGCTCCCGCCACTCCTTGACCCGCTCTGGGATGGTGTTGACCAGCTCCAGCGGGCAGCAGGGCCGCCTGCGGACCACCGGCCTTCCTTTAAGACCGGCTGCCCCTCCTCGTAGGCCCAGTAGCGGGTGGGCTCCTCAAAGGGCGAGTTGAGGATGGGGTTGTCAACGAGGAAGGACATGCTCTCACCCTTCCAGGCTTTGCAGGAATGCGTTGGCTTCTTTTGCCAACAACTGAGCTCGTTCGATCAGAAACTCTGTGTATCGCTCCACAGCCCATCGTTGCTTGAGAGCTTCGGCGTCAATCGCGGCCTGCGCAAATGACTTGGGAACGAGGTGATCACTAAGGTCCCTTTCGGAAATTTTGAATTCATGGATGTAACGTGAAGGGGGTTTGTTAGAAAGTTTTTTCACGTTTGTTCGCTCATTTAGTACAGTGATGTTTGCTAAGGCATGAATCTCGTCATCAGAGACATTTGCCTTTCTGAGCAGGCTCCGGGGGAAGATGTGGTGCCATTGAGGCTCAAATCCTGCGGTTATTGGAGCCCCGGTCTTGTCATATCCAATACGGGTGCCATCCACCCAATCCCGTGCGCCTTTGTGGAAGAGTACCAGGTAAAGCATCAGCCGCAAGAAACGCTGTCCGGCGCGGTCGTATCGCTCCAGGAACTGGTCCTCAGCAATCTCGGGAGAGACCCGTAAGCGCTCCCTAAGGCTTTTTATAGCCTGGTCGAAAGCGGTGGCCTCACTGATCGCCCGCACATCTTCATTGAGGCTGGTGATGGCCGAGCCGCTGTAGCGCCCGTCCCAGTTGGCGAGCAAAAACCAGTGTAGAGCTTTGCTAAAGCACCACCCTGGCGTGTTCTTCCACCGATGGTGCAGGACAAAAAGAGGAATCAGGCTGTTGGTGGAAGGGAGAAGGTCTTGGGACATGATGCCGTATTCGGCCAGCTGTTTCAGAACCTCTGCGATGGTTTCCTTAGCCTGCTTCCAAACTTCTTTCAGATTCTCAGGGTTCCAGAAATTCCTTGGCACTTCGATGAGTCGAGCCCGGCCTTTGCCGATGCCCGTCATCGTCCGTACAAAAACACCCGCGTCCAAATCCCAGCCACTATCTTCCAAGTCATTTCGGAAGGGCAAATACTCTTCCCGAACCCAGCCGGGATTCCGCACCGCGGCAAGAGCAAGCACCACATCTGCTTCCTTGACGCGTGTCCCCTCCTGGTTCAGACGGGCAAAAATCTCGGCTACGTCCTCCACTTCATGGCTGATCTTAATGATGGGAATATCCCGCTCCCGAATCTGCCAAAGGCGCTGGAGATGTCCATGCACTTTCCCAAAAAGTTCCATCGCTCGAGTCGGAGATCCAGAGCTAATGCCCTCTACAATTTGTTGAGCCAGCGGGGTTAACTCCTCAACCTTTTCCACACGAAGCACCTGACGGACGCTAATCCAGCGCGGGTCACGGCGGCGAACGGGGTTGGGCAGGGCAAATTCAAGTCGGTCACCACTCTCGTCAGGAAGGATATTCACCATCACGTCATAGCGCTCTAAAGCCTTGTTCCAACTTTCGGCATCGGCCCACCAGTAAGGCTTTTGCCCTAAAAGCAGGCAGAGCGCCGTCGTGCGCTGCTGACCATCCACGATCCAGAGCGAAGCCTGCGTGCCTTGAGCAGTCTTGGCTTCTTGGTATTCCGAAGAGTCCCAAAGTAAGAGGGACCCGATCGGATAGTCGCGGTAGAGCGACTCTGCCAGCTTCTTGACCTGTTCTGGGTCCCAGACAAATTCCCGCTGGAATTCGGGGATATCCACATTCTTGCCGACTGCTTGTTTGACGATTTCACGCACCTTGAGTTGCTCAAGAGCCATAGGCTAAACCTCCCGTTTCAAGTGTCATCACCCGCACCACCTCATTGCCCCGAAAGTCTATCACCTTGACGGCGATGCGCTGATGCTCGCCGGGCTCGAAGGGGAATGAGGTAGTGCCCTGCATCTGCTCGAAGGCCTCCGGGTCGATTTGGGCCTTGAGTTCCCGCTGAAGTTTCTCCCATGCCTTGCTGTCTCCAGGAAAGAAGGCCTGACAGATGTGGAAGGTCTTTCCATCGTAGTCGGTATCAAGGAACCAGGCAGCCACGTCCTCTCCACGAGTGCTGTGGACCTCGCCCGTGAGCGGATCATAGATGTCCACACCCCGCAGCTCCACAACATAGGTGCCGTCCTTGCGCTTCTCCACCCGCACATCCGGCTGGCCGAAGACCGTAAAAATTTGGCTGGACCGAGTGGTCTTGAGCAGGTCGCCCACCAGCGCATCCGACGCGATGTTGGCGAAGTGGACCTCAAGCCCCGCCACCGGCGCTCTCTGAATCATGGCCTGCGCCTCAATCGAGATCAAAAGGTCAAGTATTGGATTAAGATTGCTGTCTCCTGTTTCGGCGCTCGCACGCCTGCAAACTGTGCTTCCCACTCCAGTCTCCCTCCCGCAGGTACAGGTAACGCCACCTTACACCGGTTGCCTCACTTACGGCCTCACACCACTTCCGCGCGGCAGCGTTCTTGTCGAGAACCTGAATCTCCTCCCGTCCCTTGGTCTCGACCAGGTAAAACCCATCTTCGGCCTTCATAATGAAATCGGGATAGAACTTGCTCCACTTCCCATTAGACGTGTCATAGTACCTAACCCACAACCTCACCACGTTGGGGACGTTTTTCAGAAAAGAAACCACGTCACGCGCCCTATCCAGGAACCCCACGAAATCAGCTTCCATCTCGTTGTCGACCGGGCACGAAGGAATTCTCCGTTCTTCCTCACCGTTATGCGCGATCCTTACCAGCAAACTCTTCTCGGAGTCCGCAAAGTCACGAGACCACGGGAATCCATCCAGGTCCTCAAGGCGTACCTTCCGTGCTATTTCCGCCCTTGATGAGAAGGAGGGGTCGCTCAAAACATGAGGGGCTTGGTGCTCGATGTCCTCCTTGACCTGGCTGTACCATCCCTTGCTGTACAAGAACTTCAAGATGTCCTCGTCAATATCGACCGGCTCGTCAAAAAGCTTCTCTCTTACGTACTCCTCGAGCGCTTCCAAAATGGCGCTGAAAGCATGCGGCAGCGGAATTACCTCCTCAAGCTCCTCTGCGAGCCGAAAAAGCGGAATCACAGGGAGACCTAAAGGAGTCTCGACCTCTCCTCTATCCAGTGTGCGGCCGCTTAGGGATACGACCTCATACCGATACTTCCGCCGGAACTCTTCCACCTCAGACCTTCTGAAGACCTCTTGAGGGAGGGAATCGAACAAATCGGCGATGATTCGCTTGAGGTCCACGTCCTCCACAAACGAGATGAACTCGGCTTTTGGAATCTCAAATCGCATGTGCTCTGGAGCATCCAGCCTTGGATTGAACGATACAAAGAACTTCTCGGGCACTTCCGGAAGCCTTATCCCCTCCATCTGCTCGAGCTGGTCGAGAACTTCCAAAAGCCTCGGAGGCCCCACAACTTCCAGCACGTTCACCCAGCGCTCGGTATCAATACCTTCGTCAGGGAAGAGCTTTCTTAGTCCCCTTCCGATGACCTGCTCGGGAAGGATCTCCCTTTCTGAGGCGTAAGACCGAAGGCCGAGGATGACCGTAACCGAGCGCACATCCCACCCCTCATTGAGCATCATCACGCTGCTTATGACCTCGATGGGGTTGCCCGGCTCGTCCAGTCCCCGAACGAGTTTGAGCGCAAGCTCGCGGTCCAGTTCCTTCTCCTCGCCATTTATCCGAATCTTCGACACAATGTCCCTGCCCGCCGCCCGCACTCGGGCCTTCCACTCGTCCAGCTCCGAGTGGACAAGAATCATGTTGGATGTACTGATGTCAGGTTCTTTCAGAAGCTCTTCATATATGGCTTCGGCGTTTTCGATCTCATCCGCCATGATGAAGAGCACAGGTTTTTTCCCAAGCTCTCTTAGCTTCTCTCGATGCTTCCTCCAGCGGTCAAGCGCTGCATCTATATACGGACGAAATTCGCTCAGGTCGAACCCCCGCCTTATCGGCGGAGCACCGTGCAGGATTACCTTTGCTGGGTATTTGACGATCCCTGTCTGCAGGGCTTCCCTGAGCGAAAAGTCAACGATGATCCAGGGAAATAAAGCACCTCTTTCGTCCTTTGGTGTGGCGCTGAAGTCCAGCTCCATAAAGACGCCCCTTGAGAAGCGTTTCGAAAGGGCGTCATGCAGGTCCCAGAGGTAGTTCTGCCATCGGCTCTCCTCGCGGTGAATGTGGTGGGCCTCGTCCTTCAGAATCATGATGCCGGGATAGTGGTTGAGGATTTCCCACAGCTTGATTGAAGTCGCCTTATAGGGGTCTTTGCCGGGGTCCGGAGCCCCGAAGAGAAGCCCTACTATGTCCTCCTTTTGTTTTTGCGAGCCCTCGCGGAATCCGATCTGATGGATGTTGGTGACAAAGAGCACTCCTTCGTCCTTGGGCGGTGGAAACCGGTCGGCGTCGGAGAAGGTGTCCCGAGTGACCACCCTAATCTTGAAGTCCTTCTTCCACTCCTCCGGCACGAGCTGAAATTCATCGAAGATCTCCAGGTTCTCCAGGTCGCGCCGCAGGCGGTCATACACGATGATGTTGGGCGCCACGAACAGGAAAAACCGCGTGAACCTTTCCCGATCCTCGCGAAGGTAGTTGAAGAAGGACCATACGCTGAGGAGGGCCATGACCAGAGTCTTTCCAGAGCCGGTGGCCATCCGGAACGCGTAGCGCGGATACCGGTCGTACTCGGAGTACCCCTCAAGCCGGAAAGCGCCGTACTTCTCAATCAGTTCGGTGACCTTTGTGATGCCCTTGACCTCGTATAGGTAAACCATGGTTTCCACCGCTTCCCGCTGGGAGAACCAGAGTACCCGCTCCCGCGGATACTCAAACCAGAAGTTCAGCAGGAACCGCGTGGTGTCGGTAACTTCCGGATAGCCGCTCTCCCGCCACCTTTTCACCTCAAGCCGTAAGTTGTTCACACAGAGGGCTTCCGAGGGGAAGCGGGCATAAGGATTCCAGTTCTGGCGCTGTTCATTGGCCCATGCGACGCCGTTGAGGATGTATTCTTTGAATCTTTTGTGGGCGACATCGAGATATTGCGTGTCGATCCTGAACTCCTTCGGGTAGGGCTCGAGCAGGGAGTCGGGCGGGACGAACGTGACATCCGAAGGGGGTTTCCGGACCTCAAAGGAGGGCATCCCTTGGTTTTCTCTTCTTCTCGGCATCGCTTATTCCCCCACCGTAAGTTCAAGCTCCCGGGAGGTCTCGCCGCCGAAGATGTCCGTAACCTTCACCACCACCCGGTAAGTCCCCGGCTCGGGATAGGTGTGGACGGCACAGACCTCCACGTTGCCCTCTCCGGGCTTTCGGTCAAAACTGACGAAGTCATGCTTGAACACGACCCCGTCGTAGTTCCAGTCCACCGCCCAGTAGTTGATGAGCGGAAGGAAATAGCGCCGCTTCTCGTCATCCTTCGCGGCCGACTCGATCCTGCTGCGGATCTCCTCCTCGAGGTCCTCGTAACCGTGCGGAAGCCTCACCCAGAAGTCTTTGATGGTGATCGTTACCTTCAGACCGTCTTTATGGACATCCAGTTTGAGATAACCGGGTTCCACGAACCGAAGGTGTTTGCGAACCTCTTCGTCAAAGGCGTGCTCTAAGTGGATGGCGTCGGAGGCTTTTATGCCATGCTTCTTCAGCACCTCCTCGATTCGACTTACGGGCGGGATGTGGAGGAGCTTCAGCCAGACGCTCTGTTTCTCCCAGTAATCCCTGGCTCGCTCGAAGGTGTCCGGAGCCCAGTCCCAGCCGAGGATGACAAGCGTCCAGCCGTCCCGATAGAAGGGCGTCTCCTGGAACTCCGCAATCGTCTCCCGGATCTCGGCAGGCGTCACGGGGAAGTTGGCCTGCCCCACGTGGACGACTTCTTTTTCCCGTTCCCGCAACCCGTGGAGGTGACGGAAGGGTTGTTTCATAGGCGATGCGCCGTAAAGGTTCAGCGCGAGTTGGATGGCGTCTGAGTGGTTCGTCATCCGGTCGGTCAGGTAGTTAGCGATTGTCACAAGGTAGAAGGGGCGGCAGGGCTTTCCGTATTTGGGGCGTTTGCTCTCGTCTTCCACCCGAATGCCCCGCGCCTTGGAGTTGGCGATGTCCAAGAGCCGTTTTCTTGTTACATGGATTGCGTACTTGGACATATCGCAGCAGACCCAGCGCCGGCCGAGTTTCTCCGCCACCGCTGCAAGCGTGCCGGAGCCGCTGAAAAAGTCCGCCACGATGTCTCCTTCGTTGGAAGAGGCGAGGATAATGCGTTCAAGGAGTTTTTCGGGTTTTTGAGTAGGGAAGTTAAGCCGTTCCAAAGACTGGGAATGAAGGAACTGTATATCAGTCCAAACATCGGGAGCCGCTGTTTCACTGCGATCAACGTAAATAATTCTATCATAGTTCTTTGGATTCAATTTGCCTGACTTTATTAGATTTTCAACTTTACCCTTGTCGTACACTAATAGTTGTTTAACTTTACTGCCTCCCTCGTGCACGACATTTACATTATAGCCCCTGTCTATAACCGCTTTTTGTGATGGAGTAGGTTCAATCATTACATGATTTATAGGACTGTTGTCAGTTTTACTGTAAAAGAGCAGTACATCGTGCATAGCTTGATAATTTTTCGATTCAGCGGTCCAACGACGATAATGCCAGATAATCTCATTCCTAAAATTCTCCCTCCCAAATATCTCATCCATCATCAGCTTCACGTAATGCACCATCCTGTAATCCAGGTGCACGTAGATAGAACCGTAATCGGCCAGAAGTTCCTTCATTAGCACGAGCCGGTCATACATGTAGTTAAGATAGGAGGCGATTCTCTCCTCCGGGGTCCGTCCGCCCCACATGTCCCGGTAGGCGAGTATTTCCATGATGGAGGGGTTTTTTACGATCTCGTTCTTGGGCATCAGTTCCTGCCAAGACTCGGGCATCGGCACCTTGAAGGAGAAATCCGCTCCGGTGGCAAAGGGTGGATCGATGTAGATGAGTTTGATCTTGCCTCGCAGGTTGATCCGCTCGCCGTTGACCTCGATCCCTTGAAGCAGGGAGGACATGGCAAGCAGGTTGTCTCCCCAAATGAGAAGGTTCTTCCAATCCTTAGGATAATTCTGCGGCCAGTCTTCCTGCGGGAATATAGGTGTCAGGGTTTCTTTATGGATGCCCAGTAATTCAATGCGCTGAAAGGGGAGTGAAATTCGCCTCACCTCGCGGAGCGGCCCGTAATGCTCGTCTATGCTCTCGCGGGTAAATTCCCTGCTTCGCTTGCCGTGCCATAGAAGTTCAACCCATCCGGTCATGCTCTGACCTCCTTAAGAGGACCCATAGGTGGAGGCTATCCCCGCCGGCGGGTTGTTCTTCCGATGCTCCTCCCGGTGACGGAAAGCCTCCACTGCCCCTTCCATTCATCCCCTCCCCTTCAAGCCACGCCGCGTTAAAACCCCCTACAGTTTGTCTAACCTGTGCAGCGGGGGCAAATCGGGTCCATGGCAAGATGAGGCATGATTTTGAGGCCCTTAGGTGGTCGAGCATCGCCTCAAAAGCAGGGCAGTCTCTATTTGGTGGAGGTGGCGGGATTCGAACCCGCGTCCGGAAACACCATCGGCTCGGCTTCTACAAGCTTATCCCGTGTTTTTGAAGTCGGACCTCACGCTCCCACGGGCAGG
>LDZS01001779.1_pt1 | contig 69820 bp, 64 predicted proteins | sample 615471 | NCBI WGS metagenome assembly LDZS01 (sample SAMN03408295, study PRJNA278302) | terrestrial metagenome | isolation source: oil reservoir sample K3 | place: USA: Alaska, North Slope, Kuparuk formation | collected 2013
CCGAGGGGTTCGGGAATGGTTTGTCTGAACGGCGCTGCTGCCAGACTCGCTCAGCCTGGTGATATCCTGATCATCCTTTCTTACATCCATCTTCCTGAAGAGAGAGCGCGAGACTATCAGCCACGCATCGTCTTCGTTGACGAAAAAAACCGGATCATTTCTTCAGAAGTACTGGTAAATGATTAGGTGAGAAGTTTTTAGGAAAAAGCAGGAAAGGCATTCCTGGTGGCTTGTGGTATGATATGTTTAAAGGATAGATTTTCTGTAATGAAGCAGGCGGGTATTATACTTGTTTCTTCCTGTGAACGCTAGCTTGGAGATGGTTGGTGCTTTTGGATCTTCCGGATCAACAAGATCCGGGCTTTTTTAATTTGGTTCTAGATGACTTTGTTGACAGTTATTGATGGTATAAATTTTTCGGAAAATCTCGAAGTTTGTTGACTGAACTGACACATTCCTTGCCAAGTGGGATGGGGGAGGGGACGAGGTGGAGTGGTATTTTGTAACTGGAGGAGTTGTAATCGGAATCGCTTTCATCGCTCTGTTGCTTTGCATCTGGAGGCCCTGGCAGGGTATTTTTGCGGCCAGTGCTGGGCTAAAAAATTCGGGTTAAAAATTTCTCACAGCGAATGATTGCATTGCCTAAATAGGCGCAAATTTTTATAAATCCAGAAGGAGTTCCCTTAAGGAATGACGAATATTCTGAGATTGCGTGCCCTTAATTTTTTGGGAAAGAAATCATCAAATGGAGGGGAATGTGTATGTACAGAAAAGTTGTTGCTCTGCTGGCTATTATTGCACTTTTTGCGGGTATTGTGGCTGGATGTGGAGGTAGTGGAACTTCAGATGAGGTAGCGAAAGAACCTGATGTTGTTCGAATTGGTGTTTTTGAACCAATGACTGGTCTTTCTGCAGCTGGAGGACAGATGACTGTTGAAGGGATCAAGCTTGCAAATAAGCTGTACCCAGAAGTTTTAGGTAAAAAGGTTCAGTTATTCATTGTTGACAACAAAAGTGACAAAGCCGAGGCCAAAAACGCGGTTACCCGTCTGATTGAGAGAGACAAAGTGGTTGCGATTATTGGTTCTTATGGTAGTTCTCTTTCAATGGCTGCAGGAGATACTGTAAAAAAAGCAAGAGTTCCAGCAGTTGGATGTTCTCCAACAAATCCATTGGTTACCTTGAACAATGACTACTATTTCAGGGTATGTTTTATTGATCCCTTCCAGGGAACAGTAATGGCGAAATATGCCTACAATGATTTAAATGCGAGAACAGCTGCTATTATCCGCAATGTTTCACAGGATTATTCTGTGGGGCTCTGCAAATATTTTGAGGATGCCTTTAAAAAGCTAACAGGTGACCCAAATTGTATTGTGGCTACCCTGGACTATCAAGATGGGACACAGGACTTTACTGCCCAATTGACCACTGTGCAACAGAAAGAACCAGATGTCATTTTTGCTCCTGGTAACTACGGAGATGTTGCTTTGCTGATCAAGCAGGCACGTGAATTGGGGCTAAAACAACCTTTCCTCGGTGGAGATACTCTCGAGGCACCAGAATTTATTCAAGTGGGTGGTCAGGCAGTTGAAGGAGTAGTTTTTTCTACCCACTACAGCAAAGATGCTCCTGTTACTGAAATGTCTAAAAAATTTGTCGAAGCGTATACTCAAGAATACCATAAGGAACCCAATGCTTTTGCAGCTCTTGGGTTTGATGCTTATTTAGTCATTCTTGATGCGATTAAGCGTGCTGGAAGCATAGATAGTGAAAAGATTCGTGATGCTCTTGCAGAAACAAAAGATTTTGAGGGCGCTACTGGAATTATCACCTTTGATGAGAACGGAGATGCTAACAAGAGCGCAGTAATCTTGGTAGTGAAAAATGGGGAATTCAAATACCTAACCACAGTTAATCCCTGATCGCAAATAAATTTTAAAACAATCATGCCTTCCCCCTGTCAGTCAGGGGGGAGGCGCTTGTTTCAAACAGGACAGGAGGAAGCGTATGACTCTTACCGAGTTCTTACAACATATGGCTAACGGTGTTTCTCTTGGAAGTCTTTATGCTTTGATTGCTATTGGATATACGATGGTTTACGGAATCCTGCGCCTGATTAACTTTGCTCATGGCGATATATTTATGATTGCAGCATATGTGGCTTTTTTTGGAATTGGAATTTTTTCTCTTCCATGGTGGGTCTCTTTTATTCTGGCAGTTGTTATTACTGCTTTCATTGGTGCCTTGATCGAAAGAGCTGGGTATCGTCCCCTGCGTAACTCGCCGCGCATCTCTGTGTTGATTTCGGCGATTGGTATTTCGTTTCTTTTAGAAAATTTAGGACTTGTCCTTTTTGGAGGTCGTCCCAAGGCTTTTTATCGGCCACCAGTTTTTGCCCAAGTCTTTTTGGTGAAAGGTGTTGCTGTTCAGGTATTGACCATCTATATCCCACTAGTTACAATTGTATTGCTCGCGTGCTTACTTTATCTGGTTCATAAAACCAAAACCGGCATGGCCATGCGTGCTTGTTCTCGGGATTTTGAAACCGCAAGATTAATGGCTATCAATGTTGACCGTATCGTTTCGGTAACATTTGTTGTCGGTTCGGCACTTGCTGCTGTAGGGGGAATAATGTGGTCGTTGAAATTTCCGCAGATTCATCCCCTTATGGGCATTTTTCCAGGTTTAAAGTGTTTCATTGCTGCAGTTTTAGGTGGTATTGGGAATATTACGGGAGCAGTTATTGGAGGCTTTATCCTCGGGATTCTTGAAATTATGTTAGTAGCATTCTTTCCTGCTCTTTCTGGTTATCGGGATGCTTTTGCTTTTGTTATTTTAATTCTCATTCTTCTGTTCAGACCAACAGGGATCTTGGGAGAAACGATGGCAGAGAAGGTGTAGTATGAAGCAGACAACGAAATCACTTTTGACATTGGCTACTGTTATCCTTTTTTTCACTGTTCTTTACTTTGCCAATAAGTATCTTGACCCGTACAAGTTAATAATTCTTACTCTTTGTGGAATTAATGTAGTCTTGGGACTTTCGATGAACCTGATTAATGGTTTTACGGGTCAGTTTTCTTTAGGGCACGCTGGTTTTATGGCTGTTGGGGCCTATACTGCAGCACTTCTTACTATGCCTCCTGAAGTAAAAGAGATGAACTGGTTTGCAGTTCCTATGTGGCCTCCTCTTCATGATCTTTGCTGGCCATTTTTTCTGGCGGTGATCATGGGTGGGTTAGTTGCTGCCTTTTTTGGGTTCTTGATCGGTATTCCTGTTTTGCGATTGCGAGGCGACTATCTGGCTATTGCTACTCTTGGTTTTGCCGAGGTCATTCGGGTAGTAATTATCAATGTCAAGCCTCTAACTAATGGTGCTCTTGGTTTAAAAGCGATTCCTGTTGTCACAGATGTATTCTGGGCCTGGGGTGCTGCTGTGCTCACGATTTTCCTGATGATAAGGCTGATTAATTCGAGCTATGGCCTTGCCTTGAAGTCGATAAACTCTGATGAAATTGCCGCCGAGGCAATGGGTGTAAATCTTTTTTATCATAAAATGCTTTCTTTTGTTCTCTCTTCTTTTTTGGCTGGGGTTGGGGGTGCGCTTTTAGGAGGGCTTTTGGGAACTGTTGACCCCACAATGTTTACTTTTTTGATGACGTTTAACATTTTGTTGATTGTTGTGTTGGGTGGTTTGGGTAGCATTACTGGCTCCGTCATTGGGGCCGTTTTCGTGACTATTCTCATGGAATGGTTGCGTATTGTGGAGTCACCAGTTGACCTCGGATTCGTGCAAATTCCGGGGATTCCTGGTATGCGGATGGTCATCTTTTCTTTCCTGCTCGTTCTCGTCATCATTTTTTACCAGCAAGGATTATTGGGCAGACGGGAACTCACATGGGAAGGAATATTTAATCTTTTGAGACAAGTTCAAGAAAGGTTTAAAAAAAGAAACAAAGACAAATCTGTACCCAGTAGTGAGGTGGGTTGAGTGGCCCCTTTATTTCAGGCAAACAATCTTGTGATGCAATTTGGAGGTTTAACTGCAGTCAACAAGGTGTCGATGAGCATTGAAAAAGGAGAAATAGTGGGCTTGATTGGACCTAATGGTGCCGGCAAAACCACGGTTTTTAACATAATTACAGGGGTTTACCGTCCCACCAGTGGTTCTTTAATTTTTAATGGGAGAAATATTACGGGGTTGAGACCGGACCAGGTAGCAAAATTGGGGATTGCTCGAACTTTCCAAAATATCCGCCTTTTTCGAGACCTTACTGTTCAGGAAAATGTAGAAATTGGCTATCATCTGCGAATTCATAGTGGTCCTTGGAGAGCTGTCCTGAGGACACCTAAATATGTTGCTGAAGAAAAGATGATTAAAGAACGCGCTAGTCAGTTGCTTGCCCAAGTGGGCTTAGTAGAGTACAGGCATGAAAAAGCAGGTGCACTTCCATATGGTGCCCAACGTCGCCTAGAGATTGCAAGGGCTTTAGCAACGAATCCACGCTTGCTTTTGCTAGATGAACCTGCAGCAGGAATGAATCCCAATGAGGGTCTGGAGTTAATGGCATTTTTGCGTGAGATTAGGAAGCAATTTGATCTTACTATTCTCCTTATTGAACATGATATGCGGGTTGTGATGGGCATTTGTGAGCGAATTTACGTTCTTGATTACGGAACTCTGATCGCTGAAGGTACGCCTGAGCAGATTCAGAAAAATCCAAAGGTTATCCAAGCTTACCTTGGGGTTGATGATAGTGTTAGAGATTAGGAATTTGCATGTTCATTACGGTGGTATTCATGCTTTGAAAGGGATCACCCTGACTGTTCCCGAAGGAAGGATTGTATCTTTAATTGGAGCAAATGGTGCTGGAAAGAGTACAACATTACGTGCTATCTGTGGACTGGTGAAGCCGACTTCAGGAGAAATAACATATAATGGCAAATCACTTGTAGGGCTACCAACCCAAGACATTATTCTTGAAGGAATCACGATGGTTCCGGAAGGGAGGCGTGTTTTTCCTAACCTGACAGTATATGAAAATCTTTTGCTAGGGGCGTATGCTCGGAATGATGTTCAAGGAATTAGTAGTGATATTAAACGGGTGTTTGAACTTTTCCCGCGGCTTGAAGAACGCCAAAATCAGCTTGCAGGAACACTCTCAGGGGGAGAACAGCAAATGCTGGCACTGGGGCGTGCTCTCATGTCACGACCCAAATTATTAATGATGGATGAGCCTTCGTTAGGTCTTGCTCCCCTGGTTGTCAAAAATATTTTTGAGAAAATTAAACAAATTCATGATGAGGGAACAACCATTCTGCTTATTGAGCAAAACGCCAAAGCGGCACTTGAGCTATCAGATTATGCGTATGTTTTGGAAACTGGGAAGATTGTTCTTGAAGGAACTGGCAGGGAACTCATCTCTAATAGCGAGGTCAAGAAGGCGTATCTTGGGGAAGAGATTATCGGGGACTTTTAGATGAAGAAGGCATGGGACTTGTTTTTTCATTATTTGTGATGCTAAGTGATGTTTTTGGGGAAGGAGAAATTAGGGTGTCTCTAAAAGAGAGGTTTTTAGAAGCTCTTCGGTTTTATCCGATAATTCCTTCACTCCGACGGGAAGAAGCGTTTTCACGTGTGCTGGCGAGCAGGGCGTGTGTTGTTCTGATCTCCTCGGGAACAATTTTTAATTTGGAGGAATATAGCCGGGAACTGCGCAGGCACGGAAAGTTGGTGCTGGTTCACGTTGACCTCATCGGAGGGCTTGGAAGGGATCAGACAGCAGTCAGGTTCTTGAAGGAGAAGGCACAGGTGCATGGGATTGTCACTCCCAATAGCCAGCTCATCATTACAGGGCGTAAAGAAGGGTTACTGACGGTACACAGGTTGTTTGCTCATGACTCCCCTTCCATTGAGACAGGGATCAGGGTGCTGAAACAGTCGAAACCAGATTTTATTGAAGTTTTGCCAGGTGTAGCTTTAGCGCAGGTGGTGGGTTACCTCCGGGAGCATTTTCAGCAGCCGCTCATTGCTGCAGGTCTGGTGAAAACTGTTGAAGATGTCCGGAAGATTCTGCAGGCTGGAGCAGTTGCGGTAGATACGAGCGCGGAAAATTTGTGGAACCTCAATATTTCTGAGAAGGAATTTTGAATTTTATGTCGAAGGTTAAAATTAGGGACTCTTGAGTAAGACCCATGTTTTACCTCATGTTATCCATTCAACTTAGCTTGACATGTTTTGGCAACAATATACTTACTGATTCAAACAATATACTTCTTACTGATTCAAACAATATACTTACTGATTCAAAATTCTAGAATCACAAGTTTTTAAATAATTTTTAAATCTGTATCTGAATATTTCCTGGGACGAGAGACGAGAGTAAGTCCCACTCCGTTTGCTGACTGTGAATGGGTTGGCAGGGGTGGGATTTTTGCATTTTTTTCTAGGTGCTGATGTCAATTTGTTGCACCGGAAAAAAGGGGTGATTGTAGTGAGGGTCTAAGGCATGAAATTCGTGATTCTGGTTAAGCTTTTAACAGGCTGTCTATTAACTCGACCGGTCGAAATATAAAACAAGACGCTTAGGAGGGAGATCAATGTCAGCCCTAGATATGCTTGCTATTCCCGAGCAGATTGAAGATACGGGTGGTTATGTCATCGCAACATATTTTTTAGAAACCGGTGTTAATGTCGATATCACTGCTAAAATTAGCGCCATTGCTGTGGAACAGACTACGGGCACATGGCTTCCAGTTCCAGAAGAAACACCAGAACTGCGAGAAAAACATGTTGCAAAGGTCGTCGGGATTTATGAGGTTCCCGCCCACGAGTTTGAGGTCCCTGCGGACTGCAATAAAAGGCAGTTCGTTTTTCAGCTTGCATTTCCAGCAGTAAACTTCGGCCCTCAGATTCCGATGCTTTTAAGCACTGTTATCGGAAACATTTCCATGTCTGGTAAGCTGAAGCTTCTGGATCTCAAGTTTCCCAAGGAATTTCTTGAGGAATTTAAAGGACCGAAGTTCGGGATCCAGGGGGTTCGGGAAATTTTGGGGATTCCGGAACGCCCGTTGCTGAACAATATGATCAAGCCTTGCACAGGTTATCCTCCCGAAGTTGGGGTAAAGCTGTTTTCTAAAGCTGTACAAGGTGGTGTGGATATTGTCAAGGATGATGAACTGATTGCTGATGCATCTTTCTGCCCGATGGTCGAAAGAGTCAAGCTATATATGGCTGAAGCAAAGCGGATCTACGAAGAGACCGGACACAAGGTTCTTTATACAGTGAATATTACTGACCGCGCTGATAAGCTTAAGGATAATGCCAAACGTGCGCTTGATGCCGGAGCCAATGCGCTGATGATTAACTATCTGACTGCTGGCATCTCTAATCTGCGCGCCCTTGCTGAAGATCCGGATATTAATGTACCGATTCTTGCTCACCTCGATTTTGCAGGAACAATGTATGAGTCGCCTTTTTCAGGAATGAGTTCTCATCTCATTTTGGGCAAACTGGCACGGCTGGCAGGTGCAGATATCGTTGTTTATCCAAGCCCTTACGGTAAATTTCCCTTCCTCAGAGAACGTTACCTGCAGATTGCCCACCACCTGAAGAGCAATTGGGGTCATTTCAAACCTGTTTTCCCAATGCCTGGTGGAGGTGTTATGCCTGCAGTTGTTCCTGCTATCATAAAGGATCTGGGCAATGACTGCATCCTTGGTGCTGGAGGCGCGATTCACGGTCACCCGATGGGACCCGTAGCTGGAGCGAAGGCAATGAGACAGGCGATTGATGCGGCGATGCAAGGGATACCGTTAACTGAGGCTGCAAAGGAGCATCCTGAGTTGAAGGCAGCGATAGATGCCTGGGGTCTCCTCGAGGAAGAGGAGCGGGGCATCTTTGAAATCAAGCAGTAAAACTTTCAAAAAAGTTCAAAGGGGGTTTTAAAGTGGCTAAACAGTACACCAGGGAAGAAGTTCTGGCTCGGTTGAAAAAGACTATCAGTGAGGGGAAACCAGTGATTATTGCCGGTGCCGGCACCGGAATCTCCGGAAAATTTGCTGAACGTGGTGGTGCTGACCTGATCGGGGTCTACAATTCTGGCCTCTATCGGATGGATGGTAACGGGTCGCTTGCAGGTTTGATGCCTTATGGAAATGCCAATGAAATCGTGATCCAACTGGCGCACCGCGTGTTTCCGCAGATTAAAGAAGCACCGATGATTGCCGGAATCTGCGGCACTGACCCTACCAGAGAAATGAAGCCTTACCTGAAGTATCTTAAAGAACTAGGATTTTCTGGGGTTATGAACTTTCCCACTGTAGGTCTCATTGATGGAAGGTTCCGTAAGGAACTGGAGGATACCGGAATGGGGTACAGCAAGGAAATTGAGGCCTTGAAACTTGCTTCTGAGCTAGGGTTTTTCACTCTCGGCTACGCCTTTAATGTGGAAGAGGCGAGAATGGTTGGAGAAGCCAAGCTGGATGTTCTGATTTGCCATATGGGACTCACCAGAGGTGGAGCTATTGGCTCAAAGTATGCTGAGGGTATGTCATTGGAGAAGGCTGCAGAACTTATTAATGCGATGACAAAAGCAGCCCGAGAAGAGCATCCGGAGATCCTCATTTTTGCTCATGGTGGTCCGATTTCTTATCCTGAAGATACTGCCTACATTTATGAGCATACTGAGGCTGTTGGCTTCCTAGGTGCTTCCAGCATTGAGCGCATTCCGGTAGAGAAGCCGCTGCAGGAAGCAGTCCAGAAGTTTAAGAGCATTCCCATCAAGACTAAGTGATTTATTAGAGCAAGTTGCTTGTCGAGTAGAGGAGAAGTCCCTCTATTTCAGAAAAGCTCGACCGTTTTAATTAACGAATACCCCCGCAGTATGATTGATGCATTATCTTATTACTTTGATGTCAAGGATCGAGGCAAATTTACTGGGTGTTTTTGGTAGATGAAGGTTGTTTAGTGAGGAAGCCTGGGATGTGAGTGAATTGAACGTTGATGTTGCACTGACACCGCAAGAGGTTCGTGCTGACTGGGAAGAGAAAGTTTGCATTGTTGTTGATGTGCTGCGCGCCAGTTCTACGATTGTAATGCTTTTAGCTAAAGGTTGCCGCAGAGTCTATACTGTGAGAGCAGTTACCGAGGCTCGCAGGCTGGCGCGCAGCCAGGGCTTCTTGATTGCTGGAGAACGCGGTGGATTAACTTTGTCAGGGTTTGATTTTGGGAATTCACCTTGTGAAGTCGAAGCTATAGATGTAGCTGGAAAAGAGGTAGTGCTGACAACAACAAATGGGACAAGAGTTGTTCAAAAGGTGGCGGGGGCGCGGGCAGTACTTGCTGGTTGCTTCCTCAATGCCAAAAGCTGCTGTGAGAGCGCCCTCGCGCTTGCTTCTCAATACAGAAGCAGTATTGGAATTGTTTGTGCTGGTGAGAAAAGCCGCTTCGTCCTTGATGATGCTCTCTGTGCTGGTTTCCTGGTTTCAACGATCCTTGAACTCAGGAACTTCGATATACCTGTTGTGATTTCAGATGCTGCTCGGGCAACACTTCAGCTCTTTAATAGTTACCCCGACATCGTTTCTGGTTTTAAAGATTCCAGCAGTGGCAAGCGTTTAATGGAAATCGGTCGTCTCGATGATCTCGTTTATTGTAGCAGGGTAAATGTTACAGATTGTGTTCCTATCCTCGTCAAAAACTCTTGTTGCTGGTTCGAGAAGCTGTAGCCTTTATTTAATACTGATATAAGGGGGTTTTGGAGTGGCAGCGAAGCCGAAGATTGTGGTTGCTGGGATTCTTGATACCAAAGGCAATGAAATCAAGTACCTGGCTGAACGGGTTGCGGCTGCTGGTGGTGAGCCCACTATTCTGGAATTAAGTGTCGGACGTGAAGTTGGGTGGGCAGACATCAGTATTGGTGAGGTTATTGCCGAGACTGGGCATACAAAAGAACAAGTTTTTTCTCTCGACCGTGGAAAAGCTGCTGATATCATTATCGAAGGTGCAATCAAGGTCGTCAGGAAACTTTATAATACTGGGAAGCTTGATGGCATCATCGCCTTTGGCGGTTCAATGGGGACGAGTATCGCCACCAGAGCAATGCAGTCACTGCCAGTCGGTGTTCCCAAATTCATGCTGACCACAATGGCATCTGGTGATGTCAGTCCTTATGTTGGAACAAAAGACATTTGCTTGATGTATCCTATTGCCGAGGCTGGTCTCAATAAGGTGACGAGAAGGATTCTCAATAATGCTGCAGCCGCGATTGTTGGGATGGCCCAGGCTCCGGAACTTGGGGAAGCTGCTGACAAGCCGCTGATCGGCTGCATGATGTTCGGAGTGACCACACCTTGTGTCCTTAGGGCGGCAAAGTATTTTGAGGACCGGGGTTATGATGTAATCATCAACCATGCTGTTGGTAGCGGAGGCCGCTCGATGGAGGAGTTGATCAGGGATGGTTTTATTGTTGGGATGCTGGATATAACCACTCACGAAATCGGAGACTACCTTCTTGGCGGAGTCCTCAGTGCAGGCCCTGATCGGTTAACTGCTGCTGGTGAAAGGGGGATCCCCCAGGTTATTGCCCCTGGAGGGCTTGACCTGATCAATTTTGGGCCCAAGGATACTGTTCCTGAAAAGTTCCTCAAGGAAACCCACCTTCCTGGACGTGGTCTTTACATCCACAACCCTACAGTGACTTGTGTTGGTGTGTCTGCAGAAGAGGCTTACCTTATTGGAGAGCACATAGCCGGCAAACTCAATGCTGCTAAGGGGCCAACGGTACTTTGTGTTCCTATGAGAGGATGGGGTGCTTGCGATCTTCCTGCTCCAAACAAGGATCTGGGATGGGCCGGGCCAGGGCCGGGGCCTGTTTGGGCTGCTGATCCTGAAAAACCCGAATGGTCATTAAGAGCTGGGCGTTTCGTTGAGGCCCTGCGCCAAAATATCGATAAAAATAAGGAAAACCTGGAAGTGCTGATCGTTGATAAACACCTAAATGAGCCCGAGTTTGCCGACTTAATGGCTGAGTTGCTGGAAGAAATGCTTAATGGTAAGTGGCAGAAAGGGAGCCATACGGATCTGCCATATGTCACCTCTCTCTAATTCTCCTGCGAACTAAAGGAGGTGTCATTTATTGGCAAAGCACTATACCCGCCAAGAAGTTCGTCAGCGTCTTCAGGCTCAGATCCAACAGCGAAAATCAATCCTGATGTTTGGTGCAGGGACAGGACTTACTGCAAAGTGTGCCGAATTGGGGGGCGCTGACCTCATCGGTGTTTATTCAACAGCGAAGTTCCGGATGATGGGAAGGCCGTCTCTCTTGGCATGGTTGCCCTATGGGGATGCTAATGCTTGTGTGAAGGAAATGGCCAGGGAAATCCTTCCCGCAGTTAAGTTTACCCCTTGCATCGCTGGAGTTGGAGCTCATGACCCTGGCGTCGACCTGGAGTTACTGCTTGATGAGTTGCTGGAACTCGGTTTCTCAGGGGTAACCAATGAACCGTTTGTGGGAATCTATGGAAAGGAGTTTGCCGAACAACTTGAAGCTGCAGGGCTTGGTTTTTCGCGGGAGGTTGCCCTGATCGAACTTGCTCATAAAAAGGATATCTTTACAGTTGCCTGGGCATTCACCCCGGAAGAGGCGCGGACTATGGCCGAGGCTGGGGCAGATGTTATTGGGGCGATTATTGGGGTCACTGTTGGGGGTTTAACTGGAGCGAAAAAGTCTTTGACTCTTGAGGAAGCCACAAGACAGGTTCAGGAGATCTGTGAGGCAGCCAGGAAGGTAAACCCGGAAATTCTTGTGCTTACTCATGGTGGTCCCTTCAAAGATGTGGAGACTGCCCAGTATTCAATTACTAATTCTGATGCTGTCGGCTATGCCGCGGGTTCCAGTGGAGAACGAATACCTGTGGAGGCAGCAGTTATCGACCTGACGAAAAGGTATAAAGAGATCAAGGTCAGGTAGGTAGGCTAAAACAAGAGGTTGACGCATTCACTAGGTGTCCCCAACCCTGTTTCAGTTTTTAGCCGGATGGTTGTCCGGTCTTTTTTTTTTCAGGTCGGTTGGGCACAGGATGCGTTATATACACAAAGTGACACGTTTCGATTTTGCCCTGAAGGGGTGGTTATTCTCGGAGAGTTTGCCTAGTTGTGAAAAGAGGAGTTCTGGTGGAATTTATTGAATAATTGAGATTATGGACTATCTTGTTCAGCAGTCGAATTCAATCGTCAAAGAAAAGTAGGGGAAGTTTTTGAGTAGAGCGAGAGGGGAACCAGGTGTGGATTACTGGAAGCTACTGCGGCCGAAGCAGTGGGTGAAAAATGTTTTCATTTTTGCTCCCCTTATCTATTCCAGAAACTTTTTTAATCCTTCCCTGCTGGGACTGGCTTTTGCTGCTTTTATTTTTTTCTCCTTGCTCAGCAGTGGTGTCTATGTTTTTAATGATATCTGTGACCGGGAGCGGGATCGCAGCCACCCTCTTAAATGCCGCCGACCCGTGGCTTCTGGCCGCGTCTCTGTGCGTGTTGCTTTTGCCTATGCCGCGTTTTTATGCCTTCTGTCACTTTTGGGGTCTTTCGTGATCAGACCCGCATTGGGGATGGTTGCTTTTTGTTATTTCTTCTTGGTAGTTTTCTATTCTCTTTACCTCAAGAAACAGGTAATCATCGATGTGATGTCAATTGCTGCCGGGTTTATCCTGCGGGTGGTTGCCGGTGCAGTTGCTGTTGATGTAGAGGTTTCTCCCTGGCTCCTGATCTGCACGGGGTTTCTCGCTCTTTTCCTCGCCCTCGGGAAGAGGCGCCACGAACTCCATCTGTTAGAGGTCACAGCTTCAGAACACCGGCCTTCGCTTGAAAATTATTCCTTTGCCTTCATCGACCAGATGGTGGCTGTGGCCGCTTCAGGGACAATCCTTTCCTACTCACTTTACACCTTCCTTGCTCCTACATCACAGGGACTGATGGTCACCATTCCTTTCGTGGTCTACGCCCTCCTCCGCTACCTTCACATCGTTTACCACCAGAACTTGGGAGGTGAACCTGAAGAAATCCTTCTTCACGATCGCCCTTTTCAAGTAGCAGTGGTCTTGTGGCTGGTCACCAGCCTTCTGGTCCTCTATTTTGGAAGTATTCCAGGAGTCCCTGTTTTTGCCGCAATTTTTTCTTTTTGCCCTGGTGCTTAAGGGAAAACAGAGCATTGATCATGTTCTGGAAGAACTTCGGGGATTACCAGTGGGGAAGAGGGAATGAGGGTTGTTCTGTGGAATTGATCAAGTGGAGGGAAAGTTTTCTATGCAAAAGAAAGCTGTTGTTGCCGTTCTCAAGACAAGCCCAGAGACAGTTCTTGAAGATTACGAGAGATTGCTGGAATTGGCCGGGTTAAAGCAGGCCCTTGACCCCAAGTGCCCGACAATTTTGAAATTAAATCTCTCCTGGACGAAGTATTTCCCTGCATGTTCGACACAACCCTGGCAACTGGAAGGGGTCTTGAGGGGTCTTTTAAAGGCAGGGTTTACCAAAGAGAGGCTTTACCCCGTGGAGAACAAGACTGTGGTCACTGATCCTGTAAAGGGGGCCAGAAACAATGCCTGGCTGCCTGTGCTTGATCGCTATGGCCTGGAGTTCATTCCTCTCCCTGAGGTGAAGTGGGTTCCTTTTCGTCCGAAGAAAAAGCTCTTCATGCTTGACAAGATCTTCCCAGAAGGTTTCTGCATTCCGGAGATGTTCATCGGCAAGCAGGTGGTTCACCTACCGACCTTGAAGACCCATGGCCACAGCACCACAACTGGGGCTGTTAAGAATTCCTTTGGGGGTCTTCTCCAGGAGGTGCGCCACTACTGCCATAAATATATTCACGAAGTTCTCGCTGATCTCATGATCATCCAGCAGGAGATCCACCCCGGTATTTTCGGGGTGATGGATGGGACTGTTGCCGGTGATGGTGCTGGCCCCCGGACGATGATTCCCAAGGTCAAGAACATTATCCTGGCGAGCGCTGATTCTGTTGCCCTTGACGCTGTGGCGGCGAAACTCATGGGGTTCCAGCCCCTGGAGATTCCTTACCTGCGGATCTGCCACGAACACGGCTTGGGTATTGGTGACCCCAGCCAGATTGAGGTGGTCGGGGAAGATGTTTCTGGAATCAACTTTGGTTTCAAAGTGAAGCGGAGCCTGGTGATCTGGGGCGACCAGATGATCCGCAGAGGTTTCCTGAGACCTTTTGAACACCTTCTGCTGCATACCAAGCTGATGTTTTGGGCACCTCTTGCTTCGAACATTTATCACGACTGGTTGTGGTACCCGACCATCGGGTCGATCAGGATCCGCAGGTTCTTGAAAACAGAGTGGGGAAGGCTTTTCCTGGAGTATCTAAGAAAACTGCCTGATTAAGAACTGTGGGGGATGTGAGAGTTTGCAGGGAACAGCAGGGGTCCTTCTCCTTCTGGTAACCAGTATGTGTTTGAATGCCTTGGCCAACTTCATGATCAAGATCGCTGTTCGTGGTCGCAACCTAGTGCTTACACCTGCAGGTTTTCCGGAAACCGTCAAATTCCTTGTCGGCAACCCGCTGATCTGGACGGGAATTATCCTCTTTGCCCTTGCTCTTTTCGGCTACAGTATCGTGCTTTCCAGGGTTAACCTCAGTGTTGCTTATCCGGTAATGACTGGGGGTGGCTTTTTCATCGTCTTTGTTTTAAGTGCCTTTTGCCTCCGGGAAGTGCTCACGGTTACCCATATTGGAGGAGCATTATTAATCATTTTGGGGATCTGGCTCCTGCTTAAGTAGATTGGGTGGTATATCTGAAGATAATCATTCAAGAGTCATCAACTGGTTCTAACTGTCAGCCTTGCTGGTTTTGTTGAAAGGTTTTCCGCGGTCCAGGAGGTTTGACAGTGAAGACTTTTTCTGGGGAGCAGGCAAGGAAGTTGACTGCAAGATGGCATGTTTTTTTGATTGCATTGGTCCTTTTTATGTTGGCCACTGTTTTCTGGCATTCCTATTATGAAGCAGCATTCCAGGGCCTGATTTACAATGATGCGATGGACTATGCCAGCATTGCCCGCAATATTGCCTTGGGAAAGGGTTTGATTTCCCAATATCTGACTCCCTTAGGCCTTGCTCATCATGGAGTCCCCCAGCCTGACATCTGGAGGGCACCTCTTTGGCCCCTGGTTCTTGCCTGTTTTCAGAAGGTATTTGGTTTCATTGATGAGGCATCAGCTCTTGCCGGAGGTTGTTGCTTTGCAGCATCTGCTGTTCTTGTTTTTCTGCTAGGTTGCCGTTTTTTCAATATCTTCGTGGGAATCGGCTCTTCCCTTCTCTTTATCTTCAGCAGACAGATTTTGAACTTCAGCGTTTCTGGCCTCACCGAACCGTTGGCCATACTGTTAATGCTTAGCTGGGTTTTTGCCCTCAGTTCTTTTCCTGTGAGAAGATGGTGGGGAGGTTTGCTTGCTGGTGGAATTGCCGGATTTTTCTATCTTTGCCGCTATAATGCCATTCTTTTTTTGCTTCCCGGGATGGTTTACTGGGTCTGGAGGTATTTCCAGGATTTTTCGCAGCAAAGTCAGAGTGCTGAAGGAACTGCCAATTGCCGGAACTTGCAGTTGCAATCATATAACAACTACCTTTCTGAAGAACCGGAGCAAAAGAGAAGGCCTTATTTGGTAGCAATCTTCAAAAGTTTGCTTTTTCTTCTGGGGTTTTTCCTCGTGGTTTCTCCCTGGCTGGGGCGCAACTTTGTTCTCACTGGTAACCCCTTCTTCTCCCTTCAGAAGTATGAACCGGCGATGTTTACTAAAACCTATCCCGACTATTCTCTCTACATGATCCCTGAGCGAATCGATGTTCTTGCTTTCGTGAGAGACCACCAGGATGAGCTACTAGTTAAGATCAGAGAAGGCTGGAACAGCTTTCAGAAAGAGTTTTCCACTTCAGAGTTCACTGGTGTCGCTGTTTTCGTCTTCTGGTGCTTTCTTTTTTCTCTTGTTCTACCCTTTGGCAAAAAATATCCTCGACAACGGGGATTGCGCCTGCTTTTGACTTCCTGTTTTTTCTTCCAGTTGCTGGCACTGCTTCCCCTTCATTACATCTCCAGGCTTTTTATCATCTTTGCCCCTTTTTACATGATTTACGCCGCTGGAGCAGTCTGGTGGCTGGTTACATCATCTGGGGAACACCTCCTGCTTCCGCTATACCGTAGACTGCTTGCTGTTTTGGTGCTGACAATCTTTACTATTGGGGGTGTTTGGGCAAATTTTCCTGACTTTAAGCCACAGCTGGCGGGACCTCATCCCCGCGAGCTGCGGTCAGCAGTGCTTCAAGATGTCGCCAAGGTTGTGCCTGGGGACATGGTTGTTGTTTCCAATGAGGGACACCTTTTTGCCTGGTACGGAGGGCGTTATGCCTGTAAACTCCCTTATTCTCCTGTTCTCCTGGAGGAGGTTTGCAGGCTTGCTCCGGTAGAGGCACTTTTTGTTTCCAACTGGATTACTTGGAACCTTCCGGAAGCAGATCCTGCCTGGATCAAGTTTTACCTGCAGCGCCCTGAACACTTCCAGAACTTTAAGCTGGTGAAGATATATCCTGACTGCAGTCTTCTCTATCTGCGCCAAGAGTAGAGGGACAAATGTCCGAGCATTGTTAGAGCAGTTAGATTGTCGGAAGCAAGACAACACCCTAATGGCAGGATGAAACACTAACTTCTTGTGTCTACTCCCCAGTTAGATTATCTAATTTTGGTGGCCTGTTAGTGGTGGTTTGACCTCCTGGTTTTTGCTATTGCCTACAGTTTGGTTCTGACGGCTCATAAAAGGTGAAATCAGCGGACCCGTGGGTTTGTGGAAAGTGCGGTCGCAAAATGTTCGTTTTTTTGCGGACTCAGTATGATAAAATGGGCACAGGGGGTGTTTCCGGTGCCGATAGTGGAGACCACAATCAACGCCCAGACGAAGCACTACCTTAGGGAAGAGCAACTAGCGCGGATGTTGCTCTCAATGGAGTTTGACGAAAAATACATGGTACAGGTGTTCAACTTCTTCACAGATGTTCCTCTGCAGGATGTCGAAAGGTTCATGGCTAAGTACGGGATCTCTTGTTCTGCCCTGAGGGCCTATTACGAGAAGTACGTCAAGGATTACTACCGCAATCCCGGGCTTGAGGAGATGCTTTCCGTTGCGTAAGGAACTGTTTAAAAAAGCCCTGTTTGTTCTTGAGTGTTCGAGAATTCCTGAAGGTGAGTGGGCCATAGGTGGGGGAGTTGCTTTGGAGCTTCGCTTCCACCACAGGGAAAGCAGGGATGTCGATGTTTTCGTCACGAACGCTCAGTACCTGCTCCTGATCACTCCTCGCCTCAACCGGGAGGTTTTTTCTGCGGTCGCGGACTATACCGAGTCTTCCAACTTCCTCAAGCTAAAGTTCCAGGAGGGAGAGGTAGATTTCATTGTCGCTCCCCGCCTCACGGAAAACCCCTGTGAGACCTTGAAACTGTGGGGAAAGAAGGTCAACATCGAATCTCCCGAGGAAGTCGTGCTTAAAAAGCTGTTCTACCGCGCCGAGGCGCTGAAGGCGAGAGATGTTGTCGATGTTGCTGCTGTATATGAGAACCGGAGGGATGTCTTGCTGCGCTTCGCTCACCTTCTGGGTCCGAGGATTGAGACTATCTCGCGCAGGTGGGACAAGCTCAAGGAATTCTACGAAAAAGAAGCTGAAGGTCTGGAAGTGCTTGACACCGACCTTCTCAAAAGAGCTCCTCTCCTTTTTGAGGAGTTCCTTCGGGAGGTCAGGAAAAGGATCGCATTGGAAGAGAAACTGCTGAAACAAGGGCGATCCTGCCGGTCTAATAAGACGCAGCCGTAATGCCGATGTTACCTTTGCCGTTGAGGCAATCTCCATCACTGCTTCCTATGAAAGCGGTTCGGTTTGAAGAAAGGCGATAAGCGGAGGGGATATTGTCTTGCAGCCCTTGCTGGTCCTTAGGAGCAGGCTGAAGGTTGTTGGTGAAGAGCTACATCAAAAGTCGGTGCAGGGTGGTGGTTAGCAGGCAAGCTGTTGCTGCTACCAGGGTGGGAACCACTACTCCCAGCAGCGTCCACTTGAGGCTTCCGGTTTCTCTGTAAATTGTCCAGATTGTGGTGCTACAGGGAAAGTGGAGCAGTGAGAAGAGCATCATGTTGAAAGCGGTCAAAGGGGTCCAACAGTGGGTGTGCAGGATTTCGCTGATTGTTTTTAGTCCTTCAAGATCTACCATGGTTCTACTGGAGAGGTAACCCATCAAAAGGATCGGCAGCACGATTTCGTTGGCTGGAAGTCCCAGGATGAAAGCCATCAAGATGAAGCCGTCGAGTCCTAGAAGCTGACCAATGGGTTGGAGGAGTTGGGCTCCTGACAAAAGCAGGCTGGTGTTGCCGAAGCTTGTGTTGGCCAGGAGCCAGGTGATTGCTCCTGCAGGGGCAGCGATGGTGATCGCCCTACCAAGCACAACTAGGGTGCGGTCGATCAGAGAGCGCACCAGTACCTGTTTCCAGTGGGGCAGGCGGTAGGGTGGTAGTTCCAGAATGAAAAAAGAAGGAACTCCTTTTAGAAAGGTTTTGGAGAAGCCCCAAGAGATCAGAAAAGTGACGGCAATTCCTATGACCACCATTCCTGCCACGAGGGCTGCCGAGGCAAGGGAGTGGAGCCTGGGACTGGTGATTCCCATTGTCGCCAGTCTGGCGAGGAGCACGAGAGTGGGTAACCTTCCGTTACAAGGTGTAAAGACGTTCGTGAGGATAGAGATAAGCCTCTCCCGCGGAGATTCAATGATCCTGCAGGAGACCACACCAACGGCGTTGCAGCCAAAGCCCATACTCATCGTCAGTGCCTGTTTTCCCTGTGTGCCTGCCTTTTTGAAAAAGCAGTCGAGGTTAAAGGCGGCGCGGGGTAGGTATCCAATGTCCTCGAGAAAAGTGAAGAGAGGAAAGAAGATTGCCATTGGGGGCAGCATCACAGCGATCACCCATGTCGTCGTCCTGTAGACTCCTGAGAGCAAAAGACCGTGAACCCACTGAGGAACCCCGATCTGGATGCAAAAAGCTGTAAGCCGTACTTCTAGTCCAGAGAAGGCTTTTCCCAGGAGAGCCGAAGGGATGTTTGCCCCGACGAGGGTAATCCAGAAGATCAGACCAAGGAGAATGAACATCACCGGGAATCCCCAAATAGGTGAAGTCAGGATATCATCAATTTTCTTTTCCCAATCTGGCCTTTCTCGAGGTGATGACTTGACTACCTTTGAGGTGAGGGCTTCAGCCTGCTGAAAGATTGCTGCTGTGATTTCCTCTTTCACCTTTTGGTTGTTGAGGAAAACCGTCAAGGTCTTCTCTCCTTCATTTTGAGTTTCTCGAAAAGCTTCCGGTCACCGTCGAGTAAGCGCAGGACTAGCCACCTGTTTAAGTTTGGGGGTGCTTGATTTTTTAGTTCAGCTTCCAGCCGTCTAATCGTAATTTCCAGTTCCGGGCTGTAGTTAACTTTCTTCGGTTTGGGAGTAAAAGCCCCTCGGAGAATTTCGTCGACTGCCTCCTTGAGTTCCTGTAGTCCTATCCCCTGGCGGGCTGCTGTGGTGACCACTCTGACCCCCAGTTCTTGTTCCAGTTTGCTGGTATTGATCATGATTCCCTTCCTTCTTGCCTCATCAATGAAATTCAGACAGATGACCAGGCTGGGAGTGATTTCGCTTATCTGGAAGAAAAGGGCGAGGTTGCGCTCCAGGCAAGTGGAGTCAACGACAACCACGGTTACCTCCGGTTGCTGGAAACAGAGAAAGTCTCTAGCAATTTCCTCTTCTGGTGATGATGTGAGGAGAGAGTAAATTCCTGGTAGATCGATGAGGGTGATTGTTTTTCCTCGATACCTGTATTCTCCCTTTGCAAGCACTACTGTTTTTCCTGTCCAGTTCCCGGTATGTTGCCTGAGACCAGTAAGGGAGTTGAATATGGTGCTCTTACCGGTGTTGGGATTACCGGCAAGGGCGATGAGCGGTCTTTTCAGAGATTGATTCGTGTTTTGTTTTCTCCATGGTCTGGGCATCTGCTCTCCTCTTTTTCCACATTGCCAGCCGTCATGGTCGTGGCTACTATAAAGGGTATGAAAGAGAAAGAGAAGGTGACACTCTGGCTATATCCAGGTTGGAGGGAAAGAAGGGAGGCAATTTGCGGTTGGCCTGGAACTGCTACATAGAGCTTCATGCCGCTCATGCGGCACCATCGGAGTACGAGAGCGAGCGCAAGGATGTCAATTTTTCAGGGCAGGTTTATCTGTATTGGCTGTAATTCTTTGTTTTTTAGAAAACTTCAGGACAAGGTTTTTTCCTGCCAGCACAGCAACAAAAATGAGGATGGCGGTTAAAGCGATACAACCGCCAGTGGCAAGCCCCAGGTGGTAGGAGGATGTGAGACCGATAACTGAGGACAAAAGGCCGATTCCCAGTGAAAACCAAACGACCCGACGGAAGCTCCCGGAGATGAGAAGAGCGGTGAGCACGGGGATCACAATCAGGGCACTTACCAGAAGTGATCCCACAACTCTGAGTCCTACGGCCACTGTTACCGCCACCATCAAGATGAAGGCTGTGTTGAGTTGGTCTACCGGAAGGCCAGAAGCGCGTGCCAGTTCTTCATTGTAACAGATAAAAAAGAATTCCTTGAAAAAGATCATCAACACCAGGAGGACAATACTGCTTACCGTTAGAATTACCTTGACTTCAGTAGGGGTTACTGTGAGCAAACTGCCGAACAGATAAGAAGTGATATCTACAGGAGCGCTTCTTGAAAGCCCGAACAAAACTACTGCAAGGGCCACTCCACCGCTCATTACAAGGGCTAGTAGTGCTTCTGCCGACAGTTTCTGACTCATCCGAAGCCTGTCAACAATCATTGCTCCTAGAAGAGCAACGGCAATGGTGAGTAGGGGTGAAAAAGCTGCTGCTACACCAAGCCAGAGACCAAGGGCGACACCGGCGAGGGAAATGTGGGCAAGGGTGTCTGCCATGAAAGCATAGCGGCGTAAAACCAGGAAAACTCCCAGGATAGGGTAAGTGATCCCGAGGGCGATTCCTGCCTCGAGGGCGCGGACCATGAAGTCATAGTGGAGCATTTCCAGCATTCTGAGCACCTTCTTTTCTCAGGGTCTTGCTTTTCGGGCACCTCGCCCCAAGTGTCATCCGGTCAAAGGGTTGCTTGAACCTTTTTGTTAGGGGTGTAGGAGAACAGTGTTCTGTTGAGGTAAGCAATTCTTTGCGCCCAGTGTTCTGCTTCAGGGCCGTGAAAAACCATGAGGATGGTCATTTTTTTGGTTTTGTTAAGTTCCCTGAGCAGACTGTAGAAGCTTTGCAAGGCGCGAGTGTCTAGCCCTGATTGGGGTTCGTCGAGGACGAGAAGTTCGGGTTCCCCGGCAAGTGCTCTGGCGATGAAGACGCGCTGTTGCTGTCCTCCTGAGAGCTGGGTTACTGGTTGGGAACGCAGTCTGGAGATGCCTGCGATCTCGAGGGCATCTTCGATCGCTTTCAGGTCATTCTTTTTCAGCGAACGTCCCAGGCCAACTCGGGAGAAACGCCCTGTTGCTACTACTTCTTCCACTGTTGCTGGAAAGTTGCTCTCCAGGACTGGTTTTTGAGGCACATAGCCGATCCGGTACCATTCTTTGAATCTTTTGATGTCCACTCCAAAAAGGAAGACTTCTCCTTTTAAAGGTTTCAGCAAACCAAGAAGGACCTTGAGCAGTGTTGTTTTCCCAGATCCATTGGGTCCTGTGAGTCCGAGAAATTCTCCTTTATCGACTATGAGAGAAACTGAGTCTAATACCAGTTTTTTCCCGTAAGCGAAGGAAATATCGCGCATTTCAATTACCGGTGCCGTCTTCTTCACCCCCCAGGCCCTTCTTCAGGTTGATGAGGTTGTTTTTCATGAGCTGAAGGTAATCGACGCCTTGTTTTTCTTCTTCTGCGGTGAGACCACCAATGGGGTTGAGCACCAGAGTTTGTGCCCCGATTTCGCTGGCGATGGCTTTTGCGGCTTTAGGGCTCACCAGTGATTCGAAAAAAATGGTCTTGATTTCGTTTTGACGGCAGAAATTGATGATCTCCTTGAGGGTGGCGGCATCTGGCTCTTGTGCTGGTGTCGATCCCATAATTGGGATCTGCCTGAGATTGTAGCGTCTTGCCAGGTAGCCGAAGGCTGCATGGGTGACCACGAGGTTGCGGTTGCGCAAACTTCTCAAGGCAGCAGAATATTGCTGGTGCAGTTGGTCAAGGCTGGAAGCGTATGTTTTGGCTTGCTTTTCGTAATATTCTGCATTGGCGGGATCGACAGCCTGAAACTCTTCGCAAATCTGCAAGACAATCTTCTTGGCATAAACTGGGTCGAGCCATATGTGGGGGTCAGGAGTTTCTCTTCCTGGTGCCTTTGTGATGCTTCCGATGAAGCACAACAGCCCGAGTTTTTCTTCTTCAGCAAAAGTCATCAGGTCAAGACCTTTACTGGCTTCGATGATTCTGATTCCTTTCTTTCTTAGAGAAGGGAGCAGGTGGTTGACCCAGGGCTCAAGCCCGGCCCCGTTGAAAATAAAAATCTGTGATCCCTGAAGTTTAGCCAAGTCTCGGGGTGAGGGTTCCCAGTGATGGGGTTCAGCGTTTACTGGAAGCAGTTGGGTTACCTTGACCTTTTCCCCGCCGACCTGCCGGGCAAATTCGGCGAGGGGATAGATGGTGGCTACCACCTGGAGTTGAGATTCTTCACCGGCTTTTTGTTCCTTCCAGCATCCCCCTAAAAGTGCTGAATAAATACAGAATGTAATAACGATTATCATTAGGAGCCGTTTCCTGTTTTTCACTATTTATGCCCCCCGACATTTAGGGCAGTATCCATAGATCACGAAGGAGTGGTCCTCAATTTGGAAGTCCGGGTAGTAGTTCTTTGCCCTCATGAGACACTCCAAGGGGCAATCTGGCAGCTTCCAAGCGTTGCCGCATTGGATGCAAACCATGTGGTGGTGGTGATCACCACGGATATTGATTTCAAACCTCCTGCAGCGATCGGAAAAGTGCAGTTCATTCACGAGGCCGAGTTTCTTGAAGGTGGCCAGTGTCCGGTAGATGGTGTCCTGGCTGACGCGGGGGTAGCGAGAGCGGACTTTCTTCAGGATTTCCTCAGCAGTAGATGGCTGCTTACCCTCAAGAAGCACGCGCAGCACTTCCTGACGCTGCGGGGTAATCCTTACTCCCAGTTGTCTGAGTCGTGAGATGGCTTGAGCTAACATTAAGGACCTCCTCCTAATTAGGAGTTATTCCGAACAGCTTTCAGTTATTACTTTAATGAGTTCTCGGAAAATGTCAACAGTAGTCCCTTATAGGCCTTTGGTTTTGCCTTTTTGTTTACAACTGCGGCAGAATCTGCTACCGTAATGGTATGGTGAGCCCTAGTTCCGGCATTTCCGTTGCTTCTGCGAGATTACCGCAAGCAGAAACAAATGGTAAGCCGAAGTTTTCTTAAAAATTAAAGGAATTCTACTCTTAGTAAAAGGAGTGAAAAAACAGTGAATTCGAATTTACGCGCCAAGACCCTCGAACTTCACAGGATCAATCAGGGGAAAGTGGCAATCAAGAGCAAGGTCGAGGTTCGCACCCAGGAAGACCTGAGCATGGTGTATACCCCAGGTGTGGCTGAGCCTTGCAGGGAGATCTCCAAGAATCCAGGTCTGGTGTGGGAGTATACCGCTCGCGGGAAGATGATCGCCGTGGTTACAGATGGAAGTGCGGTGCTCGGCCTGGGTAACATTGGGCCAGAGGCTGCTTTGCCTGTGATGGAAGGGAAGTGCGTGCTTTTCAAGGTCTATGGAGGGGTTGACGCTTTTCCTCTTTGCCTGGCAACGCAAGAAGTGACCAAAGTGGTGGAGGTAGTAAAGCTTATTTCCCCTACGATCGGTGGCGTCAACCTCGAGGATATTTCTGCACCCCGCTGCTTCGAGATCGAGAAGAGGCTGAAGGAGGAAACAGATATACCCATTTTTCATGATGACCAGCACGGAACCGCGATTGTCGTCGCAGCAGGTCTGATTAATGCCCTGAAATTAGTTGGTAAAAGCGTCGAAGACGTGAAGGTTACCATCAATGGGGCCGGTGCTGCCGGAACTGCGGTGGCGAAGTTCCTTTCCGGGTTAGGTGTGGGTGAAATAATTGTTTGTGACCGCAAAGGCGCCATTTACCAAGGCAGGAAAGAGAACATGGATTGCTATAAAGAAGAACTGGCACTGTTTACTAACAGGGAAGGGGTAAAGACACTCCAAGATGCTTTAAAAGGGTCTGATGTTTTTATAGGTCTTTCTGTCGGTGGTGTCCTTACAGCCGAAATGGTGAAAACTATGGCCAAAGACCCGATCATCTTCGCTCTTGCAAACCCCGAGCCTGAAATTTACCCTGAAGAGGCAAGACAAGGTGGAGCCTATGTAGTCGCCACTGGAAGGTCTGATTTTCCGAATCAGATTAATAATCTTCTGGCCTTTCCAGGAGTGCTCAAAGGAGCGCTTGAAGTGAGAGCCCGGGATATCAATATGGCTATGAAGATCGCCGCTGCTCAAGCAATTGCAAGCCTCGTAGAGGAAGACGAATTGGATGTAGGTTATATCATTCCCAGTGCCTTAGACCGACGAGTGGCACCAAGTGTAGCTGCCGCTGTGGCTGGTGCTGCAATCGAAAGCGGTGTGGCCCGGATCCGGAAAGACCCCAGTGATGTCGCTGCTGCAGTAAAGAGGGATACAGGCCAAAGTTAGTCATTTCCTCATCCCTTTTTGATGCGGGAGTCAGTCTGGGAACGAAAGTTTCGGGCGGCTTCCGAGGGAAGGTTGCTGAGGATCTCGTGAACCCACTGCGTCCCCATTCCGGCGAAAAGGCCGGCGAGGAGTTTGCCAAGCCATGCTGCTCCCGGTGTTTGGATGATTTCGAAGAAATTGATGTTCATTTCGAAGGCCAGGATGATCCCTACGATAAGACCTAAACCCTGCCAGAGGACGCGTTTGGAAGTCCCTGCCCAGTCCTTGAGGAAGGGACTGACCAGGTATTTGCTGATTTCCACGAGGCGCTCTGCCAGTAAAGCGATCACCAGAAGTGAACCTACCGATTCCTTCATTACCAGACGCCGCAAGGCTTGCGGCTTTTCCCTCCCTTCGAAGTTTTCTAATGATATTTTTATGCAAATGGCCTTTTTTTCTTGCAGTTTTCCCGTGTTTAAGAGCTTTTTAGAAGGATTTACCAGAAGATAAAGAGAATAAATTCTTCAAGGGGGAGATTTAATGAGGTTATTTCTGGTCAGGCATGGGGAAACAGGTTGGAACCATCAAGAGATCTTTCGGGGGCACGCGGATATCCCGCTGAACGAAAACGGTGTTGAGCAAGCTCGGAAGACTGCTGCTGCTCTTCGGCCACTGCGAATTGCTGCTGTTTACTCCAGTCCCTTAGGAAGGGCCATAGAGACCGCCCGCCTCATAGCTGAGCCTCATGGCCTTGAGGTGGTTGTTGAAGAGGGATTTATCGACCTTAACTACGGAGTTTGGCAGGGACGCTCTCACGAAGAGGTCAAGAAAAAGTATCCTGAACTTTATCACCTCTGGTTGACTGCTCCTCATAAGGTTCGCTTTGAGCAAGGGGAAGCTCTTTCTGATGTCCGCGCCCGCGCCCTCACTGCCCTTGAGAAGGTCCTTGCTAACCACAAGGGTGAGAATGTTGTTGTGGTAACCCATCGCGTCGTTTGTAAGGTCGTCTTGTGCGCCCTTCTCGGCCTTGATGAGTCTCACTTCTGGAGAATCAAGCAGGACACCTGTGCGATCAATGTCCTCGAGTATTCGGATGACCACGGGTACATTGTTTCCAGGCTTAATGACACCTGTCACCTGAGGCCGTTGACTGAGGCGATGAAAACCGTAGATTTTTAAGAAGGATGCGTAATTCTTTGATAATTTGCGGAGAAGCGAGTATAAAAGGAAATAATGGGAAAAATAGATTTAAAAGCGGGTTCGGCGAACATAGACTTTTTCGTTATAATAAAAGTCAAGGAAAGTCAAAAGGTGAATGATGATGATCAGGAGTTTGGTGGAAGAAATCGAGAATTACCTTAAAGAATTGTTAGCACAAAGCCCTCATGGTTGGATTGAAGTTCAGAGAAAGGATCTTGCTGAGAAGTTTGCTTGTGTTCCTTCCCAGATCACCTATGTGCTTAATACCAGGTTTAACCTGAAATGCGGCTACTTTGTCGAGAGCAGGAGAGGTGGCCGGGGTTATATCAGGATCTGGAAGATCGACTCCTGTTTTAGGGGACTGTTTCCCGAAGACGCTATTCCTGGAGATTACCTCGGTTTGCTGCATACCCTGGTACAAAAGGGGTTTTTAACGGAGAGAGAAGCGTTTCTTCTCAATCTGGTCTTCCGGGTTATTGAGTCGAAGGTTCACGGTGAGTTTGGGTCGTTCTTGAATCGCCAGATTTTCAGGGAAGTTCTCACCTCACTTGGCTTTTTGAGGAACCTTGAGGAAGGAACGACAGGTTCGCAAGCTCGACTTCCGGATCGAAAGGGGTGAAAATGGTGTATTACTGTGATGAGTGCAAGAAGCGCCCGGCGACTGTGCATATTACCAAGATCCACAACAATAAAAAAACAGAACTCCATCTTTGTGAGGAATGTGCCCGCAAACACCAGGAAATCCCCTTCAGCTTCGAACCCAATTTCTCGATCCACAAGTTTTTGTCTGGTCTTCTCGAGGGAACACCTCTCGAGGTGCCAACACTTCCCAGCATCCAGTGTCCTAACTGCCGGCTTACCTACGAGCAGTTCAGCCAGATTGGCCGTTTCGGCTGTAGCCAGTGTTATCACACCTTTGGGGAGAGACTCGACCCCCTTCTGAGGAAAATCCAGGGCAATAGTCGGCACACAGGAAAGGTTCCCAGGCGTGCTGGTGGCAATATGTGGATTAAAAGAGAGGTCGAGCGTCTCCGAGCTGAGCTCCAGGCTGCAGTCCGCGAAGAAGCTTACGAAAAAGCGGCGGAAATCAGGGACCGGATCCGCGAACTGGAGCAAAGGCTCAAGTAAGTTTAAGCACAAGGAGAGATCTGCGGTGTCCATAAAGGATGCTCTGAATAATGCTTACACCAAGTGGATGGAAGGCAGCGGGCCTTATGCCAGCATTGTCATCAGCAGCAGGGTGCGGTTGGCGCGCAACTTGGTGGAGTTCCCTTTTCCCCATCAGGCTTCTGAAGAAACCGGGAGAAAGGTCATTCAGTTGGTCGAGGGGGTGCTCAGTGACCCCCAAGTCAGGAAGAGGCTTGGTGTTTTCGATTTCGTGACCATGGGGGAACTCTCACCACTTGAGAGACAAGTTCTTGTTGAAAAACACCTCATCAGCCCGCAGCACGCTCAGGAAAACGGCTATAACCGCGGCCTTGCTTTAAGGGACGATGAAGCTGTGAGCATCATGGTCAATGAGGAGGACCATCTGCGGATCCAGGTGCTTTTTCCAGGGCTGCAACTGGAAGCTGCTTGGGAAGTGGCCAGTCAGGTTGACGATGTTCTGGAAGAAAGGCTTGACTATGCCTTTGAGGAAAAATACGGGTATCTCACTTGTTGTCCCACTAATGTGGGCACTGGGCTGCGAGCCTCGGTGATGATGCATCTTCCTGCCCTCAAGATGACGCAGCAACTGAACCAGGTTTTTACTACTCTTTCCAAGCTGGGGATGGTTGTCCGGGGGCTTTACGGAGAAGGCACCGAGGCTAAGGGCAATCTCTTTCAGATTTCCAACCAGATCACCCTGGGACCAAGTGAAGAAGAGATCATCAGCAACCTTGTTGCCGTGAGCCGTCAGGTGATCGAACAGGAGAAGCTTGCCCGTGAAAGCCTCCGCAAAGAAGCCCTCGTCCAGATCGAGGATCGCGTCTACCGTTCTTACGGTATCCTTGCCAATGCTTACATCATCAGTTCCGAAGAGGCAATGGACCATCTTTCTAATCTGCGTCTTGGCATCGATATGGGGATCTTAAGGGGGATCGATAACAGGACCCTCAATGAGTTGCTGGTAAAGATCAGACCTGCCTTCATTCAGAAGATAGCGGGGCGGGAAATGGATGCCTTCAACCGCGACCTTAAAAGAGCAGCTATCATTCGTGAGGTTTTGCAAAACTACAAGGTTTGGTGAAAAAAACTAAGTGAGGAGGTGTTTTCCCTTGTTCGGAAGGTTTACAGAAAGAGCGCAAAAGGTGCTGCTGCTGGCTCAGGAGGAGGCCCGAAGGTTGGGTCATCCTGCAGTGGGAACTGAACACCTGCTTTTGGGCCTCTTGCGGGAAGGAGAAGGAATTGCCGCCAAGGCCCTCCAGAGCCTTGGTGTTGACCTTCAAAAGGTGAGAAGGGAAGTTGAAAAGATCGTTGTTCCCGGTGAGATCCGTCCTGGGGAAGAAATTGGTCTTACCCCACGTGCTAAAAAAGTGCTGGAATTGGCTTATGAAGAAGGAAGAAGACAGGGAGTAAGCTATGTCGGCACAGAACACATTCTGCTTGGGTTGATCAGGGAAGGAGAAGGTGTGGCTGCACGCGTCCTCATCAACCAGGGCCTTAGCCTTGACAAAGTGAGGAGACAAGTTTTGATGCTTCTTGGTGGTATGGGGGGAGTTTCCCACGGCCATCCTCATTCGGGAATGGCCAAAAGCCGCAGCCAGACTCCGATCCTTGACGAGCTTGGCCGCGACCTGACGATGTTGGCTCGCGAAGGCAAGCTCGATCCGGTGATCGGGCGTGACAAGGAGATCGAGCGGGTGATCCAGATCTTGTGCCGGCGCACGAAGAACAACCCCTGCCTGATTGGAGAACCTGGTGTCGGCAAGACTGCGATTGCCGAGGGCCTCGCCCAGCGGATCGTTGAGGGAAAAGTCCCGGAGATCTTGGCAGACAAGAGATTGGTCACACTTGACATGTCTGCTGTGGTTGCTGGGACGAAGTACCGGGGAGAATTTGAAGAAAGGCTGAAAAAGGTCGTTGAAGAGATCCGCAATGCTGGGAACATCATCCTCTTCATTGACGAAGTGCATACCCTCGTTGGTGCCGGGGCTGCTGAGGGGGCGATTGATGCTTCCAATATCCTCAAGCCCGCCCTCGCCCGCGGTGAGCTCCAGTGCATTGGGGCGACAACCCTTGATGAGTACAGGAAACACATCGAAAAAGATGCTGCCCTTGAGCGCAGGTTCCAGCCAGTTCTCATCGGTGAGCCCACAGTTGAGGAGACGATCGAGATTTTAAAGGGCTTACGTGACCGCTACGAGGCTCATCACAAGGTAAAGATCACTGATGGTGCTCTGAGGGCTGCGGCCAGACTGGCTGACCGCTACATTACTGACCGCTTTTTGCCGGACAAGGCGATTGACCTAATGGATGAGGCTGCTTCCCGCGTCCGCCTCCGGGCTTACACAGCACCACCTGATGTCAAGGAACTGGAAGAAAAGTTGGAGAGGATCCAGAAAGAAAAAGAGGCTGCTGTGGTCAGTCAGGAGTTTGAAAAAGCGGCAGCACTGCGTGACCAGGAGCAGCAACTGCGGGCAGAACTGGAGAGACTCAGGAGCAAGTGGGAGCAGAGGAAGGAAATCGACCAATCAATCGTCACTGAGGACGATATCGCCGAAATCGTTTCCAGTTGGACTGGGATTCCGGTGAGCAAGCTGAAGGAGGGAGAAACCGAGCGCCTCTTGAAGCTGGAGGAGGTTCTCCACCACCGGGTAGTCGGCCAGGATGAAGCTGTGAAAGCGGTGGCCAGGGCGATCCGAAGAGCACGTGCGGGTCTCAAAGATCCCAAGCGGCCGATTGGTTCCTTTATTTTCCTGGGCCCCACGGGAGTCGGAAAAACCGAACTGGCGCGAGCATTGGCCGAGGCCCTTTTCGGTGACGAAGATGCGATGATCAGGTTTGATATGTCCGAGTACATGGAGAAGCACACGGTTTCCCGGCTTTTGGGTGCACCTCCTGGGTATGTTGGGTATGAAGAGGCCGGCCAGTTGACCGAGGCCGTGCGCCGCAGACCGTATTCGGTGCTCCTCTTCGATGAGATCGAGAAGGCACATCCCGATGTTTTCCACGTTCTCCTTCAGGTAATGGAGGATGGGCGCCTCACAGATGCCAAGGGTCGCACTGTTGACTTCAGGAATACCGTAATCATCATGACCTCGAACGTTGGTGCCCAGCATCTGAGAAGAGAGACCAGGATGGGATTTAAGCCGGGAACTGGAGATGCAGAAGAAAACTACAAAGCAATAAAAGACCGGGTGATGGAGGAGTTGCGCCGCACCTTCAGACCTGAGTTCCTCAACAGAGTAGACGAGATCATCGTTTTCCACCCCTTGACCGAAGAGCACTTGATGCAGATTGTGGAATTGATGCTGCGTAATGTCGGCAGGAGGATCGCTGAACAGGGGATTTACCTGGAGTTTACCGAAGCAGCCAAGAAACTGCTGGTCAAGAAGGGCTATGATCCTCTCTACGGTGCCCGACCATTGAGACGGGTGATTCAGCGGCTTGTCGAGGACCGGCTTTCCGAAGAAATCCTCGAGGGTAATTTCAAGACAGGTGACGAAATTGTCGTTGATGCCAAAGACGAAGAACTGGTGTTCAACCTCAAGAAGGCCACTGCTTCACCAGCCTAATCCCGAGAAAATGCTATAATGGCTTTGAGGAAGGTCTCTCCGAGAGTTGCTGGAGAGCGCGGTTATCAATCCGCTGGCCACCTTCTTACCAAGGTGGCCGCTTTGCTTTATGGGCTGGCTCGCGGTTACCCTTCCTCTCACACTAGACTTTTTAGTTGTAACTCTGCAAATTCAGTAGTTTGACTAAACAGCCGATGTTGGAGAGGAAAACGCCGCATACATAGCCGAGAGTTGTGGTGAAGGTCACTGCTTCCCGGAAAACCTTCGCAGAGGCTCCCCGCGACGGGAACGGCACCGCCGCGCCGCCGACCTTGTAGGACAGCGGCCCCATGCTTCGCAGGCTGAAGTAGTGGAAACTACTTTTACTTGACAGCATCCATACATGGGGCTGTGTTTTATTGTTGAGGGTAATAGTGATATAATAATAACTGGAAGTTGAAAGAAAGGCGGAAGTTTAATTTGTCACGAGCGAGGGTAAAGTTCTTCTGCAGGGAGTGTGGTTACGAAACAGGGAAATGGTTCGGCAAATGTCCGAATTGCGGGACGTGGAACTCCATTCAAGAGGTTTCAACCACTCCTGAGAAAGATTTCCTCCCTTCTGTCAGTCCTCCTGAGCCTTTAGGACAACCGTCTGCTTCTAAAGTTAGCCGCTTTGATAGCCATTCCCCGGAATTCAACAGAGTCCTCGGAGGAGGAATTGTTCCCGGTTCAGTAATTCTTCTCGGTGGAGATCCAGGAATCGGAAAATCGACTTTTCTCCTTCAATCGGCTGCTTGGGTGGGGGAACACCACGGTGTTGTGTTATATGTCTCCGGGGAGGAATCAAGGCATCAAGTAGAGATTCGGGCAAAGCGCCTGGGGGTCTCCTCGACGAACCTGTTGTTTACCGCAGAGACGAATCTTTTGGTGATCAAGCGCTACATCGAAGAACTGGAGCCTGTTCTGGTGGTTGTTGATTCCATCCAGACAGTCTATCATCCTGAACTTTCTCTTGTTCCCGGCAGTCTCGGCCAGTTGCGGGAGTGCACTGCGGAATTCGTCCGTCTTGCCAAAAACAAGGATTTTGCTTGCTTTCTTGTGGGGCACGTTACCAAGGAAGGAACACTCGCCGGACCAAGGGTCATCGAGCACATGGTTGATGTCGTCCTTTACTTTGAAGGGGAGCGACACCAGGACTTCCGAGTCCTCCGGGCGGTGAAAAACCGCTTTGGGGCAACAAACGAAGTGGCAGTCTTCACAATGGGTGAGTGTGGTCTTGAGGAGGTCGAAAACCCTTCAGCACTTTTTCTTGCCGAACGCAAGGAAGGTGTTCCTGGTTCGGTCGTTGTTGCGGCCATCGAAGGAACCAGGCCCTTTCTCGTGGAGATTCAGGCACTTGTCTGTCCTACTGCTTTCGGTTCCCCACGGCGGGCGACTACTGGTGTTGACTACAACCGCGTGGTGATGATCGCTGCTGTCCTGGAAAAAAGGGTGGGACTGCGTCTGGCAAACCATGACATTTATGTTAATGTTGTTGGCGGTCTGCGTGTCAGTGAACCGGCTGCTGATCTCGGAATTGCCCTTGCTCTCGCTTCCAGTTTCCGCAATCTTCCAGTAACTCCTGGAACCGTGGTGCTAGGTGAAGTGGGTTTGACAGGTGAAGTCCGAGCTATTGGCCAGATGGAAGGCCGCCTCCGGGAAGCAATGCGTATGGGTTTTCAACGCTGTCTTGTTCCTGAAAGGAGCCTCGACCTCCAGTGCAGGTTTCCTGATGTGGAGTTGGTGGGGATAAGAATGGTTAAAGATGCTCTTGAAGCTGGCCTTGGCTGAGAAAACTGGTTTGGGAGGAAGTTCGGTGAAAGAGGAGCATGTCCAGGAAAAAGTGCAGGAGAGAGTGAAAGAAGAAAAACAACAGAAAGGAAAGAGTGTTAAGGAGGCGCACTCTTTTCTCGATGTTCTTAAACTCGTTGCTCCGGGAACACCGCTGAGGGAAGGGCTGGAAAGCATTCTCCGCGCCAGGATGGGTGCCCTTATTGTTGTAGGAGACAGCCAGGAGATCCTCAATCTCGTAGAAGGCGGGTTCCGCATCGATACTGATTTCACCCCGGCGAATCTTTACGAATTGGCGAAGATGGATGGGGCAATAATTTTGAGCAGTGATGCCAAGAGGATCCTTTATGCTAATACTCAGTTGGTTCCTGACCCTGCCATTCCTTCTTCAGAAACCGGAATCAGGCACCGCACTGCAGAGCGGGTAGCCCGCCAGACAGGGACACTGGTGATCGCCATTTCCCAGCGGCGGAGCGTGATCACCCTCTACAAGGGGGCGATTCGCTACATCCTTCAGGATATCGCTGTGATTCTTTCGAAGGCCAACCAGGCAATCCAAACCCTGGAAAAATACAAAGGAGTCTTCGACAAGGCCCTTCTCAACCTGACAGCCCTCGAGTTCGAGGACCTGGTGACTGTCTACGATGTGTGTCGGGTTGTTCAGAGAGGGGAGATGGTTATGCGGATCGTCCGCGAGCTTCAGAACTATATTGGCGAACTGGGAACCGAGGGGCGTTTGGTGAAGATGCAGGTTGAGGAACTGGTTTCCAATGTTGAAGAAGAGCTTCTCCATGTGATTCAGGATTATTGCATTGGGGGAGATAAAGAAGCAGCAGAGATTAAACAGACTTTTGCCACCTGGACATCTGAAGAACTGCTCGACCTTACGAATATTAGCAGGGTATTGGGGTATGGTGCTGCCGCCAGTTCCCTTGATCTCAATGTTTATCCCCGCGGTTACCGTTTGCTGCAGAAGCTTCCACGCCTTCCCTTTCCTGTGATCGAGAACCTCATTCGCACGTTTGGTAACCTCCAGAACATTGTCAAGGCTTCGATCGAAGAACTTGACGATGTAGAAGGGATCGGTGAGGTCAGGGCACGTTCGATTAAGAATGGGCTGCGCCGCCTCCAGGAGCAGGTGATGCTCGACCGCTATCTGTAACCTTGTTTGCTTGAAAAATTTGAAAGGACCCAGATGGGCCCTTTTCTCGTTTGCTGATTCCTGGTGTGGTGATTATGTCATTCCTCCCGGACCTCTTAGGTAAGGTTGAAAACGCGCAGGGTTGAGAGCTTCTTGTGTTCTTTGAGGAAAATGTCGTAGAGATTGAGGTCAAGCAGATTGCAGAGGGCTGTGAGATAGAAGAGGGTCTTTCCGATCTCTGTTTCGATGATTTCTCTGCAGTTGGGGCAGAGCTGTCCTTTGAGGTGGCTTTCGAAGTAGTTCTTGAGGTCAAGGAGGGAGGCATCGGGAGGGATTTGCTTTTTCTTGGCTTCAATGCTGATGCATCCGCACCCGGTAACAGATTTTGCTGTTGCTCTGTGGACCCGGGCGCATGCTTCTTGAAGCTTGGAGAGAACATCGAGGATGCTGTGGTGGCGGATGAGAAGTTCGGCTACTGTGTTCTGAAACTCGTCACAAATCAGGTCCTTCATTAAGCAGACCTCCTCGCACTTGTTGTGTGCCGGCTTGCCTTAATTATAACTGCAGCTTTCGAGCTTTGTCAATTTGGGGTTTTTCAACTGTGTCTGGGGATTAGCGGTGTCCTTCACGAAAAGTTGGCCATCTCCTGATTTTGACAGTGAGAAAGCGCCTCTGATATAATTTTCACAAATACATTTTTACTTGAACCTGGCTGGAAATAAACGTATAATGAGGTCAACAGTTAACCAGAATAAGGATGAATTCGGGAAAAGGGGGTGAATTAGGTGGTCGAACGCATCGTGAGGATCATCCTCTCAATTGCTGGTGCTGGGCTGGGTTATTCGTTAGGATTTTTTTTAATGCGTTTGGATTTTATCAGACAAGTGATCCCCCAAAAAGAGCTTTTTTTGTATTCCCTGGTTGGTTTGATTGCTCTTGTTTTTGGGATCCTCACCTTTTTGTTGGCGCCCTGGTTGATCAGGGTCACCTTGCAGATGGTGCGCTTCTTTGAAGGTGTGCTCCAGCGTACCCCAGTTCAGGATTTGATCGGTGGCGCACTGGGCTTGATCATCGGTTTGGTTATTGCCAATTTGCTTGGTGCTCCTCTGGCGCGGATTCCCTGGTTAGGGCCTTATATTCCGATTATTGCCAGCCTTCTTTTAGGCTACCTGGGGTTGAGTGTAGGTATCAAGAAAAAAGAGGAATTTCTCGGGTTCTTTTCTTTATTGCGGATAGGGGGGAAGCAAGCAATCCGTCCCGAAGGTGGTAATTACAAAATTCTTGATACCAATGTGATCATTGATGGACGGATTGCTGATATCTATAGAAGCGGTTTTCTTGAAGGCACTCTGGTGGTTCCCCGTTTTGTTCTTGAGGAACTGCAGCATATTGCTGATTCTGCTGATCTGCTGCGTCGCAACAAGGGCCGCAGAGGCCTGGATATCCTCAATAAGATGCGCAAAGAGCAGGGGATCAAGATCGAAGTGCGCGATTTTGAGGAAATCGAGGGCGGGGAAGTGGACAGCAAGCTGGTGAAGGCTGCCAAGCTCCTGGGAGCCCCAATTGTCACCAATGATTTCAACCTTAACAAGGTTGCTGAATTGGAAGGTGTCAAGGTCTTGAACATAAACGAACTGGCCAATGCTGTGAAGCCTCTCTACCTCCCGGGAGAGGAAATCAGTTCCGTTGATGTGATCCGTGATGGTAAAGAACCCGGTCAGGGGATTGCCTACCTGGATGACGGCACAATGATCGTCATCGAGGGAGGGAAGAAGTTCATCGGGCAGAGCATCTCTGTGGTGGTTACCAGTGTCCTCCAGACATCCGCGGGAAGGATGATCTTTGCCAAGCCAAAGGGCTCGAAAAAGGACACCCCTTCTTCTCGTCACTATCGCGAGGTGAATTTTATTGGCTAGGACCGGAGGAATCATCGTTGCTGCGGGGCGCGGCAAGCGGATGGGTTATCCAGTGAACAAGGTCTATCTGCCACTGGGAGGCCGCCCCCTGATTCTCTACAGCTTGGATGTTTTCGAGAGATCTCCTCTTGATTGCTACATTGTTGTTGCTCACCCAGAAGAGGTTCGCTTCTGCGAGGCTCTTTTTGCTTTTTACAATTATCAAAAACTGCTTGCTGTTGTGCCTGGAGGGGAAACCCGCCAGGACTCTGTAGCTGCCGGGCTGAAGGCCCTCCCTGATGATTGTGAACTTGTGGCTGTGCATGATGGGGCAAGGCCCTTGCTTTCTCTTCAGGTCTTCGAAGGAGCGCTGAAACGGGCTCACAGTTGCTGGGCCGTGGTAGTTGCCGTTCAGGTGAAGGATACAGTGAAGGTGGTTGGGGAAACAGGAGAAGTATCCTCTACACCTGACAGGAGCAGGCTCTGGCTCGCCCAGACGCCACAGATTTTCAGGCTGGACATCCTGAAAAAGGCTTATGCCGAGGCCGAAAAGGAGGGTTTTGTGGGAACTGATGATGCCAGTTTGGTGGAGCGCCTTGGTATTGCCGTGGAGGTTTATCCTGGCGAAGAAGAGAACATCAAGGTGACCACTCCTGCAGACATGGAGTTGGCAGAGCTTCTTCTAAAAAAGCGTCAGAGAAGTGTGCAAAAAAAAGCTGGGGCTCCTTCTTTCCCCAGGGTAGGACTCGGTTATGATGTCCACCCTTTTACTGATAAGAGGCCACTCATTCTCGGAGGGGTGAAAATCCCCGAGGGCCCTGGGCTTGCCGGACATTCCGATGCTGATGTGGTCGCCCATGCCCTCATCGATGCTTGCCTGGGGGCTGCCGGTCTTTCTGATATTGGCCACCATTTTCCTGCTGGCGATCCCTGCTGGAAGGATGCCCCGAGCTTAGCCCTTCTTTGCTGTGTCAACGCCATCCTCGCAGATGCCGGTTACCGTGTCTCCCAGGTTGATGTGGTGATTGCTGCAGAAACACCGCGACTAGCTCCTTACCTTCCGGAGATGCGAAGAAGGCTTGCCGCGGTGCTGGGTATTGCCGAAACTGATGTGAGTGTCAAAGCAACGACAACAGAAGGACTTGGCTTTACTGGCCGCAGGGAGGGAATTGCCGCCTGGGCTGTGGCCACATTAGTTCCCATCTCCATCTTGTAAGAGGTGGCGGGGATATGAAGCGAAAAGCTCTTTTGCTTCCTCCAGGCTGGTGTCTGGGGCAGGGATGATCAGGTCAGATTCCACAAGTTCAGTATCAGGGACCTTTATTCCTTTGTTTTTGACGAGTTCAACTACCTCTTTGAGACGGGTGGTGAACTCTTTTTCATTACCTGCACTTACGGCATCGAGAAGGAAGTCATCAAGTCTGTCGAGTTCAGTGAGAGCCTCTCCTTCGAGACGGTACTGCCCCTCGGTGAGGATTCTAATGATCACTTTTCTTTCACCTCGCTTTTGAGACGAGCAAGCTCGTCTTCTACTCGGTCTTCTGCTTCCAGTTTCTTTAGTTCTGCTTCTATTCTGTCCTTTTCTCCTAGCCTTTCCTCAAGAACTCCGGTGGCGATCAGTTCATCAATAGCTGCTGCTCTTGCCTGCATTTTTTCTGTTTTTTGTTCAGCCCTCTCGATGGTCAGGTTAACGTCTGCCAACTCTTCGGACAGTCCGGTCACCGCTTCTCCGATTTTCACCTGGGCTTCTGCGGCCGAGTAGCGGGCTTTGATCAATTCTTTCTGGGTTTTAAAAGCCTCCACTTTTGCCCGTAGCCGCTCTTCGACCTGATGCAATTTTTCTTGTTCCCGTTGGAGGCCTTCCACCTGCTGCTCCAACTCCCTGATTTGCTGCTCTATTTGCACTTTCCTTTCGATGGCGAGCCTGGCAAGGTCCTCCCGTCCCTTTTTCAGAGCTTCTCTTGCCTGATTCTCGAGCTTGGAGAGGCTGTCCCGCAGGCGAACCACCTGGAGTTCCAACCGCTTTTTGGAGGCAACGACATTGGTGATGTTGCGCCTCACATTCTGGAGCAGTTCCAACTGTTTTTCGTAGGAGTAGTCGAGTGTTTCGTAAGGATTTTCCATTTGATCGAGGAACTTGTTGATTTTTGCTTTGAACACGGTCGAGATGCGCGCCAATAATCCCATTTTTTCTCCCCTTTCATCGTTTTTGAGAAGTCCTGCTACAAGCTCAAAGCGGGCACCCCCAGATAGGATACCAGTAGCTCAAGTTTTTCTCCCAGGGCAGCTCTTTTTCCATCAAGGCGCAGATCTTCATTTCCTCGGAGGTATCCCGGTCCTGTCTTCCCCTCACAGGGAGGAAGGGGTAAAACTTCCCCCTTTTATAGTTGTAGATCAGGTAAAGGATTCGGTCATCAGCTTGTTCTTCCTGCTTGAAAGAAAATACTGCCGCTAATAGTTGGCTGCCGTAGCCTTCTTCGGTCAGCTTTTCACCTGCGAGGTGGATCAGGGTAACCAGGTCCTCCCAGTCGGGGTCTTCGAAGAGGAGCCACTTGTAGTTGAATTCGTCCGTTTTGATCATTACCTTGCTTTCCGTTTCCCTGGCAGCTAAATTGAGGAGTTCTTCAAGCTCTTTTTCGGTCATCCTGAAGTCTCCGGTGGAGGGTGGTTTCAGGCAGAGACCTGCTTTTCCTGTGGGAATCCAGCCCAACTCGGTTTCCATCGTGATCATTGCTGTTGTCAAGGCGAACAGAGGGTCTGTCTGCGCCCGGGGTTGTCTTGTCCACCCGAAAAGAGCATCGAAGATTCCCACTTTAACTCCTCATCTGCCTTTCCAGTTCTCTGAGGTAGGCGAGGCGCCTCTCCAGGGAAGGGTGGGTGGAGAACAGTTCGGCGATGGCATCCCCGCTCAAGGCTGGGATGATGAAAAAGGCATTAAGGGTCTCTGCCTGGCGCAGGTCCTGGGTAGGGATCCTCTGAATGGCAGTGCTGATCTTGATAAGGGCACTGCTCAAGAGAGATGGTGCTCCTGTGAGGATCGCTGCTCCCCGGTCGGCTGCGAATTCCCGGTACCTGGAAAGTGCTCGGATCAGGAAGAAACTGATGATCCAAACGAGTAGTGAGACCAGGTAAACGAGGAAAGCACCTCCACGCTCTTCGCGGTCGTGGTCTCCATAACCAAAGCCCCAGAAGTAGAAGTGCTGAACAATGAAGGAAGCAACTGTAGCAAAGAAACTGGCAATCGTCATCACGGCTACATCGCGGTGCTTGATGTGGCTGATTTCGTGGGCGAGAACAGCTTCGATCTCTGGTGTCTCCAGCCGATGCAGAAGACCGGTTGTCACAGCTACAACTGCATGGGATGGGCTGCGGCCGGTGGCAAAAGCATTAGGGATCATTGTGGGCACGATGGCAACCCGGGGTTTAGGAATCCCTGCCATTGCCGCAAGGCGTTCAACAATTGAGTGGAGTTCTGGCGCCTCTTCTCTGCTCACTTCTTTGGCCCCGGTTGACATTAGAACAAGGCGGTCAGAGAGGTAGTACTGGGCGAGGAGCATGATTCCCACGACCAGGACGAGCCCGGAGAAACTCATTCCCGCCTTCCAGAGGACAACTCCGAAGAAAAGGTAGAGTGCTGCCAAGAGGAACATTGTCAGAAACATTCTTGCCGTTAATCCATAGTCAACGGGAAAACGCTTCATGAACTACTCCCCCTCGTAGTCTTAGACTGTTCTGGGATTCTTTACTGCTTGAGGACTTGCTTACCTCTGGTGGGTGTAATAAGCTGTATTTGCCTTCTATTTTTAGGATTATTTTAAGCGCGTTTTCCTGTTTTCGTCAATCCATTAATTTCGTTGGGGTTTTCTTGGCAGGGGGGTGGCTGCTGATTTTGGGCATACTAAAAGCAGTGAAGAAGCCAGGCTGGACGTGCACAACAGACTGCTCTATTGTTCGATGTCGAACACGTTTTGGGGTAAAGACACAACATTGAGAAAAATGTGTCACTTTCACATCTACCTTGATGATGTATTTAATCCAAGTTTTTTGATCTTTCGGTAAAGAGTTGCTCTGCTGATTCCTAGGACTTGCGCTATTTTATTTTTCCCCTCTACAGAAGTTCCATATTTCTCGAGGAGTTCGAGGATGGTTTCACGTTCTACTTGCAATTTCTTTGACTTTAAGTCAACTTCTTTTTCGCTCAACTTTGCGTGATATTTTTGGATTCGCTGTGGAAGGTTGTTGATTGATATCCACTCATCATTGGTAAAACAAACTGCGTATTCTACGGTGTTCTCCAGTTCACGGACATTTCCTGGCCAGGGGTAGTTGATGAGGAGATTAATGGCATCTGACGTAAATCCTTTGACCTTTTTTTTCATCATCTTGACGTATTTGTTAAGTAAGTATTCGAGCAGAACAGGAATGTCTTCCTTTCTTTCCCGGAGTGCCGGAATACTAATGGGAATAGTACTTAGTCGATAGTAGAGGTCAGCCCGAAATTCTCCGCTTTCCACCATCTTAAAAAGGTTGCGATTAGTTGCAGCAATAATTCGCGCATTTATTGGTCTGGGCTTGGTTCCACCTACCCTTTCGACGACCCGATCTTCCAGGACCCTTAAGAGCTTTGCCTGCAAATGAAGAGGGAACTCACCAATTTCATCTAAAAATAGAGTGCCTCCATCGGCTAGTTCAAATTTACCAGGTTTACCTCCTGCTCGCGCCCCTGTAAAGGCCCCTGGCTCATATCCAAATAATTCGCTTTCTAATAGCGATTCGGGAATAGCACTGCAATTAATGGGTACAAAAGGACCCTCTCGAAAGGGGCTTTCGTTGTGGATCGCTCTAGCAAAGAGCTCCTTGCCAGTTCCGCTTTCTCCTTCGATCAGGATTGTGAAAAACCCTTGGGCAGCCTGTCGCGCTTTTTCTTTTGCTTCCATCATTACCTTACTTGTGCCTATGATATCATCGAATGTATACATAATGTAATTATTGGCTGTAAGTTTATAGGCTTGTTTGTGGGCTACTTTATAATCCTGGAAAGTTTGCACTGCTCCAATAATTTTGCCTCTTGATATGATGGGGTATATGGAGCAAAGCAAGGAAATTTTTTTGTTGTCTACAAACACTTGAACTATTTGCGGGCCTTTGCTGTTTCCCCCTGTAATGTCGAATTCTGGGAAAAAGTTGGTAATAGGCTGACCGATTACCTCACTGGGGATTACACCCAACATTCTGGCTCCTTTTTTGTTGATACAAGTAATTCTACAGTTTTCGTCAACGGCAATAATTCCCTCGTGAAGCGCGTTGACAATAACTTCAAGCTGTTTCTTGGTGCACAGGAGTGTCTTCAGTGTTTTGTGCTCAGCTACCTTACTGGACAATAGGCTGGCCATATGTACAAGGAATTCCATGTACTTTTCGGTGTTTTCCAGCAGGGTTCTTTGCTGGTGGGTGTCAAAACCCATGAGGTTAATGATCCCAATACATTTATCCTCGTAATTGATGGGACAGAAGATGCCTACTTTGCAGTAGCAGTTGTTTTTCAACTCGCAGACCTGGCAGATAGTGTGTGAACCAGGGTTGGTCAGGACGAAATGTTGCCGGGTTTTGATGACATGTTCGTTGACATAACCCCATTGTTGTTTCCGACCCAGGCTTAAGACAGAGGGTGTGCCGCCTATCCTGTTATGCTCGGTGTCAATAATCTCGACTTCTACTTTGAGCACTGCAGCAATTGCTTCAGCTACTTGTTGTACCGTTTCTTTAATCTCCATCAAGTATGACAAAGAAAATCCCTCCCTTTCCCCTCTGAATTAATCTCTCGTAGCTTGTCCTTTCTCAATAAATATAACACATTTCATAATACAAGTCATTGTTGAGATATTTAACTTTGAGATTTATCATTAATGAGACATTTTTAGCAGTAATGAGATCAGTGAAACTGCACTTGCAGAAACGCGAATTGTTATTGAGATATCGAACTTCGGCATTTCGCATTACTGAGACATATTAGCAATAGCGTGAAGAAACCCAATGTCGGCACAAGATAGTTATTCATTAAATTAATAAATGGCATATTTTTTGCAAAGATTAATTGCGAGCAATCCCATAAATCAATCGAGGGGGGATTTTTGTGGGTATTAGTGGAGGCATTATGGGGGGTAGCTACAAACCACTTAGTCAAAAACAGATTGAACAGATACATGAAGCTACCCTGGAAATTTTAGAAAATGTTGGTGTCGAGATTAGCAATCAAGAAGCCCAAGATATTTTAGCAACAGCTGGAGCAAGAATAGACAGAGAAACAAACCGTGTTTACTTACCACGGAAATTAGTGGAGCAGAGCATAGAAAGTGCTCCATCTGAGGTACTACTGGCAGGCCGGGATGAAAAGAACGATCTCCTGTTAAGCGGGAAAAGAGTTTACTTAGGCACCGGTGGTACGGCGTTAAATGTTCTAGATCTCGAAAACGAATATCGCCCAGCGACTCTTAGAGATTGCAAAGATATAGCTAGGCTCGTTGACGCACTGGACAATATCCATTTCTTTGTCTTACCCGTTTACCCTAATGAACTGCCGAAAGAGGAAGTAGACGTGAACCGTTTTTATGCTGCCATTCAGAACACCACCAAGCATGTTATGGGAGGAGTATACACCATTGAAGGAGTCAGGAAAGTTATTAGGATTGCAGAAATAATAGCTGGAGGACCTTCAGAACTTCGAAAAAGGCCATTTATCTCGATGATTACAAGTATTATGAGTCCATTAAAGTTTGATGTTGCTTATACCGAGTTGATGTTAGAGGTTGCCCGTCAAGGAATCCCTATAGCTACATCTACTTGTCCAATGGCTGGTGCTACAGCGCCCGTTACTCTTGCTGGAACTCTGGTCCAACAGAATGCAGAATCCCTCGCGGGTATTGTTCTTGTTCAACAGGTTAACCCGGGGACGCCTGTGCTTTATAGCGCCGTGCCTACGACGGTTGACATCCGTACCATGGATTTCCTCTTTGGGTGCGTGGAAATGGGCTTGATGAATGCAGCCATCTCTCAGATGGCTCAGTATTACAATCTGCCTATTTATTCCACAGCTGGAGTTTCAGACTCGAAGCTGCCTGATGCTCAATCTGGCTACGAAAAAGCAACGACTGCTTTACTTTGTGCTCTAGCAGGCAGTAACTATGTCCACAATTGCGCTGGTTTGATAGATAAAGGCATGACAGTTAGTTATGCCCAGTATGTGATTGATGATGATATAAACGGAATGGTCATGCGAGCCGTGCGGGGAATCGAGGTAAATTCCGATACATTAGCAGTTGATGTGATCAAACAAGTTGGTCCAGGAGGCAACTATCTAGCAGAAAAGCACACTTTGAAGTTTATGCGCAGTGAGTTCTTTTTCCCGAATGTAACTGAACGTCGCAGTTACCGACAGTGGAAGGAGGATGGTGCTAAAGACTGCTGGAAACGTGCCACTGAACGCGCCAAGGAGATTTTGGCTAGCCATGAATCAGTTCCGATTCCAGAAGAAATAGAAAGGAGGTTGGCAGAGGAGTTTCCGGAACTAAGGGTTTAGAACTTTGAAAGGAAGTTCCACTATACCATTATGAAGAAAGGTCACTAAGGGAAAAACAATCTGCAGACGAATTGAAGGGGGAATGGAGATTATGACCTCTAGAGAGATGGTTAGTCAGGAAAGAAATTTTTCTATTAACTGGCTGGCGTTGTCTATTCTCGCTATTGGTGGCGGAATTATCTATCTACTCCCTTATTTGAGGAGTACATATTATCAGACACTGCAGGAAGCATTGGGAGTAACGAATACAGAGTTGGGCCTCATTCAAAGCGTTTTTGGCATCCTTACGATACTCTGCTACTTTCCAGGTGGATGGTTGGCTGATAAGGTTTCGCCGAGAATTTTGTTGACTGTATCGTTTGTGGGAACTGGTCTGGCAGGTTTATATTACGCTACACTTCCTTCATTTCCTATGGTTGTTGCAATTCATGTCTTTTTTGGACTTACAACAACTCTGACTTTTTGGGCGGCTTTTATTAAGGCAACTAGGATGTGTGCTTCGTCATCTGCACAGGGGCGAGCTTTTGGGATCCTAGAAGGAGGACGGGGACTGACATCCACGATTGTTTCCTTTTTATCTGTCGGCTTGTTCGCTAGGTTCGCCGACCAGGTTGTGGGGATGAAGGCGGTTATTGTCTTGTTCTCAATTGTAGCAGTTGTGATTGGGATTCTTTGCTGGCTCTTTATCAAGGATGATGTGACGGGCAAGGAAGATGATACTTGGAACATTACCTGGGAGAGCGTAAGAAAAGTTTTGAGGATGGCCAGTGTATGGCTGATTGCCTTGATTGTTTTTCTAGCTTACACAACGTATCGGAATGCAGACTTTGTTACGCCTTACATGACTAAGATCTGTGGTGTTAGCGCGGCTTTGGGGGCTTTACTAGGAACTATTCGTTATTATGGACTGCGACCAGTGGGAGCAGTTGCTGCTGGTTTTCTTGCTGATCGGATCAGCTCTTCGAAGACAATGATTTACGTCTTTGGGCTGATGTGTATAACTAATGTGCTGTACATAGTCTTCCCTGGTAGCCCTAAAATGCTTTACTTTGTCGTAGCCAATATGGTTATGCTGATGGTAGGATGTTTTGCTGCTAGGGGAATTTACTATGCTCTGCTGGAGGAAGGACGTGTTCCTGTTGTTCTTTCAGGCACAGCTGTTGGTGTCATCTCGACTATTGGCTATTTAGCGGATGTCTTCAATCCCGTTCTTGGAGGTTACCTACTAGATGCATACCCAGGGGTTACCGGATTCAAGTATATCTTCGCGATAGCAGCAGTGACTGCAGCTATTGGGATGCTGGTTACTTATTGGTTCCGGAAGTCTGTTGAAAGGAACTGAAAAATAATTGTGATGAAAACTGTGAAAAAGAATGCAGTTTGTCATTTTAAAGAAAACTTGAAAATACTATAAGGGGGTAAAAGCTAATGGCTACTTTACAAGAATTGGCAAATAGTGTAATTGAGGGTGATGTAGAGCGAGTTAAGGAGTTAACTCAAGAATTACTTCAAGCAGGGGTTGATCCATTAGAGATCATTGATAAAGGATTGATTGCTGGGATGGATGTAGTGGGCACTCGCTTCAAGGCTGGGGAGATGTTTGTTCCTGAGGTCTTAATGTGTGCCAAGGCGATGGCAGAGGGGACGTCGTTAGTCAAACCGCACCTTGCTGGGAAAGAATTGAAAACTCATGGGACTTTTGTGATTGGGACAGTCAAAAATGACCTACATGACATTGGGAAGAACCTTGTTTCAATGATGGTAGAGAGTGCTGGTTTTACGGTAATTAACCTTGGAGTAGATGTAAGTCCTGAGGCGTTTGTGAAAGCGATTCAGGAGCATAAGCCGGATATTTTGGGGATGTCAGCATTGTTGACAACGACGCTTCCTTATATGAAGGAGACAATTGAAGCAATTAAGGAAGCAGGGCTACGCGACTCAGTAAAGATCATTATTGGGGGTGCACCGGTTACACAGGAGTATGCTGACCAGATTGGGGCCGATGGTTATGCACCGGATGCTGGAGCAGCTGCAGAGCTTTGCAAGAAGTTAGTAGGGGCTGCTTAAGGGAGGGAAATACAATGCTTATTGTAGGTGAGTTGATCAACTCCAGTCGAAAGCCGATAGCAGAAGCGATTCAGGCTCAAGATGCTGAGGCTATCAAAAAAGTAGCTAAGGAGCAATATGAAGCTGGAGCTCATTATATTGACGTCAATGCTGGAACCTTTGTTGGCAAAGAGGCAGAATACATGGAGTGGCTGGTGAAGACTGTTCAAGGAGCTACGGATGCTCCTTGTTGTTTAGATAGTCCCGATCCAAAGGTCATTGAGCGGGGTTTGGCAGTTCATAAAGGGACAGCTATGATCAACTCGATATCTTTGGAGAGGGAGCGATTTGAGGCACTAGTTCCAATTATTTCGGGAACAGACCTGAAGGTGATTGCCTTATGCATGAGTGATGAAGGAATGCCGGAGACCAAGGACCAGAGGATGAAGATCGCGGACAAACTAATCAACTTGCTTGTTCAGAAGAACGTGAAGATTGAGAACATTTATGTTGATCCATTAGTTCAGCCAATTTCCACGAACAGCATCTTTGGGGTGGAGTTTCTCAATGCGGTAGAAGAGATTATGGAGCGTTTTCCTGGAGTTCACACCATATGTGGGCTTTCAAATGTATCTTACGGTCTACCAATGCGGAAGCTGCTGAACCAAAACTTTGCAGTAATGGCGGTAGCAAAGGGCTTGGATGCTTTGATTATTAATCCTTTGGACAAACGGATGATGGCTAATTTAATTGCTGCAGAGGCGTTGGTGGGCCGTGATCAGTATTGCATGAACTATCTTAAGGCATATCGGGAAAACAAGCTCGATGTTTAAGGGAAAGTAGAGTAGGGCAGCGTAAAGCTAATTGCCTAGCGCTGCCCTACTTGGTACACCGAAATTTCAACTTAAAAAAGAAGTCTCATCCCTTCGAGAGTCCCCTAGCCTTGCATTTAAGCTTCAGCGCAAAGCAATTCCTCATGTCTGCTTATGTTGCTAACTGATTGTTAGTGCTGTTCCAGGAGTCAGCTTAGGTCTTTCTGTGGGCAGTACGGTTCTGAAATACGGGGGGCAAAACAAGGCTCTTGAACGAATCTTGAGGAAATCTTGCAATGAAGTTTTTTGGGGGGAGTTACACTGTGAAGATTAGAGGAAATGCAAAACTGTTTGGTATTATTATTCTTGTTATAACAACTCTGTTCATGACGGGTTGCGAAAATCTAGCAAAGGATACTACTGAATCGAATAAATCAATCAAAGTGGCAGCAGTACAGTTTAATCCGCAGCTTAATGAGCGAGATAAAAATATTGAAGCCTTATTAAAAGTGGTCGAAGAGGCTGCTCAAAATGGTGCGAAATTAATTGTAACTCCTGAAATGGCAACTACGGGTTATCAGTATGCAAGTAGAAAAGCTATAGAGCCATTTGTGGATACGATTCCTGGCGTAACTACCCAAAAATTCGAAAAGGTAGCCAAAAAATATGATTGTTATATAGTGATTGGGATGGCAGAAGTAGATAAGGAAACAGGTATTTTTTATAATTCTGCAGCCCTAATCGGACCTGAAGGTTATATCGGTAAGTATAGAAAAACTCATCTATGGGAAACCGAAGCACATTGGGCTACACCGGGAGATTTGGGTATCCCAGTTTTCGATACAGAAATTGGCAAGATTGCCATAAATATATGCATGGATTCTGCCTATTTTGAACCAGCAAGGTTAGCTGCTCTTAATGGTGCTGATATACTTGCATTTCCAACAAATTCGTCAGGTCAAGCGATATGGGCTCTGCAGGCTAGAGCAATGCAAAATGGGCTTTATATAGTTAGTGCCAACAGGTCTAATACAGAAAACGAATTTCATATGGTTGGTGCTAGTGCTGTATGGTCTCCAGAGGGGGAAAAATTGGCTGAGGCAGAATTTGTTGCAACAGAAGAAGAGGACATAGATGAACCCACCATTATCTATGCAGAAATAGACGCTTTGAAGTATGATAATGAGGCAAAGAGGAGATTAAAGGAGCGGAGACCCGAACTTTACAAGGAATTAATGTTATATATCTCGCCGTGGGATTATACAAAAACTACAACTCCTAGAGAAGTAACTGCAGCAATTCTCCAGTATGAACCTGAAAGTGGTGATAAGGAAGCCAATATTACTAAGATACAAAAGCTAATAGAAGATGCAGTTGCGAAGACTAAAGGTAATGGTGAAAAATTGGATTTAATAGTTTTACCAGAGCTTGCTACAACGGGTCCGGTTAAAGATTTGGAAGAAGCCAGTAAACTGGCGGAAACTTTAAACGGTAATACTGTAGAAACTTTCAAAAAAATAGCCAACACTCATTCATTATATATTATTTTTGGTATGATTGAGAAGGATGGAGACAAACTCTATAATACTGCAGTGTTGGTCGGCCCTAAAGGTGACATTATTGGAAGATATAGAAAAACTCATTTAAATGAATTGGATAAACTATGGGCAACACCCGGGGATGAAATTGAAGTCTTCTCGACAGAACTAGGTAAGATTGGCATAATGATTGGGTATGATGCTGCATTTCCGGAAGTTGCGGGCGTAATGGCCGTAAAAAGGGCTGATATCATTGCTATTCCTTCTGCCTGGAAGGGTGATTTTGGAGCGGAAATAAAAATAAACAGAGACATTTCTGCCAATAGATATCCCGAGGGGGCTATGTGCTTATGGGATTCAATAGCAATGAGCTCACAGGCGTATACGATTGTTTCAAATTTCATAGGAACTTCAAACAATTATCTCGGTAGAAGTGCACTATATACGTTGGATCCTATATACGGATTGGATCAACCTATAGTAGCTTCGGGAAACAAAGAAGAAGTCTTAGTCGTTAGTTTTAAAACAATCCAGCCTGATTGGTGGTTTAATCAAGAAAAGTTAATATCCTCCCGAAGGACCTGTTTCTATAAACCTCTGGTTAAATGATAGTGTATTTGCTTTCGTAACAAGGCAGAGGAATATCAAAAAAGACTATGCCTGTGTTGGACCAAGATTGTTTTTCCTTCTATGCTTATTGGGAAGTAAATCGGCCTGCCATTCGCCAGAGTAACAGCTTTGGCAATGGCTTTGGCAGTGGCAGGCCTGTTCATAATTTGAGGGTAATCATCACCACCAGCACTGCCAGGAGCAGGAGAACTCCGAAGAAGAGCAGAACCACGGGAATCAAAACTGTTGCTATTGCTTTCCAGGTGTCCATTTCCAGGCTTTCCCTGACGGCGTAAATGTCGAGCACTATGATCCAGATGGTAAAGCCGAAGCTGGTGATCCCGATGAGCAGTTTTCCTGGTGTCCCGAGCAGGGAGAGAATGGCGGTGAGAGGGATTTGAATCAAGGCTGGTGCCTTGGCAAAACCCAGGCTGGCGAGGAGTCCGCTGAGGCTACCCTTTCCCTTGAAGAGTTTGCCCAGCAGGAAAAAGACGATCCCTCCGCTGAACCAGGCGAAAAATCCGGTGAGGAAAGAATTAGTGAACTGGAATGTCGGAGACTGAAGCAGTGCCGGCAACTCCTCCAGTTTCGCCGGTCCGAGCGCTTCCAGGTTCGGTGGGAGAACAGTGTCCCGTGCGAGGGCAGTGTTCACGAGTCCTCTCAGGAAGCAGAGGAGCAGAATCAGGAGCAACCCCTGTTGCCACATTCGCTTTGCAGCGACTTCCCGCAGGGTGGGGACTGGTTTCAGTAAAACCTCGGTGATGTAATCAAACATGACCTTTTAGCCCGGACACCGCAAAACCTGGGTGTCGTCTTCTCAGGCCAGTGCTCTACCTCCTTTCAGCTTAGCTTTTCAGTAGTTGACCATAATGTAGCCTCGCGGCAGGGGGAATGTTGCCGGCAGTTGTGACAGGGCGAGCCTTGCAGTGAGATCGCTGAGAATTTTCAGGAGTCCTGAACTACGGTAATAGACGACACGGGGTTCGCCTTTTATTCCTGCCAGCTTTGCTGCCAGGGCAACGGCTTCCTGGAGTCCCCCTAGTTGATCAACCAGTCCGAGCTCTTTGGCTTGGCTTCCTGTAAAAATTCGGCCATCTGCCAGTTTTTGCACCTCTTCAAGAGGCATGTTTCGGCCCTTTGCTACAGCGTCGAGGAACTGCTTGTAGGTTTCGTTGATGATTCCCTGGATGATCCTCTTTTCTTCCTCAGTTACCGGTCGTGCTGGGGATAGCATGTCCTTGTGGGCTCCGCTTTTAAAGACTTGCTCTTTGTAGCCGATTTTGGCGTAAAGTTCCTGGAGGTTGGGAACCGTGGTGATCACCCCGATGCTTCCGGTGATCGTTGCCGGTTGGGCAACGATCTTGTCGGCGGCAACACCTACATAGTAGCCTCCAGAAGCGGCAATGTCCCCGAAGGAAGCCACGACCTTTTTTCCTGTCTTCCTGACCTTCTGGACCAACTGATACAGTTCCTGAGAAGCGGCAGCACTTCCCCCAGGGCTGTTGATTCTCAGCACCACAGCCTGGATCGTGTCATCTCGGGCAACTCTTTCGAGCACCTGTCTCGTTTCTTCTGTCGTTGAGTTGTAAAAAAGTGAACCCTGGGCTTCGGAAGAGATTGGCCCTGTCAGGTAAACCACGGCGATTTTTCCCGGCTTTAGTGGAAAAGGAAACAGGGTTTTCCCGGAAGGTTTCCGGAAAGATGCCCAGCAGACAAACACCAATGTGATCACGATGCTGGCGATTACTAGGAGTAAACCGGCTTTCCTGGGATTCATCAGAGACCCCCTTCTGCTTTACTCACCATGCTGGAACATGGTTGGGAACAGGGAGGAAATTCTGGAGAAGGGCTTCTTTAGAGATCCAAATCACTTTAGGCACTAGAAGGTGGTACCTGCTCTTGGTTCTGGTAATACTGGAGAGGCTGCAGAGAAACAGGAAAAGGTTATGAGTCAGTGTTAAAAGCAGGCGCTTGAAGGCGGGTTCGATTTCTTTTACTTCGAGCCCCAGCAGGCGAGCGCCCTGATGGAAAATCGTAATTCCGTAAAAAGCCTTGACTTCTTCGGCTTCTTTTTGCTGGACAACAAGTTTTGCCAGGCTCTCAAAATTTTGCCTCATTTCTTTTTTAATGCACATCGCTGCCTTTACTCTGTTACTGCACTTCTGCTGGATCCGGAACAAGGCTTTGTTTGCCAGACGGAGTTCCCCTACGGTATCCCCTGGTTGGATGCGGGTGCCGTCGCGGAGTTCCAGTTCAGGCCCTTGGTACTTTTTGAAACTCAGGCTGAGCAGGTTGTTTTGATCGCTTTTCATGATTTCACCTTCTCCCACACTTATTTCGTATTTCGTTGTCTGAGTGGTATTTCCTCCCTAGGGGCGCTGCAAAAATTAAGAAAGCAGGCACCATTTTGACCACGGTGCCCGCTTATTTTCTACACTTCCCTGGCTGATTTGTCAATTTTCACCTTGTTTTGTTCCCTGAGGTTCCTTTTCTGAGACACTTCCTTTGATCATCTCGAGGAAAGGAGAAATCAGGTCGAGTGGCAGTGGAAAGATAACTGTGCTGTTCTGGTCGGCAGCGATTTCCCTTAAAGTTTGTAGGTAGCGCAACTGGATCGTTGCTGGGTGCTGGGAGATGATTTTCGCTGCCTCGGCGAGCCTTTCCGCAGCCTGGTATTCACCGTCAGCGTGGATGATTTTTGCCCTCCGTTCCCGCTCTGCTTCTGCCTGGGCGGCCATTGCTCTCTGCATTGTCGGAGGAAGTTCGACATCTTTCACTTCCACCATGCTGACTTTGATTCCCCAGGGTTCCGTCCCTTCGTCAATGATCTTCTGGAGGCGCTGGTTGATCTCATCCCTGTTGGCCAGCAGTTCGTCGAGTTCCGACTGGCCGAGCACACTTCTCAAGGTGGTCTGGGAAAGCTGAGACGTTGCCCTGATGTGGTCAAGCACCTTGATTGCCGTATCTACCGGGTTCACCACCCGGAAGTAGACGACAGCATTTACCTTTACAGTCACATTGTCCTTGGTGATCACTTCTTGGGTGGGAACGTCCATAGTGATCACTCTCAGATCGATTTTCCGCATCCTTTCAATCCCAGGAATCAGAAAAATGAGACCAGGTCCGCGGGCACCAACACAGCGACCGAGGCGGAAAACCACACCCCGTTCGTATTCTTGAACAACTCGCAGTGATGCAGCAAGCAGCATCAGGATCAAGATCACCCAAAAAGTCAGACTGAGTCCCAACATCCTCAAGATTCACTCCTTCCAACGTTTATTTTTCATTTTCGGTTTTCTTCCTTGACCTCGTTCTTTCGGCGCACCTTGAGGTGCAGTCCTTTAATACCGGTGATCACCACCTCTTCCCCGGGGTCGATTCTTCCCTCTTCAGCTACTGCACTCCAGATCTCTCCTGCTACGAAGACTGTGCCTTTGGGGTTTAGTTCACTGCGGACAACTGCTGTTGCTCCGATTAAAGCCTCTTTCCCGGTAATTACCGGACGTCTTTGTCCCCGGATCACTGCAGTGACGAGGAGACTGAGCAGGGCGGTGATAAAGATCGAAGTGGTTACAATCAGCCAGATGCTCACCCTGAGTCCTGTTGAGCTGTTGCTGAAGAGGATCAATGACCCGGTGATGAAGGAGACCACACCGCCTGCCCCAAGGGCTCCATGGCTGGGCACGAAAACTTCAGCGATAAAGAGGGCAAAAGCAAGCACGATCAGGAGGACTCCCCCCCAGTAGGCATCAAGGGTTCCCAAAGAGTAGAGCCCAAGTAGGAGGCTGATTCCCCCGACCACACCTGGGAAGATCAGTCCGGGGTGGTAGATCTCCACCATTAATCCGGCCATTCCCAGTGTCAGCAAGATGTAAGCGAGGTCAGGGTTGCTGATCGTGAGAAGAAGCTTTTCAACGGAGTTCATTTCCAGCCGTTCTACAGGCGCTTTTGCGGTATGCAGGGTTGCCTTTCTTCCGGTGGCTAAAACGACCTCTTTGCCGTCAATTTTTGCCAGCAGGTCACCCAGGCTGTTGGCTCTAAAGTCGATCAGGTTTTCTTTGAGTGCTTCACTGTCAGAAAAGGACTTGCTTTCCCTGACAGCCAGTTCGGCAGCGTGGGCGTTTCGGCCGCGCATCTGGGCGATCGAGCGTGCCCATGCTGCCGCGTCTTCGGTGATCTTTTCGCTGGGAACCTCTGGCATCTCAGGGTTGCCCACACTGACCGGATGGGCGGCACCGATTCTGCTTCCAGGTGCCATTGCGGCGATGTGTGCTGATATTGTAATGAATGTTCCTGCTGAACCTGCCCAACCCCCGTGAGGGGAAACGAAAACCACCACTGGAACCTCTGAATTGAGGATCTCAGTAACGATTTCCTGGGTGGCGCTGTAAAGGCCTCCAGGTGTGTTCAGTTCCAGCACACAGGCGGTTGCTCCTCTTTTCTCAGCGGTGTTGATGACCCTTTCAACGAACCTTGCCGTTACCGGGACAACAGGCCCGGTGTAATTGGCCACGACCACTGGAGGGACTGCCTCTCCAGAAAACTGGGGTTTTTCCGGAGGAGTTGCGGTAGCAGGAACGAGGCAGTTTAAGAGAGAAGATTGCTGGTGGTTGGTGAAAGGGAAGGAGATTAGTGCTATGTTTATCAGGATGAGGGTAAGTGCCAGTATTATTAATTTTCTTCCTGGGGGTTTGATTTTTTTGGATCCACTATTTAAAAATCTGAAAAACCTGATGGCTGGTTCGCTCCTTTCAGGTCACCTTTGATGGCTCCTCTTGTTTATTGTCTATTCTGCATCAGCAGGCTATTCTCCTCCAATCTTTGCTCATTTGGAATCAGACAGACGTCATCACTGGAAAAACCGAAGACAATGTCGCTCCCTTCTACGGGTGGGGGGTTACGTTTATTTCCAGACATCACGTAGGCCTTGAAAACCAGTTCACCGCTTTCGATTTCCACTTCCAGGTAAACCCCCCGGCTGGTTACCTGACGAACCTTACCTGAGAACCTGTTTTCCAGTTTCTTTGCGGGTTCATGCAAGGAGATGCATTCTGGCCTAATTCCTGCATAATAGAACCCTTTTTGGGGAGGAGCATCTAGCACCAGTGGCCTTCCATCAGGGAGGAGGCACTTGCCGTTTCTGGCCTCAACCTTGAAGATGTTCTTGATCCCCACGAAATTTGCTGTGAATAGGGTGCGCGGTCTCCTGAAAACATCGTCGATTCTCCCAACCTCCACCAATTGCCCTTCGCGGAGGATGCCGACACGCTCGGCGAGAGCGTGAGTATCAGCAAAATTGTGAGTTACCATGATGATGGTCATCCCCAGTTGCTGATGCAGGTTCTTCAACTCGCCCTGGATCATTGCTTTGATGTTATCGTCGAGGGCACTTAGGGGCTCATCGAGAAGCAGTAGCTGGGGTTCGGTGAGCAGTGCCCGCGCCAGGGCTACACGCTGCTTTTCTCCACCACTGAGGGAGCCTGGATAGCGTTCGAGTAGGTGCTTGATGTGGAGCAGTTCTGTCAGCAGTTGGAAGCGTTGCTGGTAGTAGGCGTCTTTACCATCCTTTTGGAATCGGAGGCCATAGGTGATGTTGTCTTTTACCCGGAGGTGGGGAAAGAGGGCGTAGTCCTGATAAACAATGCTAATCTTCCTTTTTTCTGGTCTTTCGTGGGTAATGTCTCGCCCGCTGACGATGAGCCTCCCTGATGCCACTTTTTTCAGACCGGCAATACACTCCAGGAGGGTGGTTTTTCCCGAGCCTGTTGGCCCCAGAAGAGCGAAAAATTCTCCCTTGTTGATCTTGAGGTTGATGTTGCGCAGGGCAAACTTGCCTTGTCTGAGAGAAAGGTTGTGGATTTCGATCAACCTGGTTCCCTCCTTTCGATGGCCAGAAGGCGTAAAACAAGGAAGATCAGCAGGGAGATAAGGATAAGGATCACTGTCACCGGGACCGCGTAGCTCAGTCCGTAGGCTGTGTATCTTTCGTAGATCATCGTTGGGGCGATCATCGGGTGGTATGACAGGATGATTACCGCCCCGAATTCACTGATCGCTCTAGCCCAGGTGAGGATTGCTCCACTGAGGATACCCCTCCAGGCAAGGCCACAACTGATGTGGAAGAAGGTGTAAAGGTGGCTTGCTCCAAGAGTTCGCGAAACGTTTTCCAGGCGTGGAGAAACAGCCCGGAAGGAATCCCGCGCTGCATTCAAAAGCAGGGGCATGCTCACAAAGGTCATTGCGGCCACGATCCCCACTTTTGTTCCCACCACTTCGATTCCCAGCATTTTCAGGAGGCGCCCCAACCAGCAGCGGGGACTGACAATGGTGAGAATGCAGATCCCGGCCACGGTGTGCGGGATCACCACCGGAATGTCGATGATGCTTTCCACCAGGCCCTTGCCGGGGAATTCCTTGCGGGCGAGCAGGTAGGAAAAGGGGACACCGACGATCAGGGAAATCAGGGTTGTTACTGCTCCTGTGCCCAGGCTCAGTTTGATGGAATCGAGAACATGCTTGTCTCCAAGGGCCTCCTGAAATTCTTTCCAGCCAGAAAGTGAGAGGGTGTTGGTAATCGGGAAAATGATGTAGAAAAGGATCAGCAGCCCGGAAACTGCGGAAAAAAGGTAGATCAGGTCGAGGTGATTCTTTCGCATCTCCAACCTCCTCGGTTGTTTCGTTTTTTCGCAGCCTGAAGCCATAGGGTAAAATCCTGGCTCGATCAAATAGATTCTAAAAACTCCTTCAGTTCTTGGGGGAGGTATTCTTCCCCTTTTACTTCTACGGGATAGATTACTGGCTGCCCGTTTTCTTCCAGGATGCGCAGTCCCTGTTCCCTGTCAAAGAGGAACTTGAGAAATTCAATTGCTGCTTTCGGGTTTTTGCCGACTGTTGTCATCGTCACTCCGTAGGTTATTGGCTTCCCGACCATCGTCATCGTTTCACCCGGTTTTTTTCCAGTGATCTCGACCTTCGCCTTTTTGTAATAGTCAGCATGTTTCAAAGAACTAAGGTTGATTTCATCAGGAAGTTCCACAAATTTTGCCTTATGCTGGAGGGCAATTGACTTGTATTCGAAGATGTAGTCGAGGTGGCCTGATTCCAGAAGGGCGATCAGGTCGACTGATTTTGGGCGCACGTTTTTTTCCGGGCAGTTTGCTTTCAATTTCTCGTAGAGTCCGGGCTCTTTGTAGTAATCTTCTGCCAGTTGCCAGGTCAGAAGTGTCCGGTAACCACAGGGATCCTGATTAGGGTCAGAGTGACCGTAGCTTACACCTTCTCTGAGGAGGATCTTGTACCAGTTATCGGAATTGATCTCATCGGCATACTTGCTCCAGTCATTGTACATGATCACGATAGAGTTCTTGGCAAAGAGGGCGTTCCACTTGGCGTACTTCGGAATCAGCAGTTCGTCGATCACTGTGTAGTCAGCCGAGGCTATGATGTCTGCTTTCTGACCCAGGTCGGTGATCTTCCGGGCCATCGCGTTGCTGCCTCCACCCTCACGGACAACATCCACGCCTGGGTGGAGTTTTTCGAATTCTTTTTCAATAGCCTCGAAGGGGATCGTCAGGCTGCCGGCGTGGAGCACCACGAGCTTGCCCTCGATCTCCTGTTTTTGGCTGGATTGCCTGTTACTACCGGTGTTCTGTTGCCCACAGCCATAGGCAAAAACTGCTACCACTGTCAGGGAAAGCAAAAGCACGAGCACTGAGATCCATTTCTTACTCAACATTTTCTTTTCCTCCTCCTTTTTTGATAATAAGGCTTTTTGGCGAAAAACTGCCACGGAAACTGGTTTTGGTTGAGTTTCTTGCTTACCTTTCATCCCCACTTAAGGTTCCTTCCCGGACACCAGCCACAAAAAAGGCCGGTGCGAAAGGGCACCGGCCCGCTTCAGGTCGAGAGCCGAATTCTCCTTTCCGCACTGGGAGGCGTGCCGGTTTCCCAGCACACCCTATCGGTCCGACCACCATAGCGGAAAATCGCCACAGGCTGGTGGACTCGGAGAACCCTTAAATTTTTTTAAGAACCGCTCTAAAGAAGCCGTTACTTTTACTTAGCTTAAGATTCGACAAGTGAGACCAGAGATCCTCCTTTTAGGCATAATTTTTTGAAAGCATCTCAGCCTTGGTTCCTTTAAGTTTGTCAAACTCTTTGAAACTCTTTGTGAGTTTGGGCAGTGGTTAGGTTGTTAGATTTTGGCTCATCCAGTATAATGGGTAACAGACTAATTCTAGAAGCCAGTTTTCGTTAAAGGAACATTTCAGGATATGCTTTACTGAAGGGGGAAGCTGTAGTGTCGGAGAAAAGGTGCAGGAGGTTGTTGCCTTTTTTGTTTTCACCGGTGTTTTTGGTTCTCCTTCTGATTGGGCTTTGTTATTTTTGCTTTGGATGCGGCAAAGAGGTGACCCCAGTAGAAGCTCCTGTGAAAGAAATCACAACTCCAGTGGAGGCGGAAAAAGAGGTTTCTCACGAAGAGGAACCTCGTCAGGTAGATCCCCTTACAGGGCGCAGGGTGGAGAAGGTGATCCCTCTGATTGCCGTTATGGTCGACAACCTTGGGGCGAGCAGGCCGCAGACCGGTTTGGCAGATGCAGGTGTTGTCTATGAAATCGAGGCCGAGGGGTTGATCACCAGGTTTATGGCCTTGTATGCCGGGGACCCGCCAGCAAATGTTGGCCCAGTCCGCAGTGCTAGGCCTTATTTCCTCCACCTTGCGAGGGAATGGGATGCCTACTACGCCCATGTTGGGGGTTCTGTTGAGGCCCTGAGAGACATCCGCCTCTGGGGGATTCCAGACCTTGATGATGTGCGTGGTGACCGGGGTTTCTGGATCGATAAAACCAGAAAACGTCCTCATAACACTTATCTTAATCTGGCGAAAGCACTCGAGGGAAAACAGCCACGCGGCAGGTTTAAGGACTGGTCTTTTACCGAGCCTCCTGAAGGTTCTCCAGATTATCGGGAGATTTCTTTCAGTTACAGCAGGGACAACCAAGTGACCTACAAATTTTCAGAGGATAAAAAACAGTACCTGCGTTACATTAACGGGATCCCCCACATCGACCGGATTACTGGTGAGCAACTGGCAGTAACCAACATTGTTCTGCAGTACGCTCCTCACCGCTTTACAGGGGACTCTCTGGGTCATATTGATGTCAACCTGATTGGTGAGGGGAAAGCAGAGTTTTTCCTCGCTGGCAAGTATGTTGAGGGCTTTTGGGAAAAACGGTCATCAACTGCTCCCACTCGTTTCTACGATGCCCAGGGAAGGGAGATTGCTTTTGTCAAAGGCAACACCTGGATTCAGGTGCTGCGTCCGGGTACACCTGTTCACAAGGAGTAACCTGTCTTCTTCCTGGGACCTTTAGAAAGCGCGCTTGATCAGCTTGACTAATTCCTCGAAAATCAGTGGAGTCAGTGAAAGTGATCCTACCAACAGCCACTGCTCCGGGGTTAAGGGAACTGTTTTGAAGACTTTCTGGAGCCCTGGGGCAAGCATCACCGTCAGTTGCAGTCCACAGGAAACTGTTGCTGCTCCAATCAGGAGCTTGTTGCTCAAAAACCCAAGCTTGAAGAGGGAATGCCTTAAGTGACGGATGTTGAAGGAGTGGGTTATCTGGACGAAGGCGAGGGTGCCGAAAGCCATCGTCCTGCCGTGGGCGAGTGTTTGAGGATCTCCACGGTATCCCCACCAGAAGGCTGTCAGGACTAAAGCTGCCAGAAACAGCCCCTGGTAGATGATGTGGTGGCCGAGGCCCCCGGCAAAAATCCCAGCTTCTGGGGAGCGAGGTGGCTGTTCCATTAGTTCTTTTTCTGGGGGGTCGTTACCGAGGGCAAACGCTGGGAGGCTGTCGGTGATCAGGTTGACCCAGAGGATCTGGAGGGGGAGAAGCGGAGCTGGGAGTCCGACAGCGATTGCCGCGAAGATCGTCAGCAATTCACTGCTGTTGCAGGAAAGGAGGTAGTGGATCACCTTCCTGATGTTGGCGAAGATGGCCCTTCCTTCCCTGACTGCGGCGACGATTGTGGCGAAGTTGTCGTCTGCCAGAACCATGTCTGCCGCTTCTTTGGCCACATCGGTTCCGGTGATTCCCATTGCTATTCCGATATCGGCCATCTTCAGTGCCGGGGCATCATTAACTCCATCTCCTGTCATCGCTACTATGTACTTTCTCTCTTTCAAGGCCTTGACGATGCGCACTTTGTGTCTGGGGGCAACCCGGGCGTAGACATTGACCTTTTCCGCTAATCTAGAAAATTCTTCGTCAGAAAGCCTGTCCAATTCGGCCCCAGTGAGGACAAGCCCTTCTCCATCGTGGATCCCCAGTTCACTGGCAATGGCCACTGCTGTTGTCTTGTGGTCACCGGTGATCATCACTGGCTTGATACCTGCTCTGATGCAAGTTTCCACTGCTCTTTTGGCTTCCGGGCGGGGCGGGTCGATCATGGCCACGAGTCCCACGAAGACCATGTCTTTTTCCACTTCTGCAGGTTCCAGCCTTTCCGGGAATGCTTCTAAGGGCTTGAAGGCAATGCCTAGAACCCGCAGCGCCTTTGCTGCCAGCATTTCGTTTAAGTAGTTCAGGTGGTCTGATGTTTCTTTGGTTAAGGGCGCAATTTGGCCATTTTCGAGGATATGGGTGCATTTGGTGAGGATGACGTCAAAGGCTCCCTTGGTGCAGGCGATGTACGGGGTTCCTGCAAGTTTCACGAAGCTGCCTGCAGGGTGAACTGTAGTCATCAACTTCCGCTCAGAGTCGAAAGGTATCTCTCCCACCCTCGGTGAGGAAACCTCAAGTGTTTCTCTTTTTAGTCCACCTTTTTTGGCCAGAACAGCCAGAGCTGCTTCTGTGGGATCACCGAGAATCTCCCATTTTCCCTGCAGGGAGCCATCAATAACTTCATGGTTCAGGTGAGCGTTGTTCGTCAAGGCGCAGATGCTCAGCAGGACTTTGAGGTCGGGGTCTTCTTGAGGGTTATCGATCTTTTCATCGTTTTTGTAAAAACTCCCTTGTGGCTGGTATCCTTCTCCAGTTACTTTGATCAAGCGGCCGCCAACGTAGAGATATCTGACGGTCATCTCGTTTTTGGTCAGGGTTCCCGTCTTGTCAGAGCAGATAACTGTGGCTGCACCAAGCGTTTCCACGGCAGGAAGCCTTCTGATGATCGCTTTTCTTGTGGCCATCTGTTGCACCCCAAGGGCGAGCACCATTGTCACTACTGCTGGAAGACCCTCCGGGATGGCGGCTACTGCTAGGCTCACTGCTGTGAGAAACATTTCCAGGATGGGTGTCCCCCGGAGTACTCCGGTGGTGAAGATGACGGCGCAGAGGACAACAACGATCCCTCCCAGCCACTTGCTCAGTTCGGCGAGTTTTTCCTGCAAGGGGGTTTTTCCTTCTGGAGCCTCTTCCAGCATTTCGGCGATCTTGCCGATCTCGGTTCGCATTCCTGTGGCCACCACGACAGCAGTGCCGTTTCCGTAAGTCACCAGTGTTCCCATAAAGATCTGGTTACTGCGGTCTCCGATCCCGAGGTCCTGGTCTGAGAGTTGCTGGGTTTGCTTTTCCACGGGTTCTGATTCCCCAGTGAGAGCAGATTCATCGACCCGAAGATTGGAGCAGGAAACCAGGCGGGCATCGGCAGGCACATAATCACCTGCTTCTACGAGGATCAGGTCACCTGGAACCAGTTGGCGGGCTGGGACTTTTTTAGGTTTCCCTCCACGGATCACCCGTGCCTGCGGGGAAGCCAGCTTTTTCAGAGCCTCTAGGGATTTTTCGGCCCGGTATTCCTGGAAAAATCCAACGATGGCGTTGAGCACAACGATGGTCATGATCACCAAGGCGTCAAGAGTCTCCCCGATTGCCAGCGAGATTCCTGCCGCCACCACAAGAAGGAGCACCAAAAGTTCCTTAAACTGGTCGAGAAACATCTGAAAGGGTGTTCGTTTTTTAGCTTCAACAAGCTCGTTGTAGCCATAAGTCGACAATCTTTTTTCTGCTTCTTGGGGGGTCAGTCCCTTTTCCAGGTCTGTATTCAAGAGTTTGGCGACTTCTTCTGAGGAAAGTGTATGCCAGTGCAAAGCTTTTCCCTCCTGAAGCAAATTATACCAGATGGGGCAACAGAAAGAAAAAAAAAGAGCCCCTTTTTCGGAGAGGCTCAGGTGTACCACATCACCGTGAAAGCAGGATTAGTGGATTCTGCTGCAGATCTTCGTTACCCCTGTTGCTACTGCAGCGGCCGCGGCGATCTTCAGGAGATCCCCGGAGATGAAGGGGAACAGACCGATCGTGAGCAACTGCTTCCAGGAGCTAGTAGCTGTTACCACCTTAAGCCAGAAGAGCCCTGGACCGTGGATGAGGACAAAGTTGGCAAAGAGCATCACCAGGATCATTCCGGGAAGCTGCCGCGCCCAGGCAAACCTTTCGGTAAGGTAGCCCACAAATGAGGAGCTGATGACAAAACCCCAGAGGTAACCACCTGTTGGGCCAGCGAGGACCTGCCATCCGCCTGATGCTGCAGCAGCAAACCAGGGGATCCCCAGCCCGCCGAGGAGCAGATAAAACAGGGCACTGAGTCCTCCACCTGGGGCTCCCAGAAGGGCTCCTGTGAGGAGCACAGCGAAGGTCTGTCCGGTGACTGGGACAGGTGTCCAGGGGAGATAAAACTTTACCTGGGCGGATAGTGCAATGAGACCTGCACCCAGCAAGCTCAAGAGCAGTGTTGCCGGAAAACCCTTCACCTTCTCTTGCAGGTTCTCCAGAATTCCACGAACTGCAGCCAAACCAATCCCTCCTTAAGTTTTTGGTCATCTGCCCAAATCTTATGGTAAAAGCGGAGAAATGTCAACCATTATTCTAGCTCTAGTTGACAATAAAAATTGGCATCTGAACAAAATTGCCATGGACTTGATTACCTCCAGAATCGTGGCCGCTAAGTTCCTAGTCGAGTGGGGAAAAAGCGAAAAGAGGAATTGAAAAACCCCTGGCAGCTGCCAGGGGTCTGTTTTTGGTTCCTTTTTTAGTATTCCATGTCTGGGCTCGGGTAGGGTGGAGTCTTTTCTTTCTTTTCTTTGATCTCGGCGACTACTGCCTCGGTTGTGAGGAGCATCGAGGCGATGCTTGCGGCGTTCTGGAGGGCGCTCTTGGTTACTTTGAGAGGATCGACGATTCCAGCCTTGACCATATCCACGAACTGTTCGGAGACTGCATCGAAACCAATTCCGGGTTTTTCTTTCTTGACTCTGTCGACGATCACAGAACCTTCGTAGCCGGCATTCTCGGCGATCTGGCGCAGTGGTTCTTCAAGAGCGCGGCGCACGATCTTTACTCCGACCAGTTCATCGCCCTCAGCTTCGACATTGTCGAGAGCAGGGATGACGTTGACCAATGTGGTTCCTCCACCAGGAACGATTCCTTCTTCAACCGCTGCTCTTGTCGCCGAGAGGGCGTCTTCGATCCGGTGCTTCTTCTCCTTGAGTTCTGTTTCCGTAGCTGCTCCGACCTTGATTACGGCGACACCGCCTGCCAGTTTGGCGAGGCGTTCCTGAAGCTTTTCTCTGTCATAGTCAGAGGTTGCTTCTTCGATCTGCACCTTGATCTGGTTGATCCGGGCCTTGACCGCGTCCGAGGAGCCGTAACCTTCGACGATCGTTGTCTTCTCCTTACCAATCTTTACCTTCTTAGCACGACCGAGCATGGAGACTTCTACATTCTCCAGCTTGTAGCCCATGTCTTCAGAAATGAAGGTTCCGCCCGTGAGGATGGCGATGTCCTCGAGCATTGCCTTTCTGCGTTCACCGAATGCTGGTGCCTTTACTGCTGCACACTGGAGGGTGCCTCTCAGTTTGTTGACAACAAGGGTAGCGAGGGCTTCTCCTTCAACATCCTCAGCGATGACCAGCAACGGCTTCCCGGTGCGCACGACTTTCTCTAGTAGTGGCAAGAAGTCAGCGATCGCCGAGATCTTCTTCTCGTAGATCAAGATGTAGGGCTCTTCCAGTTCGACTTCCATTGCCTCCGGATTGGTGATGAAGTATGGAGAGATGTAGCCCCGGTCGAACTCCATTCCTTCAACCACTTCGACGGTTGTTTCAATTCCTTTAGATTCTTCGACCGTGATCACACCGTCTTTCCCTACTTTTTCCATTGCTTCAGCAATCAGGTTCCCGATTTCTCTGTCATTACCGGCGATCGAAGCCACATGGGCGATCGATTCCTTGGTTTCTACAGGAATGCTGAACTTTTTCATTTCTTCAATAGCCTTTTCGACAGCCTTGTCGATGCCCCGTTTCAGGAAGATCGGGTTGGCACCAGCAGTGACGTTTTTCAAACCTTCAGTAACGATTGCCTGAGCGAGAACAACAGCGGTCGTTGTCCCGTCACCGGCTACCTCATTGGTTTTTGATGCAGCTTCTTTACAGAGCTGGGCACCCATGTTCTCATAGGGGTCTTCCAGTTCGATTTCTTTGGCAACTGTTACTCCATCTTTGGTGATCGTTGGGGAACCGAACTTCTTTTCCAGGACTACGTTGCGACCCTTGGGTCCCAGCGTTGTTTTCACTGCTTCGGCGACGATGTCTACACCTCTTTGAAGCTTCCGTCTGGCTTCAGCATCAAAAATGATCTGCTTGGCAGGCATAAACCAATCCTCCTTTTCAGTAACTTTGTGGTTTCAGGGGCTTACTCTTTGATTGCCAGGATTTCACTTTCTCTCATGATCAAGTATTCTTCACCTTCGATTTTGATTTCCGTGCCCCCGTACTTGGAATAGATTACCTTGTCACCGACTTTCACTTCGGGTGGCACCCGTGTTCCGTTGTCAAGGAGTCGGCCTGGCCCTACAGCGATTACTTCTCCTTCTTGGGGCTTTTCTTTTGCGGTATCGGGCAGGATGATTCCACCCTCGGTCTTTTCCTCCTTGGTGAGGGGCTTCACTAGTACATGGTCACCAAGCGGCTTCAGCATTACCAACCCTCCTCAAAACGGTTTTGGTGTTGTTACTTGCCTGACCTTAGCACTCACCTCAGGTGAGTGCTAATAATCTCAAGTTAAATAATAATAACCTCTGATTTGGTTGTCAATACCTTTTCTGGCTCCTCAAGTGGTTTTCTGCAGCTATTTTGAACTGGGTCTCCGAACCCCTCAAGAAAATTTTTCCCGGAGTTAGCGAATTTGATACAGAAGGCAGTGGATGAATAGGCTTTTCAGATGAGAGCATGTGCCTCCTGTTTCTTGAATAGAATAGTGTCGAAAGGAGGGTAACCTGGTGCGGGTGATTTTTCTGCAGCGCTTTTTCCTTTTGGGGGTTTTGGTGGCTGCTGTTTTGCTTTCCCTTGGGGGAGCCGCTTTTTCGGCAGGTTTTCCTGAGAAGATTATCGGTGTTCTTGCTGCGATCGACCGCCAGCTTCCAATATACGCGGTCGATACCAGTGAAAAGAAACTGGCAATCTCCTTTGATGCTGCCTGGGGAGCCGATCATACTGAGCGCCTTCTGGAGATCCTTAAAGAGTACAATGTGGAAACGACCTTCTTTCTCACCGGGATCTGGGTCAGGAAATACCCGGAGATGGTGAAGAAGATCGCTGCTGCAGGTCACGAGATCGGGAACCACAGCAGCACTCATCCCCACTGTGCCGCGCTTTCCCCCAAGGAGATCGAAAAAGAAATCCGGGAAACCGAAGAGATGATTTACAACCTGACTGGCAAAAGAACGCGTCTTTTCCGACCACCATTTGGAGAGTACAACAACAAGGTGATTGAAACTGCCGAGGGTCTGGGTTATCAGGTGATCCAGTGGAGTGTTGATTCCCTCGACTGGCAGGACATCGGAAAGGAGGAGATCATTGACCGGGTGCTCGAAAAAGTTCACCCTGGAGCGATCGTTCTTTTCCACAACAATGCCAAATACACTCCCGAGGCTCTTCCCGTGATCCTCAAAAATCTCCAGGAGCAGGGCTACAAGATTGTGCCCATCTCCGATTTACTCCTCAAAGGGGACTACTACATCGAAAAGAACACAGGGATCCAGAAGAAAAAGCAGAACCGCAAGAAGAACAGTAGTTAGAATTCCCGGGGTTTGCAGATGATCTCCTTGATTTTGGTTTCGAAGAAGTTGTTGGAGTGGGCGGGGACAATGACTACAGCGGTGTCGGCACCTCTTGCTGTACCGCCAACAGCGATTACTTCCTCCCCGTAGGGAATGAGGCCGGCATCGAGAGCCATGCAGGAGATTTCCACACAGACCTTGACCCCCTGCCCGAACATGCGCAGAGTCTGGGCGATGATTTCCGCTGGGTATACTCCCCCGAACTTGTTGCGCAGAGCGCGGTCAACCCCAGCCAGCAGATGGGTGGTGGTGAGCACCTTGACGCCCTTTTCCTGAAGCTTTTTCCTCGTTTCTGCAGGCATCTCATCCTCACCAGGCCCTGCAAAACCTACATGGTGGGTGACGCAAACGAGTTCTAGGCCTTTGTCCTCCAAGCCCTTATTGAGGAATTGCTCCGCTGTAAAGCCGCTGTTGGAGGCCACGACCAGGTGCCTGATTCCTAATTCTTGTGCTCTCGTGAGGGCGAGTTCGATAGTCCGTTCAGTGTTTTCCTTCCCTTTTTTCTTCCAGTACATCAGTTTTCCCCCTTCGTTCCCTCGTTTTTTCCTCAATTTTAACGGATCCCGAACTGTTGAGCAAATCCCTCTCCCGGGTGAAGACGGGGGATCTGTCTTGCTGCAGGAACACTTTCCTGGCAAGGGGAAATATAGTAGAGATCCTTTGTAAGAGTTGTGAGAAAACTTTATGCGGGGACTCGACCCAATTTCAGTAATTGCAGGAGATGAAGCAGATGGAGAGGAAGAAAATCATTGCCCTTGCCTGGCCAGCTATTTTGGAGATGCTGCTCTACATGCTTCTCGATATCGTTGATGTTGCTTTTGTGGGGCGCCTGGGACCACGGGCACTTGCTGCTGTCGGCCTCGGGGCTCAGATTTATTTTTCGGTTCTTTTCGTCTTTTCTGCCATTGCCGCCGGGGCGACTGCTTTGATTGCCCGAGCCATCGGAGCCGGGGAAAAGCAAAAAGCTGGAAGGGTAGCGGGTCAGGCTCTGCTTCTTGCCCTGATGATTGGGGCTGGATTCGGTCTGGTGGCATTCTTCTTTGCTCAGGAGATCGTCGGCCTCTTCCGGTTTGAAGAGGAAGTGCGCCAACTGGCTGCCGTCTACCTCCGGACTGCAGGAACCCCGGCGGCGTTCGCTTTGCTCCTTTTTGTTGCCAGTGGCATTTTTCGGGGAGCTGGGCTCACCAAGATCCCGCTGGTGATTGCGGGGATTACCAACATCGTTCACATCGGAGCAGACTATGTTTTTATTTTTGGCAAGCTCGGCTTACCTGCTCTCGGTGTTCAGGGTGCTGCCCTGGCCACTGCTTTTGCCCAGACCTTTGGGTGTTTCCTTGCCATCTTGTTGCTGTTGACTGGGCTGACTCCACTCCGGGTTTCGCCTGATGATTTCTTTCGTCTGGAGTTCGGCTTGATCGGGAAGGTCGTTAACTTGAGCGTCCCTGCTGGCCTCGAGGAGGCCCTGATCAGTTTCGGGGCGATTGCCAGCAGTTATCTGCTGGCTGCCCTGGGAACGCTCGCTTTTGCAGCTCACCAGGTGACTCTGGTGGCAGAGTCTCTTTCTTACATGCCTGGCTATGGGTTTGCCGTTGCCGCGACCACACTTGTCGGTCAGAGCTTGGGTGCCGGGAGACCTGAAGATGCTTGCCGTCACGCCTGGGAGGCGGTGAAGCTGGCCCTGCTGGTGATGGGAGGGGTTGCTCTGATTTTTCTCTTCGTTCCGGAGCTGGTTGTCCAGCTTTTTGCCAGTGACCCTGAAGTCATCGGCTTGAGTGCCTTGTGTCTCCGCATTGCTGCTTTCGAGCAGCCTGGTATCGCCATTGACATGGTCCTTGCTGGAGCCCTGCGCGGTGCCGGGGATACCCGGACTCCGATGCTGATCACCGTTTTCAGCACCTGGTTCTTGAGACTGCCCCTTTTTTACCTTGCCGTTGACGTGTATTCTTTTGGTTTACCGGTGATCTGGGTGATTACGGTTGGCGACTGGTTGGTCAGGGCGATGCTGGTTGCTTCCTGCTTCAAGAGGGGAAACTGGAGAAAAATCCAGCTTTAAGTTTTTGGGAGAAATTGGGGCACTACTCAGTTTTGCTCAAGTGGGAGAAGGAGAGAACAAAGAATTGTTGAAAATAGCAAACAGTTATCATCAATCACGGCCAGAAATCTTGTAGTCATGGTAGTCGGCAGGATTGATCTTATCAAGGAGGGGGAGTCAGATGAAGGAGGAGAGGGGTAGTTCACAGGACAAGATTTCCAACCAACAGGAGGCACCTCAGGATCAGGCACCTGTCGAACTGGGGAAGGACGGTTTTTCAGTGCAGGAGTTTGAGGACCTGGTGTTGCTGATCAACTCCCGCTTTGCTGGAAAAGTCAGGCTTGAGGAAGCGATTACTACTACTCTTGAGGATGTCGGGAGAACGGTAGGGGTGAGCAGGGCTGCTCTCTTTCTTTTCAGCGAAGATGGCAAAACTGTGAAGAGAGTTTTTCAGTGGGCTGCTGAAGATGAGAGATCCCTTCAGGAAGTGTTCAAGGGGTTTTCGCTGGAAAAAGCCGCTTGGGGACTCGGGAAACTAGCGAGGGGGGAAGTCGTCTGCATCGAAGACCTTTCCAGTTTGCCCCAGGAAGCGAGTGCCGAAAAAGAGTTGCTGGAGGAATTAGGTGTGCATTCCCTGCTTGCCGTACCTTTGAATGTTACCGGTAAACTTCTCGGGTTTCTGGTTCTTGCTGATCCTGCAACACCGAGGAACTGGGGCAAGCGGGTTGAGAAACTGCTTCAAATCTTTGCGATTGTCCTGGGAGGTGTTCTTGAACACAGGCGGACTGAGGAGAAGCTGAGAAAAGAACACGATTTTGTGTCAACAATAATCAGGAACGCAGCAGTCCTGGTTGTTGTCCTTGACAGAGAGGGAAGGATCGTCCGCTTCAACAGAGCCTGTGAACAATTGACCGGATACGACTTCAAGAAAGTGAGAGGGAAGAAGCTTTGGGACCTGCACCTGATCCCGGAAGAAGAAAAAGAAAAAGTCAAAGATGGTTTCAGAAAGTTAGTCAGGGGCACTTTCCCCCTTAGAGGAGAAAACCACTGGTTGACGAAGAGTGGGGAGAAAAAGCTGATCTCCTGGTGGAATACCGGTCTTCTAGGGAATGATGGTGAAGTCGAGCACATCGTGGCCATCGGCATTGACATCACCGACCAGAGGCGGGTTGAAGAAGAACTGCAGTTCCGCAACTTGTTGCTCACTGCCCAGCAGGAGGCTATTCTTGATGGGATCCTTGTTATTGACTCTCGCGGGCAGATCGTTTCCTACAACAAGCGCTTTGCCGAGATGTGGGGAATTCCCGGAAAGATTTTAGAATCAGGTTCTAATGAGCTTGCCCTCGATTTTGTCAGAGACAAGTTGGTAGCGCCGGACCACTTCTTCAGACTGGTGCAGTATCTTTACGAGAATATTGAGGAAAAAAGCCATGAAGTGGTTTACCTCAAAGATGGGCGGGTTTTTGACTGTTACTTCGCTCCGGTCGGCGACTCTTCTGGGACCTATTACGGGCGGGTCTGGTGTTTCCGGGATGTCACTGAGCAAAGAAGGGCGGAGCGGAAACTCCAGCAGAGCTTTGAGGTGCTCCAGAGGGTGTTTGAAGACTCTGTTGAGGCTCTTGCCTCTGCTCTCGAGGTGCGTGACCCCTATACTGCGGGCCACCAGCGCCGCGTCGCCCAACTGGCGGCAGCTATCGCCAAGGAACTCGGACTTGGTAGAAATCAAATTCGCGGCCTTTACCTGGCAGCACTCGTCCACGACATTGGTAAGATCTCGGTTCCCGCCGAGGTCCTCAACAAACCTGGGCGGCTAGAGGAGCTCGAGTTTGGCCTCATCAAAAACCACCCTCAGGTGGGGTACGAGATCTTGAGCAAGGTTAAGTTTCCCTGGCCTGTTGCCGAGATCGTCCGCCAGCACCACGAACGGAACGATGGTTCCGGCTATCCGCGGGGTCTGCGGGGCGAGGAGATCCTCCTAGAGGCGAGGATCCTTGCTGTTGCCGATGTTGTTGAGGCGATGTCCTCCCACAGGCCCTACAGGCCGGCTCTCGGTCTTGACGTTGCTCTTGAAGAGATTGCCAGGCACCGGGGCAAGCTTTACGATCCCCAGGTTGTGGATGCCTGCCTGCGGTTGTTCGGTGGCCAGGAGTTCAGAAAGAATTTCGAGGCCGGAGGAGTTCTGGCGAAACCGGAAGACAGACTTGTGGGTACTGGGGAGTGAAGATGAAAAAAGGGATCATCTGTTACCTCGCCACAAGAGAAGACCAAGAGGAGATCAACTACGACCTTGCGGAACTCAGGGAACTCTTGCGCAACATCGGGATTGAGGTCTGTGAGGTAGTAGTTCAGCGGCGCCGACCCAACCTCCTCTACCTTTTCGGTGAAGGCAAGATCCGGGAGGTCAGGGAGTTGGTGAAGAAAGAGGGAATCGAAGCCGTTGTCTTCAACCTCGAACTCTCACCGAGGCAGGTCAGGGCTCTTGAGGACCTCTTCGGAGAAGGGGTGGAGGTTTGGGACCGCACCCAGGTGATCTTGGAGATCTTTCGGCACCGTGCCCGCTCGCGGGAGGGGAAGATTCAGGTGGAACTGGCCCGTCTTTCTTACCTCTATCCCCGAATCCTGGGGCTCGGCGGTGTCCTCTCCCGTCTTGGCGGAGGTATAGGGACGAGGGGGCCGGGTGAGACGAAACTGGAGGTCCTCAGGCGAGCAGTGCGCAGGCGGATCCATGACTTGAAAGAGGAACTGGCTGAAGTCCGCAAGAACCGAGAACTTCTCCGAAAGCACCGAAAAGAAGAAGGTCTTCCAGTGGTCTCTCTTGTTGGCTACACCAATGCAGGGAAGTCAACACTACTCAACGCCCTCTGTCGGCCGAAGGAGAAGGTTCTCGTCGAAGACCGGCTTTTTGCCACTCTTGACCCGGTCAGCCGCAGGTTGCGGTTACCCTCAGGCCGGATTGCCCTTTTGACTGATACCGTCGGCTTTGTCAAGGACCTTCCCCAGAAGCTGAAAGCGGCCTTCATGGCAACTCTGGAGGAATTACTGGAGGCAGACCTTCTGCTTCATGTGATCGATCTCGCAAGCCCTTGCCTCGACCGTCAGATTGAGGCCGTTGAAGAAATTTTAGAAGAAATGAAACTTTACGACAGGCCGATCATCAAGGTTTACAACAAGATCGATGCCTATGAGGGTCCGCTTCCTGCTGATGGGTTGGCGGTTTCTGCCTTGTATGGCACCAATCTTGATTCTTTGCTGACTGCTGTCGATGAAAAGCTTTTTCGAGAACAGGAGGCCACCCTGGTGCTTCCTTATCAGCACATGGGAGAGTTCAGCCGCTTTCGGGAGCACCTGGAGGTTGTCGAAGAGCAGTACCTTCCTGAAGGTGTTCACCTGAGGGTGCGCGGCAGGAGTGCTGAACTGCAGCGGTTTCTCAAGAGAGTCGAGGAGAAAAAGCAGAAGAAGACCCTCTATGTCAATAGGCTCGTATGATTAAGTTTAGGCGTTAACAGGTGCATGCTTTGCCTTAGCCGCCAGGAAGACAGC